>Ga0066680_10000081_pt1 | contig 21325 bp, 25 predicted proteins | sample GraSoiAngelo_129_FD_62297 | JGI IMG/M metagenome (GOLD analysis project Ga0066680, IMG submission 62297) | Grasslands soil microbial communities from the Angelo Coastal Reserve, California, USA - 14_0927_12_40cm | ecosystem: Environmental > Terrestrial > Soil > Grasslands | place: USA... | reverse complement strand
GAGGTGGGATTTGAACCCACGAACTCCTAAAAGACAGGGTCCTAAGCCCTGCGCCTTTGACCAGGCTTGGCAACTCCCGCATGCACCATGACTTTTAAGACAAATTTATCTATTGTTGATGGTAGCATGGCAAGATTATTTGGTACAAACGGAATTAGAGGGATATTTGGCAAGACTCTAACTCTAGATTTTGTGTCTGATATCACCTTGTCAATTGCAAGTTTTTTCAAGAAAGGCCCGATCCTATTAGGTTATGATGGCAGAGAATCCAGCGTTATAATATCAAAAGTAGTGTCTTCAGCATTAAGCGCAGCGGGGTTAGACTCTGCAATATGTGGCTTGATACCAACTCCATGTTTGCAATTTGCTACCAAAAAACTTGGATATAATGGAGGAATCATGGTGACCGCCTCCCATAATCCTCAGGAGTATAATGGACTAAAGGTTTCAGCAAGAGACGGAATAGAAATATCAAGAGAAGATGAGCATAGGGTAGAAGGGTTTTATTTTAAGAAAAGATGGAAAATTGCAAAGAAATTTGGTACAATAACAAATGAGAGTCAGGCCGTTGGCAAATATCTTGGAGGGATCAAGATACAGATAAATGCAAAGAAAATCAGATCGCGCAGACCTAAGGTAATATTAGATCTTGGCAATGGTGCTCAAGCCGTGACTGCTCCTTTATTATGCAGGGAACTTGGTTGTGGGCTTGTTGTAATTAATGAGAAAATAGATGGCTCCTTTCCCGGAAGAGGCTCAGAGCCTACACCTCAGAATCTGGGCAAACTTGCATCTACAGTAGTAAGATCAAAGGCAGATTTTGGAGTGGCCTTTGACGGAGATGGTGATAGAAGCATTTTCTGCGATGAGAAAGGAAGTATCCTAACTGGTGATAGGTCGGCATTACTTTTATCAAAGCACATATTGGATAGATATCCAAAATCTAAAGTAGTAACTTCAGTGAATTCTACATCAGTAATAGAGAAAATCGCAACCAAGACACGATCAAAGGTAATAAGAACAAAAGTAGGTAGTGTAGAGGTTTCACGCAAAATGGTCTTAGAGGATGCAATAATCGGTTTCGAAGAAAATGGTGGTTTTATGTATGGTAAACATAACCAAGTAAGAGATGGTTGTATGGCAATGGCTCTTATGCTAGATTTGCTGTCAAGCACCAAAGGATCCTTGTCGGAAGAAATGGCCAATCTACCTCCATCTTATACAACGAAAGGCAAAATAGAATGTTCGAAGGATGATTTCAAAAAAATAATTAGAACATTAAAAAATGAACCTTACAAAAGAGACTTTACTGATGGCATCAAAATCTTTCTTGACGAATCAAGCTGGGTCATGGTTAGATTAAGTGGAACCGAACCAATAGCGAGGATCTACGCGGAGTCTGACTCTCAAGTTGGTCTGGATGATATTTTCTGCAAATACATGTCGAAGATAAAGTTGGCAGTAGGCAGATAACACTTTTAAAACCATTTGAAAGCACACAAGGAATGGAAATGATCCCAATGGGTGATACATGTGGCTAAAGCTTATTACGTAAAGTTTCAAGTGCCCTCTGATCTGGTTAGCCCAATCTATGAAGCAGTAAGGGTTGCTCATCAAAGTGGCAAGGTAAAGAAAGGTACAAACGAAGTTACAAAAGCTATTGAAAGAGGAATAAGTAAACTTGTAATCATCGCTGAAGATGTAGAACCACCAGAGGTAGTCGCTCACCTTCCTATACTCTGCGAGGAACATAGTATTCCGTATGGATTCGTCCCAAGCAGACAAGAGCTAGGAAAAGCTTTGGGAATCGATGTTACCTCTGCAGCCGCTGCGATAATAGATTCAGGAGATGCTCAGCATATAGTTGATCAGATTGTGGCATCACTGTCGCAGATAAAGGGTGGTCAAGCTAACAAATGAGTACCGAAATTCCTATTCCCGCTGAAGTAATACAAATCGTAGGAAGAACCGGTATTGCAGGTGAAGTAATACAGGTTCGAGTTAAGATTCTTGACGGAAAAGACAAAGGGAGAATTCTTACTAGAAATGTAAAGGGCTCGGTAAGAATGTCTGACATTCTTATGTTACGAGAAACGGAACGCGAAGCAAGAAAAATAAAGTGATTTAGAATTGAGTGTTCTTCTTAAACCTTGTAGTTTCTGTAATAGGCCAGTAGCAAAAGGTTCCGGTACGATGCTTGTGAAAAATGACGGTACAGTATTTTGGTTCTGTTCTTCGAAATGTAAGAAGAATATGCTAGTCCTGAAACGTGATCCAAGAAGACTAAAGTGGACCAACAAATACGTTAAGGGCGGTATTAAGGTCAAAAAGTAAATGACTGAACAAACACTATTCATAGTAAAACCTGATGGTGTAGAGAGAAAGTTAGTAGGAGAAATAATTTCTAGATTTGAAGAGAAGGGTTTCAATATACTAAAGCTCAAGATGTTTACTTTTACGAAACAAATGGCAGAAGAATTCTATTCTGTTCATCAATCAAAGCCGTTCTTTGGAGAGCTAGTCTCTTTTATTACATCAGGACGAGTAGTTGCTGCAATAATAGAAGGTGATAACGCAATTGCAGCAACGAGGCTAATGGTAGGATTAACCAAGTCCTTTGAAGCAGCACCTGGTACAATAAGAGGCGACTTTGGACTTGGAATATCAGATAATATTATTCATGCCTCTGATTCTAAGGAAAGTTTTGAAAAAGAGGTAGCTGTGGTATTCAAGTGAAAGTGTTTGCAAATACGACAGCCTATAGTAGTAGTTCTAGGTCACGTAGACTCTGGTAAGACTTCACTATTAGATAAGATTCGAGGTACTGGTGTTCAGGCCAGGGAAGCTGGAGGAATCACACAGCATATCGGAGCTAGCTTTCTTCCCACTGAGACACTCAAGAAAGTATGTGGTCCACTTTTTACGAAAATGAGTGGGGGGACACATGAAATTCCAGGTCTATTAGTCATTGACACACCAGGTCATGAAATTTTTACAAATCTGAGAGCAAGAGGAGGTTCTGCAGCGGATATTGCCATTTTGGTTGTAGACGTCAACCGCGGATTTCAACCGCAAACTAATGAAAGTTTGAAAATATTACAGACCAGAAAAGTACCATTTGTAGTAGCTCTGAACAAAGTTGACATGATTTCAGGGTGGAAAAAAACGACGTCGCAATTTATCACACAATCAATTAAGGAGCAAGATCCTTCAATACAAACGGCTCTTGATGAGCACCTTTACAATGTGGTAGGAACTTTATCGATACTTGGATATAACTCTGAAGCATTCTACAGGGTCACGGACTTCACAAAAGAAGTATCTATTGTACCGGTTAGTGCTAGAACAGGAGAAGGAATTCCGGAATTATTAGCAGTCTTGGTAGGACTGACCCAACAGTATATGCAAAAAAAATTGGACCAGACGGAAAAGCCAACCAGAGGAATAGTTCTTGAAGTTAAAGAAGAAATTGGCTTGGGAGTTACTGCTAATATCATCTTAATTGATGGCCATCTCAGAAAAAATGATTCTATAGTACTTGCTAAAAGAGACTCAGTAATAGTTACCAAACCAAAAGCAATACTTTTACCAAAACCATTGGATGAAATGCGCGATCCCAGAGACAAGTTCAGACCTGTAAACGAAGTTGTTGCTGCAGCTGGAATAAAGATTGCATCGCCTGATCTTGAAGGCGTATTGCCTGGAAGTCCAGTCTATGCTAGTACCGACGAAACTAAGATTGAGGAATTCAGAAAATTGATCGAATCCGAGATGAAGTCAGTTTTTGTAAAAGCTGATACAAAAGGAATCATTCTAAAATGTGATACCATAGGTTCACTGGAGGCTCTAACTGATATGTTGAAAAGACAGAATATTCCAATATCAATAGCTGACATAGGACCAGTAACTAGGAGAGATGTCATAGAAGCATTGGCAGTAAAGGAACATGACAGACATCTTGGAGTGGTCATAGCATTTAACGTAAAAATTCTTCAGGATGCCCAGGAGGAAGCAGATGCAAATCACATCAAGATTTTTCATGATCAGGTAATCTACAGCCTCATCGATAACTACCTTAATTGGGTTCAAGAAGACACAGCAAATGAAGAGAATGCAATTCTTCAAGAATTGACTCCAATTTGCAAATTTACGTTTTTGAAAGGATACATATTTAGAAAAAGCAACCCAGCAGTTTTTGGTATACGTGTGGATGTTGGCTTGTTACGACAAAAAGTTGCCGTTATGAATGCAGATGGTAGAAGAATTGGAGTAGTGCACCAAATTCAGGACGGTGGGAAATCAATCAATATGGCCAAAAAAGGTCAAGAAGTAGCTGTATCAATCCAAAATGTGACTATAGGCAGACAAATATCTGAAGAAGAAGTTTTCTATTCTCTACCTTCATCTCACGACGCCAAGCTTTTACTAAAAAGATTTGAACATAAGTTAAGCCCAGAGGAAGTTGAAGTCCTCAAAGAGATCATGACAATTCAAAGAAAATTGAATCCGGCTTACGGTTACTAGGCGTATTTTTGAGCAAGCATGTGAAGACCAGGTTCACCAACTGCCCCTACTGCCTTGTCGACAGGTTTCCCGTTCTTAAAGACTATGAATGTTGGAATTGCATAGACTCCATATCGTTGAGAAATGCCTTGTGAGTCATCAACATTCACACGAGCAAATTTTATTGTCTTGTATTTTTTTGCAAGTCTTGTAAATACAGGAAGCATGAATTGGCACGGACCGCACCACGTAGCCCAAAAATCTACTATCATAGGAGTTTCGCCGACTAGCGCCTTATCGAAATTGGTATCATCAAGTTCTAGAATTTCTGGTACCTTACGAGCGGTCATATCAGTCAATTTCTTTTTCATGATTCTCTCTAGTTCTTCGTCTACCAAACTTATTGAGGTATGGCTAAACGTTATTTAATAATTTAGTCTACAGATCAAGAAGAAATCGCATCACCACAGGCTTCTCTTCTTTTATTTCCATAAGGTGGTACGTTGGCGCTTTAATTTCTAATTTAAAATGGTGTTTATCAAAATCAATCTCTTCCCCCACTATTCCTGCCTTAAGAAAATATTTACTGTTCTTTCTAATTTGTACACTAAAACGTCTTACTGCAAATCCTTCAGTTATCGTTAGTATGATTATTTCCTCAAGCCATGTATAAAGTAGACTATCCAACTCATCTGCACTAATTTCGATCTTCTTTTTTGTCTTTTCATCAACAGATTTAATGTCAAGAATTGTATCAACCGTAGCGATTCCGGCATTTTCGAAGGCCTCTTCCAATGTTGTACCGGTGACCTCAATGAATGCATCCGTCATGTGTTCCAAGTACCGATATGTCATAGATCTTGCTAAGTCTGGCTAGTACTATTAATTTATGTCAATTGTGATTTCTCGTAATCAGAAAGTCTAAATGCATTAGAAAAAGAATGAGTCTTGAAATTGGATCTACCGCGTGGTATGAGAGACATAGAACCAAGGGAGTCTTCTACAATCGAGTACGTACGGCAAAGATTCGTTGAAACATCAAATCTGTTTGGATTTCAGTTCATGGAACCATCTCCTATAGAATTGGTTTCGGTGATAGAAACAAAGAGTGGTCCGTCAATCAAGAATGAGATTTACTACTTTACCGATAAAGGAGATCGTGAGGTTGCTCTACGCTTTGATTTCACTATAGGTCTCACTCGTTATGCGGTATCTCAAAAATCGATGAGACTTCCTGCGAAGTTCTCAACATTCGGTGGAGTCTGGCGTTATGATGAACCACAAAAGGGTAGATACAGATTCTTTCACCAGTGGGATGTAGAAATATACGGAGAACCAAACATAGAATCAGATGCAGAAATAATAGACTTTACATCCAAATTTTTCGCTAGTCTAAAGCTACAAAACATTGTAATAGATATCTGCGATCGAGAGCTTATAGAATCACATGTAAGAAACATTTTCAAATCGAATTCCGACAGCGTTGTAAGCGATATCTTGCGAGCAGTAGATAAGATCCAAAAAAAGAGAAAGCAGGAAATAATTCAAGAATATCAGGGAAAAGGATATTCAGTTTCGGATTTGGAAAAAGTTCTGGAATTTTCTCAAATTAAAGGAACTCCCAAAGAAATAGAAAAAAAGATTGATGTCAGTAGATTACAAAACTGGAACAAAATTTTACAGCTTTTTGAATCTCTTAAAAATCGTGGAGTAGAAAACATCAGAATAAACTTTGGTATAGTACGAGGTCTTGACTATTACTCAGGGATAGTGTTTGAGGTCTTTGATAGTAGCTCGGATCTAGGTGCACTTGTAGGTGGCGGGCGATATGATACCTTGACAAAAGCATTTGGCAGAAATGATCTCGGTGCTACGGGAGCGGCAGGGGGAGTAGAGCGTATAGCACACTCAATAGAACACCAGCGGATAAAGATTCATTCAGACAGTTCGCGTGTTTGGGTCGTATTTGTTAATGAAGACATGAAAAAAATTGCAACAAGTATCGCTTCTCAACTTAGACTGAAGGGAGTTGCCGCTGAGGTAGATTTGACAGGAAAATCACTAAAAAAGCAGATGGAAATGGCATCTAGTTCAAGGTACGTAATCATAGCAGCCCCAAAGGAATATGCAGATAATTCTGTGATAGTTCGTAATATGAAAGATGGTTCAGAAAAACAGATCAAAATCGAATCTGTATTAAGTAATCCTAGATCTAGTCTTCAACTCTAAATGCCTTTGTTAACATTACAAGCTCAGGACCATTGGTGAGAGCGCCAACAACCAAAGAAGCGTTGTTTGCTAGGACACCAGCAGCAATGAAAGGTGACCCACCATTGATTGTTGCTGGTTCAAGTTCTACTCCAAGTACCTGCGATATAGTCTTGATATCTTCTTCTTCAGTTGCTGGATGTATTATTCCGCCGCGAGAAGTTGCTATCACCATTGCACCAGCTTGATGATATCCAGCAATCCTCTTTCTTATTACTTCGATACCGAGAATATCTTCAACTTTCTTTACGTACTCGTTGGGAATAAGAGGTGACATTACTCCTCCCTTATCATTTACGCAAATCAGATTGCCTATTGCTGTATGTTTCGTTTCTAAAATGTCCACATTAAGCCCTGTTGTTTTCTTTAGCTGAATCCTTTCTTCTTCCAAACAATTTCGTGGTAAAAGTAAACCATTATTATTGACAACCATGAGCACACCTAGAAGTCTGGTGTTTGCAACTGATGTAAAGATATGATCCGTCTTCAAAAACTCACAGAGATTCTTGACCTTTGTTATGGCAAAACCATTAGGAATAAAGACAAATCTGTCATTACATTTTGCGTAAATACCTACGTTTGGATTCCGATAAACATCGTACTTGAAAATTCCCAACGATACCGACGTGTCTATGAAAAATATGAATTTATCTTGTACACACTTTAAATAAGTAACGACATTTCTGCAATATTGTGCCAATAGATCTAAACTTTCCCAAAAACCATCAAGTAATGGAGAAATTCAAAGATCCATTAAGCGATAATTATCATCTTGTTTGGGGGCCTGGGCGTCTTGCAGAAGCTGCTTCAGATCCTAAAGTGAAATCTGATTATCAAGCAGCAAGCGAAGAGATTAAACCACTAGGAGTACATGGTACATTTGTTGCAGTAGACTGGGATTCCTGTATTGCTGATGGCATTTGCTTACTAAGCTGTCCTGTTAAGGTATTCGAGTGGTATAAAAATCCGGGTGAGACAAGTAGAAATGACAGGAAGAACTACACGGACAAGGCAAATCCGGTAAAAGAGGCAGACTGTATTTGGTGTATGGCATGCGTTGAAGTTTGTCCAACAAAAGCAATTAAAGTAGATCAAGCAAATCTTGAAATTCATGAAAAAGAGATCGCTAGGCTTCCTTAGTTTAAACTATGTCTAGGTTTAAATAACATATCCTGTGACAAAAAAACATGCCAATAGCAGAAGACTTTCCAAAGGGTTACAAACCGCTTGGAAGAATAACGTACGCTGGCGGTGAACAGTTTCACTTTAGATGGGGTCCTGGTAAATTAGCAGAGGCTTCTAAAGACGAAAAATGCAAAGAAGCATTCAAGGCCCGCGGTGAAAAAATAGAGCCTGTAGGCGTAAGTGGCACAATGGTCGCAGTAGATTGGGATTCTTGTGTTGCTGATGGTGCATGTATAGAGGCTTGTCCTGTACAAGTCTTTCAATGGTACAGAACAGAAAAGGATATTCCAGCAAAAAAAACAGTAGATGTCGATTTTGCTGGAACTGGTAGTTCAGTAAAGGAAGAACGAAAGGACTACACAGACAAGGCTGATCCAGTAAGAGAGCATGACTGTATTTGGTGTATGGCATGTGTTTCAGTTTGTCCTCCACAGGCAATCAAAGTAGATCAGTCTAATCTAGAACACCATGAAAAAGCGGCAGGAACCTACAAGAAACTAGAAACCGGTTCTGTTAATCCACACGCACACCACTAAACTTTTCGTCTTTTTATTTTTCTTGATTATTCAAGAATATTGTATTTTAACCTGCCAACAAGTACAGAAAATGCCAAATTTTAAACAAATTTTAACAAGTCTGTCCGAACAAGACTCGCAGAGGTCGCCTAGCCCGGCATGGCGTGGGCCTTGAGAGCCTATGTGCGCAAGCACGCGGGGGTTCAAATCCCTCTCTCTGCGCCTACTTTCCTATTTTGCCAAGCTCTGCAAGTAAAGCCGAAAGTTGAATCTCTGGATTGGTGCCTATTATTAGTCGATAATCATATTTTGCTATCGATTCCAAAATCTCTGACAGATGGGCGGTTTTAAGTTTGTAGCACGCTTCATTTAGATACTTTAGGAAATCAGACTCCGACATGCCGTATACCTTGATGAGCTCTATCATTTTATTTCTTGCTTCCGATAGCTTCCCGGCAAGGGCAAGTTTTAGGATTTCACCTACATCATTTGTTTTTGCAAGCCCAGCCGAGGCCTTTACATTAGATTCATCTACTGTTCCTAAGCTTGCAGTAGCCTGCAATATGTTGATAGAATGTCGCATGTCTCCTTCAGAATATGAATAGATCGTATTTAGACCATCTTCGTTATACTTGACTTTCTCCTTCTTACAGATTTCTTCCAAGTAGCTTATGACATCGTCTTCAGATATCCTTGTGAACTTGAAAACAGCACATCTGCTCTGAAGAGGCTCTATTATTTTTGATATGTTATTTGCAATTATGATAAATCTGCAGTGTCTTGCAGTATCCTCAATAATTCTTCTTAAAGCGGTTTGAGCATCAGAAGTCATTTCGTCTGCTTCATCCAAAATAACAAGCTTGAAAGGAATTCTTGTATCAAGACCTGAGAATCTAGCAAATTTCTTCACCCTGTCTCTTACCATGTTTATACCACGTTCGTCTGACGCGTTTAACTCAAGAGTATATTCACGCCACGAATCTCCAAGAATTTCTCTTGCAAGGCATAACGAAGCTGTAGTTTTTCCTACTCCCGCGGAACCAGAAAATAGCAAATGCGGCATTTCTGGTGTGTTTTTCAGAAGAGATCTCAGACTACCTATTATCTCCTTCTGGTTTATTATGGCGGAAAGTTTGGTTGGCCTATACTTTTCTACCCACATGGTAGATTCAGTCATAGGCTCCTACCTATCTCGCCTACTAATAAAATTAAGTCTTCAAGATCTTTGGAACCGATGATAAAATAGAATTTGTAGGTAATTATCGCATAACCAGTTGTTATTAAGTTCGGTGACGGGCTAAAAACTAGAAGATTGATTGCCTTTGAGTGAACTAATGAATATGCAATACGTTCTTGATTATGAGAACTCGTCTCAATATAATAATAAAACAAGATCAAATGATCAAAGTAAATTGTTAACAGAATTGATCGATCGTACTAGTTAAAGGCTTGAAACATGAAGGTTTGAAGGATATTGATGAATATCTTAGATGTAACCCAACTTTATACGATAGGATATAGGCTTCAGGATGTCAAAGTTACGTTTAAGCATGACATGAAAATTGAGATGCATGAGGTCTCTATCGGTGCGAAATACAGCGAAACCCAAAACATACCTCGTTGGATAGCAGAAATACTTGAATTAGAAAAAATAGTGGATGTCTATACCACTGACATGGTCGCTGAACTCAAACAAACCATCGTAAGAGAAAATAGCCAGGGCACGTTTGATCTTTCCACACTCCCATCTGATTTCTATATAAAATGTAAATTGTATTTACAACGATTACCTACACAAGATCTGGATAGGGTTGGAAGTATGCTGAATACACTAATTAGAACAAGACGAAGTAAAATAATTAATTTGGCTGATTCCTCTAAAATGACTTCCGATCTCGCAAAAAAACTTTCAATAGAAGAACAAATATTTTTTAATTCAGTATATTTACAAAGTATTAATTTCACAAAACAAATTTCCGGAGATAGGAATTGACAACACTTTCTGAACCAATGCTAACAGATGCAGCGCGTTCAGATCTTGTAAAACAATTTTTAACCCAATTTAGAGACAAATCTGGTGTCTATAGATATGTGGAAGAAATCGATCAGATGATGGCCAAACAAATTCAGTATCTTGTAGTAGATTATAATGATCTAGTATCTGTTCCTCAGATAGAATCTAATTTTAATAATAAACCAGATGAAATGCTAACAGCTTTTTCTACTGCGATTACAGAAATCCTCAAACAACGATTTCCTAAATATGCAGAAAAAATCCAACATGATATTAGAGTACGAATATCGAACTATCCAGTACAACGTAGCTTGCGCTCAATAAATGCAGAAATTATTGGAAAGATGACTAGTGTATCAGGAATGGTCGTCAGATCATCTGAGATAAAACCGCTTGCAAAAGAACTCGTCTACATTTGTCCGGAGGGTCATAGAACTAGACGAATTCAAGAAAAAGGACTTGATTTTAATCAACCGTCAAAATGTGGTGATGATAAATGCACTCTTGGAGATTTAGAACTTAGTCCAGAAGAAAGTCGATTCATAGATTTTCAGATGGTTAGATTGCAGGAATTGCCTGAAGATCTGCCTCCAGGCCAGCTGCCACACTATGTAGATGTTACAGTATTACAAGATTTAGTAGATAATGCAAGGCCAGGAGACCGTGTAATCTTAACGGGAATAGTAAGAATTGAACAAGAACACATTCCATCTATGAGGGGTAAAAGTGCTATCTATAGATTAAGAATACAAGGAAATAACATAGAATTTCTAGGTGGTAAGGGAACCAAAACTTCTAGAAGCACCGAAAGAGAAGAAATTTCACCAGATGAAGAAAAAATTATCAAGTCTCTTGCAAAAAATGCAGATATTTATGACAGACTAGTTGCATCATTTGCTCCGCACATACATGGTCATGACATAATCAAAGAATCCATTTTGTTATTGATTGTAGGCTCGACCCAAAAACTTCTTTCAGACGGTGCCAAGATCCGTGGGGATATCAATATCTTCCTTGTGGGCGATCCTGGTACTGCTAAAAGTGAAATGTTGAAGTTTTGTTCAAGGATAGCTCCAAGAGGACTTTATACATCTGGAAGAGGTTCTACCGCAGCAGGATTAACAGCCGCGGTTGTTAGGGACAAGATCGGTATAATGATGCTTGAAGCAGGAGCTGTCGTTCTCGGAGACCAAGGACTGGTTTGTATTGACGAGTTTGATAAAATGAAGCCTGAAGATAGAAGCGCGTTACACGAAGTTATGGAACAACAATCGGTAAGCATTGCAAAGGGAGGAATTGTTGCTACCTTGAACGCTAGGACTTCTATTTTGGCTGCGGCAAACCCAATGTATGGAAAATATGATCCATTCAAAAATATCACCGAAAATGTTAACCTTCCTGTTCCGCTTCTCACCCGTTTTGATCTAATCTTCGTTGTAAGAGATATTCCATCAAAGGAAAGAGATAACAGAATAGCGCGACACATCCTAAATCTTCACAGAACATCGGGAACTGATATTAAATCACTTATAGATGTAGATATCTTGACAAAGTATCTGTCATATGCTAAGAGAAGTGAACCAAATCTTACTCAAGAGGCAGAAGAAAAGATTTTGGAATACTATATGAAAATGCGAAATGTGGAGTCTGAAGGTATGATTACAGTAACGCCAAGACAATTGGAAGGACTCGTCAGATTAGCAACCGCTAGGGCTAGACTTTTAATGAAAACACAAGTTGATGCAGAAGATGCTGAACGCGCAATCTTCCTAATACAGAGTATGTTAGAAGATGCGGGAGTGGATGTCAATACTGGAAAAGTTGATCTAGGGGTTCTTCAAGGACGACCTCATAGCGAAGTTTCAAAAATGCAATTGTTCATGGATGTAATGAAATCACTTGAAGGCGACGAAAAGAGACCTGTCGAGGAAAAAACCTTTGTCAAAGAATTGGTCAAGACAGGTAAATTCACAGATGAAGAAGCAAGGAAATACATCAAGAAATTGCAGCGAGAGTCAGCTATTTATGAATCAAAACCCGGTCATTATAACCGGGTATGAGAGTAGAAAATCTAGATATTCCCCAAAATGCAATCGAATTTCTTCATAATAACGACTTCATAACACTTTATCCACCTCAAGAAAAGAGTGTAAAGGCTGGATTATTAGAAGGAAATAGTATCCTTGTTTCTGCTCCCACCGCAAGCGGAAAGACACTGATTGCTATTCTTGCAATCATCAAACATCTGCTTGGCAAAAAAGGCAAGATTGTATATCTTAGCCCACTTAAAGCCCTGGCATCAGAAAAATTCTCCGAGTTTAAAAAATTGGAATTAATAGATTCTGGGAGGAAAATAAGGACTCAAATTTCAACAGGCGATTACGACCAGACAGACAAAAATCTTGGTCAAAATGACATTATCGTACTCACCAATGAAAAAATGGATTCGGTAATTAGACAAGGCGCTGAATGGATAAGTGAGGTAAGTCTTGTCATCGCGGACGAAGTACATCTACTAAGTGATAATGATAGAGGTCCAACACTCGAAATTGTATTAACGAAACTAAAGATACTGCCACAGAAACCCCAAATCCTTGCGCTTAGTGCGACTGTAACAAACGCTGATGAGATTTCTGATTGGCTAGGATGTGAGCTAGTTCAAAGTGACTGGAGACCGGTGCCTCTTTGGGAAGGAGTATACGATGATGGAGTAGTCACTATGCAAGACAGAAAAAATTTCGAAATAGAAACAAGTGTCAGGGGCGCACCCGTTGATTTGGGTTTGGATTCACTAAAAGATGGTGGACAAGCCATTTTGTTTGCGGAAACAAGGACGCGTTCTGTTTCTCTGGCGGTAAAGGCATCGGATGCAGTAGCAAAGAGACTAAGCAAGGAAGAAGAGAAAACCTTGCAGCAAATTTCACAAAAAATTCTTGATGAAAACGAGCATACTGAACTTATCAAAAATCTTGCGATGCTAGTAAAAAAAGGAGTTGCCTTTCACCATGCTGGACTCAATCAAAATTGTAGAGACCTCGTGGAATCTGAGTTCAGAAGCAGAAGAATCAAGATAATTGCATCTACACCGACCTTGGCTTCAGGAGTAAATCTTCCTGCTAGGAGGGTAGTGATTGCTAACATAAACAGATATGATGGAAAATTTGGCGCAAACAAACCTATTAGTGTACTTGAATACAAACAGTTATCGGGTAGAGCCGGCAGGCCACAATACGACAAATATGGTGAAGCCATAATTGTTGGTAGCTCCAACCGAGAAGAGCTTTTCGATTATTACATTAATGGAACTCCAGAAGCAATCACCTCAAAACTCACAGATGATAAAGCATTACGAATTCATGTGCTAAGTTTCATATCTACTAATCCTGGTATAAAAAACGACGAAATAATAGATTTCTTTTCAAAAACCCTTTGTGGTTTTCAGGAACGAAAGACTACCATAAAATTCAAAATTCAAATAGCATTAGGCTATCTTGAATCTGAAGAACTTGTAAAGCAGAAGGGAAGTAGATTTATCACTACTGAATTTGGAAAAAAGACTTCTACATTGTATATCGATCCGCTAACCTCCGTTTTATTTAGAAAGTCATTGCAAAAAATTTCAAAAAGAAAAAGGCATACACTTGGCTTACTTCATCTTATCACAAGCTCCGAAGACTTTTTCCCAAAGTTTTCTCTACGGAACAAGGACTATGAACTTATAGGGAATCTCCTTGAAAATTATGCTAATGGGCTAGTAGAAAATATTTCAGAATATGATTGTAATAGAAGTCTACTTGCTGTCCATGCTTGGATCAATGAATCAAGTGAGGTCTTTCTATCTGATAACCTGAGCATCGAATCTGGAGATATGCACAGAATGGTGGAAACTGCTGATTGGCTTGTTCATGCACTATATGAGCTAGCTAAACTTGAAAAAAGAAACGATGTCTTGGAAGAGATTGATGCTTTAAGGGCAAGAATAGCCTACGGAATAAAAGAGGAGCTTGTAGAGTTGGTTAAAGTGAGAGGTATAGGAAGGGTTCGAGCTAGGATTCTCTTTAAGAATGGCATTAAAACCCTTGATGAGCTAGCTACTACACCCATTGAAAGACTTGCAAAAATAGACAAGATTGGACCAGTTATTGCAGAAAACATAAAGACGCAGCTAAAAAAGATAAGGTAATGTTAGAGAAACCAATCGTTGGGATAATCATTTCCGCTATAGCATTTGGCACAGCTTATTTCCTGACACCCGTTCTTATCAAAACACTTACCAAGAGAAATCTGGTAGTGAAGGACTATAACAAAGTAGGGGAAACAATGATTCCACGACCCGGTGGTCCCTCTATTCTTGCCGGAATTTTGGCTTCGGAATTGACTCTTTATGCTTTCTTTCCATCAGTTGAGATCCTAGCAGTTATGATCACAACTTCTCTTGCATTTCTAGTAGGACTAGCTGATGATAGGAAGGCTCTAGGAGGATGGTTCAAACCTCTAGCGTTGGCATTTTCTGCTATTCCAATAATTCTATTGGGAGCATATGTTCCTCACTTAGAATTTCCTTTATTTGGATATGTAAAGATTCCAGAACTCTATTTAGCCTTGATAATTTTCATGATTCCAATCACTGGTAATACAGTAAACTCAATTGATGTTCTAAATGGGGTTGCAAGCGGCTTTATGATGATCGCAAGCTTTGCGTTAACAATATCATTATTCATTGTACAAAATTATGATATCGCATTGGCAAGTTTGCCTCTGGGTTTTGTTTCACTAGCTTTTTACAAATATCACAAGTTTCCAAGTAAGATATTTCCGGGAGACTCAGGCGCCTTGACTTTGGGTGCTATGTATGGAACAATAGCTATCGTGGGACATGTTGAAATTATAGCAGCTACTGCCTTGCTACCAGCTGTGATAAACTCTTTTCTCTTTCTTTCCAGCATGAAAAGAATAATAGAACACAGGCAAATAAAAGCAAACCCTGTAGTTCACACAGAAGATTTCAAGCTTAAGGCTACTACTGACAAAGAAGCTCCAATCACACTAGTGAGACTGATCTTGGGTCATGGTCCTATGACAGAGAAGGAGGTTGGTTCTGTAATCTTTAGATTAGCAGTATTTTCGGCGGTACTGGCAATTATTACATCATTTATGATGGGAATTAAGCTATGAAAGGCACTTCTATCTTTGCATATATCTTCGTAATGTGGATACTCATTATAGCTGGAGGAGGATTGCTTATTGCAATAATTGCACCAATTTCTATTACCGATTTTGGTGCATTCGCTCATCTGCTGGATTCCGGTATTAAGGCTGTTATCGCATTTTTGCTTGTAGTAATTTGGGTTTTCATTATGTCAAAGATAAAAAATTGGATCTTTCACAAACAAATTAGTCATTAGGCACTTTCCCATTTTTTCCTTTTCTCATCGTATTTTTCCCGCGAATATTTGATTTTGGCAGGAACTCCTACAACTACACAATTTGGTGGAACATCTTTTGTTACTACTGCACCCATGGCAACCACACTATTTTTGCCGATCTTTACCCCAGCCTTGATAACAGCTCTGGAGCCTATTACAGCTCCATCTTCGATGATAACTCCAATCATTTTCTTACTAGGAGGATAGGGGTCATTCGTCAATGAGGCAGCGGGACCAATAAAGACATTCTTTCCAATTCTTGAAAGAGGAGGAATGTATGCCATTCCTTCGATCATAGTATTGTCTCCTATTTTCACATTGTAGTCCACATGTGCAAGTGAACCTATCTTGACATTATCCCCAATCTCGGTATTATCTCCTACATAGGCAAAATGCCATATTCGTACATTTTTTCCTAATTTTGCCTTATCTGAAACAAAATTCGTTACCATACTGACATCACAAATGCCACGGTAATCCTTCGCTAACAATTTTCCTAGGAAGAGTATTCTTGTATTTCTTCAAGAATTCTATGTCTTGATCCTTGTCTCTTAGTTCATCTGGTAGCATAATTGGGATTTCTTCTACTATAGGATAGAACCTCGAACACTTCGGGCAAAATATGGCACCATCAGAAACAACTTCTTCTTTTGAGCTCAACTCGAAAATCTCAAGCGGGAAATGCTTGTCTATTGGACAAGCAAGAATCTCCATCATTTTTTTGTTCATTTTAGGTCTAGATAAATTGGGGTTCCCTTGTGACTAGATAAAAGTGCCGCTTCAGCTATCTTGGTGGTATAAACAGCATGTTCTGGTTTTACTCTTATGGCTTCCTTACCTTCCGTCGCTGCGATGAAATTTTTTATCTCCAACAGAAGAGGTTCTTCCATGTCTTTGCGTGGGATCTCTGCTCCAGTATCGGTTTCAATTTTTATCTCTTGTGTGATAAAATCGGACGAAATTATCGCGTCACCACATACGGCATTGAATTTTCTTACTCTTATCGGAGTAATCCAGTTGGATGATATTATGGCCACCTTGTTTTCTTTGAATCCTAACATTATTGTAGCAAAATCTTCATGATCATGTCTAATTTTACCTGACCGAGCAAATACCACCTCTGGTACGTCATCAAACAACCACATGGCAGTATCAATATCATGAACCGAAGTATCGTAAATTATACCCACATCCTTGATATGAGGTGGCATTCTGTTCTCTCTGTGAAACTCGAGCATTATTAATTCGCCATACTTTTTAGTCTTAACATATTCCTTTACAAGTGAAACAGCGGGATTGAATCGTTCAATATAACCACATGTCAAAATTACTTTATTTTTTCTAGCCAGATCTACTAATTCTTCACCCTCGTGGGAAAGATATGTCATCGGCTTTTCGACAAAGATGTTCTTTTTTTGCTGCAATAGTGTTTTTGCTATATTAAAATGAGTTGAGGTGGGTGTACAGACAAATGCAGTATCAAATTTCTCCGAATTCAAAAGAGAATCTATACTTGAATAATAATTAACAGAATATTTGGTGCCAAATTCTTCGGCTCTAGAGGGATTTGCGTCGCAAATTGCGGATAAAACGCCAAGCTGAGAAAGAACACGTGCGTGATTCTTACCAAACCCCCCTGTACCTATTAGGGCTACTCTCATCTTAATACACCGGTGTCAACCAATTGGAATACTTTTTGTTTCTTCCCATTGTTACGTCTGAGTAAATACCTTGAATTTTTCTAGTGATTTTTCCCACCTTGCCATCCTCTACCTTCTTTCCATCTACCGATATTATAGGAGTAATCTCTGCCGCCGTTCCTGTAAGGAAGACCTCATCAGCAAAATAAATTTCAGTTCGAGGGATCTCACGCTCAATTGTATCATAACCTAGATCCTTAGCTATTTTTACTACAGAATCTTTTGTTATTCCTTCCAAAGCCGAAGAACTAGATGGTGGGGTTGACAATTTTCCATTTCTTATGATAAAAATATTTTCTCCTGGAGCTTCACTTATGTTCCCAAGTTGGTCAAGTAATATGGCTTCATCATAACCATTTCTCTTGGATTCCTGCGTTGCTAATATGGAATTAAGATAATTACCACCCATTTTTGCAAGCGGGGGTGTAGAAACATCGTGTATTCTTCTCCATGAAGAGATGCCCGCCGTAATTCCATTCTTGTTGAATAAATCTCCAAACGGAAACATAACTATTGCAGCATGCGTTGGAGCATTTTCCGTCACATGAAGATTTATGCCATATCTTCCAACAAAGTAAAAGGGCCTTATGTAGCATGATTCCTTTACATTATTTTTTTTACAAAGCTGAATTATCGCATTAGCCATTTCTTTATCTGTGAATCTGAGTGACACAGAATACACCTTTCCAGAATTTCTGAACCTCTTGATATGATCATCAAGTCTAAAAATATACAAATTCTTAGAATTCCAATAACCACGCAATCCCTCAAAAACAGAAGTGCCGTAATGAATAGCATGAGTCATAACCGAAACCTTCGCATCTTCATCTATTACAAACTTGCCATCAAACCAAACAAATTTCGGAACAAAAGACTTCATACAAAAAACCAAATCTGTCGATAATTAATCTATTTCTACCAGAATCCCCTACTAGGAAATTTCATTCCAAGCACTCGATAGGTTAAATCCTGTGTATTTGCAAATTTCTTTACAATATCCCAATTTTCATGTATTATCTTTACCACTTCAGGCTCAACATATTTTTCCCAATCTGTATCCTTGCCAGTCGCTGCTTCAAACATCTTTTGCTTTACAAAAGAGGCAGATGTTTCTTTTCTCTTTCCAACCTTAGGATTAAGTCCATAGAGCTTGAGTACAAAGCCCTCGGCCCTGTCTCCAGTATACGTAAAATAATCCGATTTGATACCATTTAAAATCTGTCTTTTTATTTTCCATGAAAATGGCGAAAGGAGCGGAGGCATATATTTTGCAAACGGTGCATAAAATGTGTAATTTGGAAGAACTGAGATTGAATCAGCAAATACAGCTTGAAGCATTTTTTTTCTTAATTCATAACTGAATGGAAAGCTCTTGCTGTTATCTTCCTTACCATTAATCATGAAGATAACAGGCAACACTCTGACCTGATTTTCTTTTTTGAGATCTTCGATAATCTCTACATGTGCTTTGGTAACAGGATTCAGATGAGCAAGATAAATTGCAACTGCCAATTGACTTGTATATTTAGCTGTTATATTTCAATCATCGATCGTATTTGTGTAGTGTGCATCAGAGAAACAATAATTTTCATAGGGAATGGGGACGATGGGACTTGAACCCACGACATCCAGCGCCCGAGGCTGGCAGTCTACCAAGCTAACCTACGTCCCCGTAGATTCGCCCAAGTAATAGAATATTATCTTTTCAAACGATTTTTGTCTATCCGTAAGATTCAAACTTTATTTCGAAGCTTTTGTCTGGCCTCTTATTTCTCTCAGTAACAAAGCCCCTCGGTGTCAGAACATCTAAACAGCCATCAATGGTTCCCTGCCAGCCGCAAATGAAAAAGACAGTATTTTCCTTAGTGATCTTCTCTCCTACGAGTTTCTCAAGTGGAGACATATCTCCATTCTTTGATTGTAAGAAAGTTTCTACTCTTCCTTTAGGCCCATTCCAAGTCCTGTTAAACCATTCATCTGGCCTACTGATTGTTGCCCTGTATCTGAAATTCCACTTGTCTTTACCTTTATCGAGACTTTCTTCTTCAAGCTGGGTTAATTCATCTCTGTACCCCAATTCGTCGACATAACTTGCTCCATGTAATATCACTATCTCTCTTTTGCTACCTATGGTGTGAAGATGTCGTGCATAACTGACGAAGGGTGCCAAACCCGTGCCTCCACCCAGGCAAACAATTCTTCTGTCATCTTTTTCGCCGTTTGGCTTGTTCTCTTCAATTGTGAAAGCTCCAGTTGCCCTGACCCATGATATCTCATCTCCTTCTTTTGAACCAAACAAGACTGTTGTAAGGCGACCTGGCAGTGGTTTTCTTACCCACCGAATGTATAATTCAATATACTTGCGGTTCTCTGGATTAGATGCAATCGAGTAAGCTCTCCGAATAACTTTATTTTCAGAAGGAACATTTGCGCCCAGTGTTATAAATTGGCCAGACTTGTACTGCGGTAATTCACCCTCTTTTGGTTTAAATCTGAAAACTCCTAAATCTTCTTTTTGGATTTGAATGTAGGAAATAATTGCTTTACTTTCTACGACCACGCGAAAAGTTCAATCTCCGATAGTTAAATATCTTATGCTATTTTGGCCAAGCTAATTTCTTGGATTGCACTAAACGTTAATATCCTCTCAAAAAAAGTTAATGCAAATCAGATTGATGTTCTGATTGAAAATATGGGCCGGTCGTCTAGCCTCGTAGGATACGCCCTTGGCATGGGTGAGATCGTGGGTTCAAATCCCACCCGGTCCACTTTATGTCAAGTAACAGTTATGATGTAAGTTGACATTGGTCCAAGTGGATCGATGTCACGCAAGTTATCCCAGACAAATGTCTCAATTTTGTAATTTCCACTGGATTGAGGAGTCCAAGAAAGCGCAGCTGTTAGAGTTTGATTTTTTACTAGGGACCCTGCTGCGTATTTTAAATCAACAATAGCACCATCGGAATTAATTATTTGTACTATGTAAGTCCAATCAACACTTTTTCCACTCAGGTTCTTCAAAGATGTCTGTAGATTTAGTTGCTGATCGACCACTGGAGATTTGATCTCTTCACCCAAAGAATTGACAATTTTAAAATCGAATGTAGAAACCTCTCCATATCCGTAAGCTGAACCAGCGCCAATTACAAAAACAAAAAACAACGGCAACAAAAACTTCATTGCCACAATTCTTCTATTCTTAGATTTAAATTATCCCAAATAGTAGGGACCGCATGTCAGAATCTAGAGAAACTATCTACATCGGTAAGAAGCCTCTGATGGCGTATGTTACTTCTACGCTCATACAGCTGGCAAACCAACCAAAAATCTCAATCAAGGCAAGAGGACTTAGTATCGGCCGTGCGGTTGACGTAGCTCAGATAGTCGCACGAAAAACAGAAAATGCCGGCTATTCCATCGGAAACATCAAGATTGGTTCAGAACAGCTTCAGTCACAGGATGGACGTTCTAGGAATGTTTCTACTATAGAAATTGAAGTAAAGAGAAACACTTCATAGACAAAGTGCCTTGACAAACACTTTTTCTTTTTTGTTGCCTTTTATTTTGTTGCGTATTTATTTTCCATCTTTCTAAATTTCAAAAGTTCAACAATATTGTTGAATTGATCAAAATTGACAAGACGCTTTCTCAATTTGGAGGTAGTGCCAGATTCTTTCAATTCTTTAAGAATTTCAATTGTAGCAAATGTGCTAG
>Ga0066680_10000077_pt1 | contig 21677 bp, 17 predicted proteins | sample GraSoiAngelo_129_FD_62297 | JGI IMG/M metagenome (GOLD analysis project Ga0066680, IMG submission 62297) | Grasslands soil microbial communities from the Angelo Coastal Reserve, California, USA - 14_0927_12_40cm | ecosystem: Environmental > Terrestrial > Soil > Grasslands | place: USA... | reverse complement strand
TGAACGCCTGCGGTCAGCGAACAATTGCCTGCGGAAACATTGGCAAACCGCTATCTGAAGTAGCGCGCGAGAAGCAACCATTCGATGTGCTGACAGTCGAAGTGAGCTCGTTCCAACTGGAAGCCATCCGCACGTTTCGTCCATCCGTCAGCCTCTGGCTCAACTTCGCCCCTGATCATCTCGACCGGTATCGCTCCGTATCTGATTACCGCGCGGCCAAACTGCGCATTTTCGAAAATCAAACCGCAAGCGATGTGTCAGTCGTAAATGCCATCGAAAAGCTGCCCGCGGTTCGACCTCGCAAGACCACCTTTAGTGCGTATACCGATCAAGCAGACTTTCGCGTCTCACAAGGCGCGATCGTTTACCACGGCGAAGAGGTCCTGCGACTCGCAGACACAAAACTGCGCGGCTTGCATAACATCGAAAACTTAATGGCGACACTCGCGGGCGGCATGGCGCGCGGATTGCCATTCGGCGAAATGGTGCCGCCGCTGCGCGTGTATGAGCCACGTCCGCACCGCTGCGAATTTGTGCGCGAACTCAGCGGAGTTGAATACGTGAACGATTCCAAGGCGACGAACCTCGATGCAGTCGACAAGGCGCTGCGTGCGCAAAGCAAGCCAGTCATCCTCATTGCAGGCGGGAAGGACAAAGGTTTTAGCTTTGATGCACTTCGATCGCTCGTGAAGGAGAAGGTCAAATCGACGATCTTGATTGGCGAAATGGCCGAAAGCATCAGGCGTTCGTGGAACGGCGCGGTTCAATCGCAAATCGCAAATTCTCTGGCCGACGCAGTGGAGCGAGCACATGCCAGCGCAAGACCGGGTGACATGGTTCTATTTTCCCCGGGTACGTCGTCCTTTGACATGTTTAAGAGCTACGCCGACCGAGGCGATCAATTTCGCGCGCTCGTGCAGGCCCTTCCCAAAGGAGAGCGATGAAAATCCCGCAACTCTTCAGACATAAAAAACTGCTGGCCACAGCGGCCCGCCGTGCGTCGGCTACTTCTGGCGGAATCGATTTCGACGACATCCCCGAACCAAACATGAAGTTGTCGCGGGCGTTAATGATAGTTCTGCTTTTGCACGTGGTTGCCGTTTCAGGAATCATCGCATTCAACGCGATCAAGACGCGCGAGACGTCATTCGTACCGACGACGTCGACTGACACGGAGAAGAACCTCGCTGAGACGGCCGCAACGCCAGTTCGCGCGGACGTTGCCAAGGCACGAGCAGTGGCCCCACAAAAGCAGAGCGCGCCACGCAACGATGCGAAACCTTCATATTCACCTGCGAGGGAAGAACACGCCAGGACGTCTCCGTCTTCTGGAAAGACTTACATTGTCAAGAAGGGAGACAATCCCGTTACAATCGCAAAGAAACTTAACGCCGCTTACGACGATCTGATCTCTCTGAACCATATCGAGGACCCGCACAGGTTGCAGATCGGCCAAAAGCTGTTGATTCCTGCTAGAGCGACAAAAACGAAAACCAAGAAGGCCAACCAATGAAGGCGCGGCGCAACAGCAGCGGTACAGCGCAAAGGCTTACAGCGTAGCTATGCATCGTAAGAGCGCTTACATCCTTTTTCTCGCAGTACTGGGATTACTCGTAATCGGAATCGTCATGCTTTTTAGCACGAGCGCGTATGCGCGTGATAGCCATGGAGACGTTTATTTTTTTATTAAGCGACAGGCGATCTGGTTTGGGATTGGACTTCTAGTCTGCATCATTGCGGCGCTGATCGATTATCACTTTTGGCAGCGGACATGGTGGCTTTGGTTCGCGTTGGCGCTAGTGGCTTTGGCGCTTTGTTATGTGCCGCACATCGGCATGCGCTTGAACGGATCGCGTCGCTGGGTCGGCTGGGGTCCAATTACCTTTCAGCCATCGGAACTCGGAAAGTTGGCCGCGATCTTTTTCCTCGCTTCATGGTTCGCGCGATACGAACAACCGAACCACAAGCTGCTTTTTGGATTTGTTCTTCCGCTCGCAATTCTCAGCCTGCCAGCTGCACTTGTGCTGGGCGAAGTCGACTTGGGAACAACGGCTTTGATCGGAACAACCGCGTTTGTCGTCATGTTCGTTGCCGGAACAAATCCTTTGTGGCTTGGCGCGGCGTCGCTCGCTGCTCTGGGATCTCTTCTAGTTGTTGCAACCCAAATCTCTGAACGGATGGGGCGACTCTCCGCGTTTCTCCATCCGCAAAACTTCAAGGAAGATGCTGGTTTGCAACAGATGCAGGCGTTGATCGCCTGGGGCAGTGGCGGAATGGAAGGGCTTGGCTTGGGCAACGGTCGACAGAAGATGCTTTATCTGCCTTACGCGCACACGGATTTTATTTTTCCAATTATTGGTGAGGAGCTTGGTCTGCGCGTTAGCCTCCTGGTAGTTTTTTTATTCATAGTGATAATTGTTTGCGGCGTCATGATTGCGCTGCACGCGAAAGATCGTTTCGGTTTGCTCCTGGGTTGCGGCGTTGTTTCGCTTGTTGCTCTTCAGGCCGCCGTCAATATCGGCGTGACCACGTCTCTGCTTCCAAACAAGGGGCTGCCACTGCCGTTTATCAGCTACGGAGGTTCTAACCTTGTCGCGTGCATGTTCGGCATCGGTTTGTTGCTGAACATTTATCGGCAGGGCATTCTTGAACCGCCGCAGATGAAACGCGCCGCGATGCACGCCAGAGTGACGCCACGGATTTAGCTATGAGTCGGACACGTCAAACCAGTCGGAGCAGCGGCTCATGAATGCAGTGATCGCATGCGGCGGAACAGGCGGCCATCTTTTCCCGGGCATCGCGGTGGCCGAAGTACTGTGTGATCGCGGCCACGAAGTGATGCTGTTAATTTCCGAAAAGGATATTGACGCGCTGGCGCTTTCCGGGCGCACAAATTTCCGGGTCGAAAAATTACCTACGATTGGCTTGCCTTCGGCGTTTTCTCCAGCGCTCTTTGGTTTTGCTCGCCGGTTTTATGAAAGCTTGTCCCTTTGCCGGTCTCTCTATCGCACATTTAAACCGCAGGTCGTTCTGGGCATGGGTGGATTCACTTCGACCGCGCCGGTGTTGGCCGGCCGAATACGCGGAATCGCGACGTTTATTCACGAATCGAATGCTGTCCCTGGAAAGGCGAACCGACTAACGGCGCGGATGGTGCAGGCCGTCATGCTGGGCTTCAAGGAGTGCGCGCCGTTTTTTCCAAAATCGCACACGGAAGTGACAGGCACGCCAGTGCGGACAGAATTAGTGCGCTTGGACCGGCTGGATGCTCGCCGAAAGCTCGGACTTCAAGAGGATGTGCCGACGTTGCTTGTGATGGGGGGCAGCCAGGGCGCCAGCGGAATCAATCAGGCGCTAATCAAATCGCTGCCATTCCTGCAAGGTCTACGGCTGCAGGTGATCCATCTTTCGGGCGCGCGGGATGAGCGTTTGGTTTCAGACAATTATCGTCGTGAAAATATCTCTGCGTACATCGCCGCTTTTCATCATCGAATGGAAGAAGCTTACAGCGCCGCCGATGTCGTTGTCGCGCGAGCCGGAGCGGCCAGTCTGGCTGAGTTCGCTGCGTTTTCATTACCCGGCATATTGATCCCGTTTCCCTACGCGACTAACGATCATCAGACGCGCAACGCAGAAATTTATGCTCGCGTTGAAGCGGCGATTCTCCTCAAAGAGTCAGAGGTCTCAGGTGAATTGCTCGCGCGTAAGATTCGCGAATTGATCCAGGACCCAGAGCGCCTCCAGCAAATGGCTGTGAATTGTTCCCGTCTCGCGCCGAAAGATGCGGCTGGGCGCGTGGCTACGACGATGGAGAAATATACGACTCATGAAGCTCGCCTCTGAAGAACGCGGTGCGGCCGCCGATCGCGTGGAGTCGCTCGATTTGCAGCGATTCCTGACGCAGGAACGTCACCGCATCCATCTCGTTGGCGTAGCTGGAAGCGGTATGAGCGGTCTTGCTGCGCTTCTGATTGAGTTTGGCCACACGGTGAGCGGCTCAGACAAGGTCACCACCATGGAAACAGATCGATTGCAGCGCCTCGGTCTGCACTTTTATGAGCAGCATCGCCCGGAAGAGGCTGATGCCGCCGAGCTGGTTGTTTTTTCCTCCGCCATTAAAAACGACAATCCGGTACTCGTAAGTGGGCGCGCTTCGGGTAAGCCGGTCGTGCGCCGTGCGGAAGCTCTGGCTGCAATCATGCGCGCGAAGCGCGGCATCGTCATCGCCGGAATGCACGGCAAAACAACAACCTCAGCAATGACAGCACACGTTCTGCGAGAAGGTGGATTGCATCCGTCCTATTATGTCGGTGCCGAAATTCCAATTCTCGGAACGAACGCGCACTGGGATCCGCGCGGCAAATATTTCGTTGCTGAAGGTGACGAAAGCGACGGTACCTTGCGCTGCTTCCATCCGGAGTACTGCCTGATCCTAAATATCGAGGAAGAACATCTCGATTTTTACTCTGATCTCGCCGCCATCGAAAAAGTCTTTGCTCAACTCATCGAGCAGACCAGCGGGAAAATTCTTTATAACATCGATGACCTGAACAGCGCGCGGCTATGCGGAAGCCGCAAAGACGCAATTTCGTTCGGTTTCTCTGATAAAGCCGATTACCGAGGCGCGGATGTGAAGTTGCGCGCTTTTGGCTCAGATTTTTGTGTTTATTTTCGCGAACAAAAACTCGGCGAAGCGGTGTTGAACGTGCCTGGCCCGCACAATGTCCACAATGCCCTGGGCGTGATCGCGCTCGCTATCGAGCTTGGAATTTCGTTTGAAAAAATCGCAGCTTCGCTTCGTAAGTTCGAGCATGCGCGGCGCCGGTTCGAGATCAAATATGAGAGCGAACGCTTTCTGCTTGTTGACGATTACGCACATCATCCAACCGAGATTCGGGCCACATTAAAGACTGCGCGAGCGACTGGCCGCAAACGAGTGCTGGCGATGTTTCAACCCCATCGCTATTCGCGCACGAAAGCACTTCGCGGCGAGTTTGGCAGCGCCTTCGACGACGCGGACCGGGTTGTGGTGACCGATGTTTATCCTGCAAGCGAGGCGCCAATTCCGGGCATTAGCGGACAGACGATTGTCGATGAACTTCTCAAGCACGGGCATCGCTCTGCCAGTTATCAGGCGAGGTTAGAACACGTGCATTGTCAGATTGGCAACGCCCTCGATATCGGCGATCTCGTTCTGAGTCTTGGTGCCGGGAATATTCACGAGCAATTGTCAGCTTTGGCGGCTGACCTTGTCATTGCTGAAAAGTTGAAGGCGGTGGTGGGCGAAGAAGCTGACGTGTGTCTTTACGAGCCGCTCTCCAAACACACTACGCTGCGCGTGGGCGGCCCTGCGCAATTTTGGATCGAGCCCCAGACCGAGAAAGCCTTTGCCGAGCTGATTCGCTTTTGCCGGGCTGAAAACCTGCCGCTTTTCGCAATGGGTCGCGGGTCAAATCTTCTTGTGCGCGATGGAGGAATCCGTGGTGTCGTGGTTCATCCGTTCGGCGGCGATTTCGACAAAATCGAGGTTAACGGTTGTGAGATTACCGCGGGCGCGGGCGTGAAAGTGAGGGAAGTTGCTTACGCGGCACGGGGCGCAAATCTCGGCGGACTCGAATGGATGGAAGGGATTCCGGGCGCAGTCGGTGGCGCGTTGCGCATGAATGCCGGCGCAATGGGATCAGAAACTTTCGAGAACGTCGTGCGCATTCGTTATCTCGATAGCGAAGGCAATGCGTATGTGAAAGATCGAAATGAACTGGAGGTCTTTTACAGACGATTTCCGTTGCTCGAAAATAATTTTGCGATCTCAGCGACGTTCCATGCGGACCCGGCTGAGCGTGCAAAAATCGATAGTCGCTTGCGAGAATCGCAGGAGAAAAGGCGTACGACACAGCCAATTGCGAAGAGCGCAGGTTGCATTTTTAAGAATCCCGACAGCATTCCAGCGGGAAAACTGGTGGATGAATTGGGTCTGAAGAATTCGCGCGTCGGAAATGCGCGGGTGTCGGACGTGCACGGCAATTTCATAGTGAACGACGGCGGCGCTACGGCGGCGGAAATGCTCGAATTGATCGAAAAGATCAAGGCGACTGCGAGGTCAAAGCGCGGCATCGAATTGGAGACGGAAGTAGAAATCGTGGGAGAGCCGGCGTGAAAGATTTGCCTAAGAAAATCGCTGTCTTGATGGGCGGGCCAAGCAGTGAGCGCGATGTTTCGCTGGCCACCGGTCGGGGAATTTCAAAAGCGCTGCGTTCACTGGGCGCGGACGTGATCGAGGTGGATGTGCGGGATGAGACCTTCCAGTTGCCTCCAGATGTGGATCTGGCATTCATTGCGTTGCACGGAACTTTTGGCGAGGACGGCCAGATTCAGCAGATTCTGGAACGACGCCGTGTTGCGTACACGGGCGAGGGAGTTGAGGAGAGCAGACGCGCCTTCGATAAAATCCGATCGAAGGAAAAATTCCGTGATCACGGAGTTCGCACTCCAGAATGGGAAACGATTGGAACGCATGAGCAGCCTCACATGCAGCCACCGATGGTGATCAAACCACCACGGCAAGGTTCAACCGTCGGCATTCACATTGTGAAAAACGCGGAGGAAATTGTGCCGGCGATTGCCGGTTCCGCGAAATATGATCGCGAGCTGCTAATAGAAAAGTTTGTATCTGGCCGGGAATTAACGATAGGTATTCTCGGTGACCAGGCTTTGCCCATTCTCGAGATAATCCCAAAAGGCGGCTTCTACAATTTCACCAACAAGTATCCTTTTCTCAATCCCCAGGCGGGCGGCGGCGCGGAGCATGTGTGCCCCGCACAGATTGATGAAAAGAAAACAGCCGAAATTCAACAATTGGCTTTACGAGCGTTTCGCGCCGTCGGGGGGCGAGTTTACGCGCGGGTGGATGTCATTTTATCGGAGAGCGGCGAGCCGTTCGTGCTGGAGGTCAATACCATTCCGGGAATGACCGAGGCCAGTCTCCTGCCTGAGGCTGCTTCGGCTGCGGGCATCGGCTACTCCGATCTTTGCACTCGTATAATCGCGCTTTCTCACGCCAGAGCAGAAGGTAGCCGAAGATGAGTTTTGGCCAAAAAAGCTCCCGGTCGCGGAATCGACGCGTGTCCAACGTGCGCCACCGACGGCAGCAGCATTTGCTTGATGTCAAAGTCCGGTCCCGCAGAGCGACACAACATCGCCTTCGCAGGGCCATGGGTGTCCTCTCGAAAGTAATTCTCACCGCGGTGATAGTCGCTGCCGCTTACCTGGGTGTGCGCGAAGCTGCAAGACGCCTGTTCTTTGAAAATCCAGATTTTCAACTGAAGACAATTGAACTACAGACTGACGGCACTTTGCAGCGCGAACAGGTGTTGAAAGCGGCTGATCTGCGTGAAGGCGAAAACATTTTTACTGTAAACCTGGCGGAAGTTCAGGATCGCATACAGGAGCTTCCTCAGGCTGACGAAGTTCAGGTGGTCCGGAAATTGCCAGGCGAGATCGATATCCGTGTAATAGAACGAAAGCCTGTCGCCTGGATCACCAGCGAAAAGGAAATTTCAGATCCATTTGCGTCAGATGCTGCTTTTTTAGTGGACGCGCGCGGTGTTTTGATGAAACAAAAGAAGCTGTTGCCCGAATATCTCGGACTACCGCTGATTCTGGGATGCTCGAGCGAAGCGCTCGAGGCGGGAAAAGTCATCGAATCGCCCGAAGCGAAAAATGCGCTGGAGCTGCTACGTCTAAGCGCGCGCAGTTTTTTGCAAATGCGTTTCCCGATTCGCGAGATCGATATCTCCAAAGGTTATTGCTTGTTGGTGACAGACAAAAATCACGCGCGCATAACGTTCGGTTTTAATGATCTGCAAACGCAATTGCGGCGGCTGGAACAATTTCTTGTTTATTGCGACGACACAAAACAGGAACTCGGGACAGTAAACCTGCTGGTGCAACGGAATATTCCTGTGACTTTCGTAGAACCTGCGGCAAGCGTCATTAACGATACGATCGAGCCGGCTGTAGAGCCGCGGATCATGAAGGCAGTCCCGGTCCATGCGCCCGAAACCCGCCTTCGGCAAGGCTCCGGCGGGCAAGAAACTACGTCGTCTGCTCCCAAGCCGCGCACCGGTTCGACGCCGGTTAGTAAGGCAACTCCCAACCAACGACAGAAAAAGGGTTAGCAATCATGGCGAGCAATAAATTGATGGTCGGTCTTGAGATTGGCACGTCTAAGATCTGTGTCGTTGTTGGCGAAGGCCGTCCCGACGGCACCATCAAGATCCTCGGTGTGGGTCAGGCGCCATCGCGCGGCGTGCGCAAGGGAGAGATCGTCGATTTCGAAACGGCAATGAAATGCGTGCACGAAGCGGTAGTCGATGCCGAACAGAAGAGCGACGTGATGATCCGAAGCGTTTATGTGGCTGTCGCGGGTTCCCATCTGCAAAGTTTCAACAATCGTGGCTGTGTGATGCTTCCCGAGGACCGCGATGAAATTGATGAACGGGACGTGGAGGACGTAAAAATCAACGCGCGCGAGGTAAGCATTCCCGCTCAAAACGCGTTCCTCCACTCCATCATTCAACATTATCACGTCGAGGGACAGGACGGTGTGCTGAACCCGATCGGGATGCTCGGGCAAAAAGTGGAGGCGGATTTTCATATCATCCACGGTGTGCGCACTCGGATTCAAAACAGCATCCGCTGTGTCAAAGAGCTGCCGTTGGACGTGGAGGACGTTGTTTTTGGCGGGCTTGCTTCTGCGCAGGTCGTGCTCACTCAGCATCAAAAAGATCTTGGAGCGCTCGTGATTGATATTGGCGGCGGCACGACTGATTACGTGTTGTACAGCGATGGTGTGGTGAAACAAAGCGGTTGCCTGGCCTTGGGCGGCGACCACATCACCAACGATATCTCCATGGGGCTACGCATCCCCATGGCGCGCGCGGAGAAACTGAAAATTGAAGAGGGCAGTTGCATCCTCGGCAATTCCTTGCCTGGCGAAATGATTTTGTTAAAGGACGAGTCGGGCTTTGCTGGAAAAGAGATCGAGCGTGAGATGCTGAACACGATCATTCACCTGCGCGTCCGCGAAGGGCTCGAGCTACTCAAACGCGGGCTCGAAGAGGAGCCGTATCTCACTTATCTGGGCGCCGGCATCTTCATTACCGGTGGGTGTAGCCTTCTAAACGGCATCGATCATCTCGCCGAGGAAATTTTCGAAATACCAGCACACCTGGCGCATGCGCAGACCACTTGGGGCGTCACTTCCGCGGTTGAGGACCCTCAATTCTCGACCGCGATTGGGTTAGTCAGGTTCGCACAAGTTATGCAAACAGATCGTCCGCGGCGCGGATTTAGAGAAACGATCGGTAAGCTTTTTAGAATGCGATGAAGACCAAAGGCAGTGAAAGGTTCCCATGATTCAACTACATAAAAATTACAGTTTGCCGGATGCTTTGGCAGACACTGTTCCTGTGAAAGTTGTGAGCGTTGGTGGCGCAGGCCTGAACGCTCTCGATCGAATTGTGCTCGACGGTTTGGAGAAGGCCAGCGTAGTTGCAATCAATACCGATGTGCAGTCGCTCACGAGTTCGGTAGCCGCACATAAGGTGCAGCTCGGCCGTACCAGGACCCGCGGCCTCGGCACGGGCGGTGATCCCGAGCTGGGCTATGAAGCGGCCGTGGAATCAGCTGATGAAATTCGCGAAGCGCTGACCGACACGCGTATGGTTTTCGTTTGTGCAGGGCTCGGCGGCGGCACCGGATCCGGCGCGGCGCCGTACGTCGCACACCTGGCCCGTGAAGCCGGGGCACTTGTGATCGCCTTCGTCACTCTACCGTTCACATTTGAGGGCAAACGCCGAGCCACCCAGGCACGAGAGGCGCTCGGCCGGCTCAACGAGATTGCCCATTCAGTGATTTGCTTCGAGAACGATCGAATGGGCGACTTAGTGGCGCCGCAAGCAGGAATTCATCATGCGTTCGCGATGGCCGATACCACAATAAGCCAGAGTGTTCGATCCGTCGTGAACCTAATCCAACGGCCGGGACTGATTCGCATCGGCTTCGACGATTTGCTGGCAGCATTGCGCGTGCGCAACGGCCGGTGCTTGTTCGGCTTTGGCGAATCCGATTCGGACAATCGCGCGCACGACGCTCTCACGCAGGCGCTCAAAAATCCGTTGATGGATCGTGGCCGGATGCTGGCTGACGCGACAAACGTTCTCGTCCAGGTGTCGGGTGGGGCCGGGATGACGCTCTCTGAGGTTGAAGTCCTCATGCAGGAGCTTGGCCGCCACGTGAACGAGCAAACACAGATTCTCTTCGGTGCCGTTGTGGATGGAAAATTAGGAGATCGATTGGCCGTGACCATTATCAGCTCGCTTGCCGCGGATGAGGATTTAATTTCGGAATCCCGCGATGGCGCGACGTTGAGCAACGTGTTCGCGCAGCCGCCAGTTCGCGAGCAGCATCCACCGCCGCAGATCCATATCGAGCCTGAAGCGGCGATGGAACCCGTCGCACATGAGGAAAGCATTTCGTTTGAGCAACCGGTGGCGGCCCAAGCAACACCAGCCGCTGAATCCATGCCAGGCGAATCCGAGCCGCTACCAGTTGCGCCACACAAGAAAGCGGTTCCACATACCGACGAGAAAGCCGCCGCAAAATCCGTTCCAGCAAAACAGGAAATTCTGCAATTCGAGCCCGTCACGCGCGGACGATTTGAAAAAAGCGAACCGACCATCGTCGAAGGCGAAGATCTCGACGTGCCGACCTATCTGCGGAAAAACATCAAGGTAAAGTGAGTTGCTGTAGAGGCAGCCGTGTCGGCTGTAATTCTTTGATCTGCCAGCGACTCGCCGGCCGCTACAGTTTATTTCTTCGTCAACTCCAGCACGGCTGCTGTCATCGCAATAATGCCCGTGCGAATGGTGGGCTCGGGAACCGGTGCGAATTTGCTCGAATGCAAACTCGGCAACATCGTACCATTCTTTTTGCTGTCGGCGATTTTCACGGGGTCCACCGCGCCGATATGAAAATCAACTGCCGGAATCGAATGATCCGGCAAGCTATATTCAGAAAAATCTTCGCCACCCATGGTCGCGTCAACAATCTCCACGTTTTCGTTGCCTAGCGTCTTTTTCCATGCAGCCAGCAGCCGTTTCGTGAGCTCCGGATTATTGTAAGTCGCGGGCGTGAATTGATCTTTGGCTACGCTGACGATCGGTGCGCGGTCCGGAGGAATGCCAGCTGCCATGGCGCAGCCCTTTGCAATTTGATCGATTGCCGCCAGCACGCGCTCGCGCGTCTCGGGTTTATAGGTGCGCACGGTCAACTGCATTTTCACTTCGTCTGGAATAATGTTGTGCTTTGTGCCGCCATGAATTGAGCCAACAGTGACAACGATTGGGTCGAGCGGATTATTTTCGCGGCTGGCTATGGTTTGCCACGTATTGATCATCTCTGCCGCGAGCACAATCGGGTCTTTCGTCTTGTGCGGATACGCGCCGTGCCCTCCCACGCCGCGCACGATCACATCTACTGAATCGACGTTGGCATAGGTGTAACCTTCGGTGACCCCAATGTGGCCCGTCTGCATGTCGGCCTTATCGTGGAATCCGAGCGCGAAATTCGGTTTGCCGAATTTTTCGTAAAGACCTGCCCGGAGTAATGCGCGCGCCCCATTACCGGTCTCTTCCGCCGGCTGCGCTACGAACACGATGGTGCCGTGCCATTGATCTTTCAATTTCGCGAGAACTCGTGCCACTCCAATGAACATGGAAATATGCGCGTCGTGCCCGCACGCGTGCATCACGGGAACTTCTTTCCCTTCGTCATTTTTTGTCGTGACGGTGCTCGCGTAGGGCAACCCAGTCTCTTCGTGCACTGGCAGCGCATCCAGATCTGTGCGCGCCAGCACAGTCGGGCCAGCGCCATTCTTCATCACGCCTACAACGCCAAAACAAGTTGCTCCCGGCTTTTCATACTTGCCGACGCGCTCGGTCACTTCGCAGCCGGCGGCTTTCAATTCCTTGGCCACGATCGAAGCGGAACGTTCCTCATGCATTGATAGCTCAGGATGCGCGTGAATGTCTTTGTAAATCGCCAATAGCGACGTCAATTCCGCCTCGGTAGGCGATTGCGGTGTTTGCTGCGCAAACGCGAGCGCCGGAAGGAGTATCGATGGCAAGAAGATCAAGGAGCGAGCCGTCATACGTGTCATGCTGGGCGAAGGCGAAGCATCCCTGAATTCTCATTCTGTGCAATCACAGTAAGAGATTCCTCGACTTCGCTCGGAATGACAGAAAGGTTGGTTGTAGATGGAATTTGAGAAAAACACGCTGCTTTTTGGTGCCGATCCGACGCCGCGAATTGTCGCTGTTGAGCTCGGTGAGACCGGCACGGTTCGTGTTCATCGTCGCGAAACCAATGGATCGACAGTCACAGATGTCGAACCGTTTCATCCGTTCGTCTGGGCTGATTCTGACGTGGTCGATCTGGGCATCGAAGCCGAAAAACTGCAGGGGGATCTCAAATATGGCTGGCTGGTCACGGTCGATAGCTGGAAAGAACTAATCGCATTGCGCAATGGGCTGAAGAGCGCCGGCCGCGATTTCTTCGCGTTCACCGATCCGGTGCAGCATTACCTCACGGCCACTGGCCGTACGTTGTTCAAGGACCTGCCGTTCGAGCAATTGAAACGCATGCAGATTGAAGTGCTCGCGACTGATGAGCACATCATGAGCATCGCGCTGTCGGATAACAACCGGTGGGAAGAATTGATAGTTGTCGATCCAACCAATATTGAGGAGTCCGAGCGCGCCGCTCTGAAACGCCTGACCGCTCTCATCAAACAACACGATCCGGATGTGATCGAAGGTCACGATTTGTTCCGCGTTCATTTTCCGCTGCTCGTAGCGCGCTCGAAAAAGCTCAAGACAAAACTAGATTGGGGACGCAGCGGCGGGTTTCTGCGCTCGCGTCCGTCACGACTGCAGATCGCGGAAAAAACAATCGATTATCCAAAGTTCACAATCGATGGCCGCCACTTTGTCGATACGTTTTTGCTCGTGCAGTTTTACGACGTCGGGATGCGTTCACTGGCAGGTTTCGAGCGTTCGGACGTCGCGCGGCACTTTGATCTCTGCGAGAGCGAACAAATCTCATCACTCACTGGCAAGGAATTGGAGCGTGCATCCCTGGGTGATTCAGAAATGTTCCGGCGACGCGCTCTGTGTGGCGTTCGGGAAACCCGCGCATTGTCGGACTTGCTAAGCCCGAGCTACTTCATCCAGGCGCAGATCTTTCCCTATAATTACCAGGACGTGATCGTGCGCGGCAACGCCACACGCATCAATGCACTTTTCCTGCGCGAATATTTTCGGCAACGCCATTCCATTCCCGAGTTGCCGATGCCGCGCGCTTTCGAAGGTGGCTACACCGACATCTTCTTCACCGGGGTGGCGCGCAACGTCTGGCACTGCGACATCGCCTCGCTCTATCCGTCGGTGATGTTGCAATTCGAATGTTTTCCGGCGACTGACCAACTCCAAATCTTTCAACATTTACTGACCGATCTCCGCACTTTCCGGTTGGAAGCAAAGGCGCAAATGCGTGCGGAAAAGGATCCCGCAAGACAACATCATCTCCAAGCGCTGCAGAACACGTTCAAAATTCTGCTGAACAGCTTCTACGGGTACCTTGGATTTGCGCAGGGACATTTCGCCGATTTCGATGCCGCTGCGCGAGTGACGCAGATCGGGCGCGATCTGCTCAAGGAGATGATTGAGTGGCTCAATGCGCACGGCGCGCAGGTCATCGAGGTCGATACTGACGGAATTTATTTCGTGCCGCCTGTGGACGCGACGCCTCGTCGCGTGGAGACTGGCGAAGAAACGCGGCGGGACGCCGCGTCTACGACCGACGAGCTGCAAAAAGGTCTATCGCAAATCTTGCCGCCCGGAATCGATGTCGAAATCGACGAGCAATTCGATGCGATGTTCAGTTACAAAGCGAAGAATTACGCGCTGCTCACAAAAGACGGTGACGTGATCATCAAAGGCGGCGCGCTCAAATCGCGCGGACTGGAAAAATTCCAGCGCGTTTTCCTCGAGGAAATGATCAAGCTCATCATGGAGGGCAAACCGGAAGCGATCGCCGATCTTAGGAATGGGTTCGAGCGAAAAATTCGGAACCGCGAATGGAAAATCGACATGCTGATGAAGACCGACACACTCCAGGATTCGCTCGATAAATATCGTTCAAAAATTGCTGGCTCCGCGCGCAATCGTGCCGCTGCTTACGAGCTGGCTCTCGCCAGTGGCCGCAATTACAAGCCGGGCGATCAGATCAGTTACTACATCAAAGCGACGCCGAAAAAAGTTCCCGCCTACGAAGCCGCCAAACTGGCCAGGGAATTCGATCCCGGAAACCGCGATGAAAATGTTGATTACTATGTCGCCAAGCTCGACGAGCTGGTGAAAAAATTCAGCAGTCTGGTAGTAACAGCCTCAGCACAAACGCAAGAAACCCTCGCACTTTAAGGTATGAATACAAAGCCCCTCGTATCGTTAATAGCAGTGATGCTTGTCGCGCGTTGCTGCATTGCAGCGACCGATGATCGCGCAGACATCAAGGCCGAAGTCACTAAACGGCACGATGAAGCGGTGAAGCGGTTACAGGATTGGGTTGGGCAGGTCTCGATCGCGGCGGAGAATCGCGGGTATCCCGAGGGCGCGGAGTACATGGCAAAGCTGGCGCGCGACGCGGGATTTCAACAGGTGACAGTGATCAACACGGACGGTAAGCCGGGCGTATTCGCGACGCTCGATGCAGGCGCGCCTAAAACGGTGGGACTTTATTTCATGTACGATGTGAAACAGTTCGATCCGGCGGAGTGGACATCGCCGCCGACTGAAGCGCGAATCGTAGACAAGCCACCGCTCGGCAAAGTGATGATTGGACGCGGCGCTGTGAACCAAAAGGGACCGGAAGCGGCATTTCTCGCAGCGGTGCACGCGATTCGCGGCGCGGGCAAGAAGATGCCGGTAAATCTCGCGATGGTCGCGGAGGGCGAGGAGGAAATCGGATCACCGCATATTCCGCAACTCGTCAGGCGACCGGAAGTGCTGGACGCGCTAAAGAAATGTGTCGGCGTGTTCATGCCGCACGCGACGCAGGACCTAGACGGCATTGTCACCGTAAATCTCGGTTCGAAAGGCGTCATTGAGCTGGAGCTGGTTTCGAGCGGCGAAAAATGGGGACGCGGTCCGGCCAAAGACATTCATTCGTCGCTCAAAGCAATGGTTGATAGCCCGGCGTGGCATTTAGTGAAAGCGCTCAACACGCTGGTCTCGGACGACGGCAACGTAATCATGATTGATAATTATCCAAAACCGCTTCCGCTAAGCGCGGAAGAAAAGACGATGATCGAAAAAGTGTCGCAGGTGCGGAGCGAAGCGCAGGCAAAGAAACAGTTCAGCGTACAACATTGGATAAACGATGTGCCGTGGGAGCAAGCGAACGAACGGCTCGAATCCCAGCCGACTGTGAATATTGAGGGACTTGTGGGCGGTTACACCGGTCCCGGCGGAAAAACAATCCTGCCGCATCGCGCCGTGGCGAAGATCGACATGCGTCTCGTGCCGGATATGAAAGCAGCAGACGCGCTTGCTGCGTTGAAAGCGCATCTGGCGAAGCGCGGCTTCGGCGACATCGAAGTGAACATGACCGGCGGTTACGATCCCACGAGCACATCTGCGGATTCCGCGCTGATCAAAGCGCAGGTCGCCACCTACAAAAAATTTGGAATCGATCCGTCACTCTGGCCGCGCAACGCCGGTTCGTATCCCGGTTACGTCTTCACTGGAGAACCGCTCAAGCTTGCGGCCGGTCATTTCGGACTCGGTCACGGCAGTGGCGCGCACGCGCCGGACGAGTATTACATCATCGAATCCACAAATCCGAAAATCCAAGGCTTTGACGGCGCGGTAATGTCTTTCGTCGAATATCTATACGAACTGGCGAAATAGAATCCGCTGTGGTGGCAGCCGTGCCGGCTGCACTGTCAGCTCTCGGTTTTGCAGGCGACACGCCTGCCGCTACAGCAATTTCGCGTCGAGATTAATCTGCGCGCCTGCCAGAACGACTGATACCGGGCAGGTTTTCTTTGTATGCTCGGCTTGCTCGCGAAATTTCGCTTCGTCTATGCCTGGTACCTCCGCTTCGGTTTTTAGATCGATCGTCGTGATCTTTGGACCACCGCCGACCATTTCCAATTTCACGGTCGCTGTCGTGCTGATTCGTTTCGCCGGATGACCGGCCTTTTCCAGATTTGCCGAGAGCGCCATCGAGAAGCAGCCAGCTTCGGCTGCGCCGATGAGTTCTTCCGGGTTCGTCCCCTTCCCTTCTTCGAAGCGCGATAAAAATGAATACGGGCCTTCAAATGCGCCGCTGCCAAGTTTCATGTTTCCTTTGCCTTGCTTGAGTGTCCCTTCCCACACTGCCGATCCAGTTCGTGTCGCCATTGTCTTTCCTCCTTTGATTTTGATTTGTTCGTTTACGTTTCGCCTCGGAGACGCGTGCGCGCAACTCACGCCGGTTCCGCCGCAGCGCCGCCGAATGCTGCGTTTTGATCTCTTTTGATTTGCGCGTCGGCTAGAGCGCGTTGTTTGCGACCGAGCCAGATGCTCAGCACGCACCAGATTGCTCCAAGCGGAACTGCAACCCAGGAAATGCCGACCAGTCCCAAGCCAAGCCACCGCATTAATGGATAGGACCACGCGCCGATTTGATCGCCAAAGCGGTAGCCGAATGTGTCGATGAGGCTCTTGGCTTTGTATTTGTCTTCTCGCCGCAACACGGTGAAGAGGACTTCGCGCGCTGGTCGTAGTAGCGCGAACCCTGCGGCCCGTCGCAAAATCTGGAACGTCGCAAGAACGCTGAGAATGGGTGCGAAGCCGATCGCCGCAAATCCGACGGCACTTAAAAGTGGCATCAGCACCAGCGTGATTCCAACCCCAAACCATTTCATCAGGCGGCCGGTCAGGGAAATTTGGATCAGCACCGTGATCGTGTTCACCGCGATATCGATGTTTGCCAGGAACGACGTGCGCGCGGCCCGGTCCTGCAGTTGATGTGCTGTAAGGTCAGATTGTTGAAAATATGCCCACGTGTTCGTGAGCGTGTAGATCATGAGAAACCCCGCTAGACCGAGTAAATAGGGAGATCGAGCAATGTGCGTCGCGCCTTCCCAGAATTTGCCGCCGATTGGTTGCTCACTTTGCTCGTCATGCGCCCGAGAATCGGCTGGAAATCGGCGCACACATTGCGCAGCAATCTCCAACATGACCGCTGTGATGAGAAGGAAGAGTCCGGTGCTCAGCTTTCCGGCCAGCGAACTCGTGACCAAACCACCAACAATTCCGCCAACTGATCCGCCGACAGCAATAAATCCGAAGAGCCGCTTCCCTTGCTCTGGTGTGAAAACGTCAGCCATGAACGACCAAAACATCGTTGTTGCGAAAAGATTGAAGACACTGACCCAGATGAAAAATATGGGCGCGAGAACCGCGCGTCCCTGCGCCGCCGGCATGATCCGCATCAGGAGGAAGAAAAGGAACAGGTTCGCAATAGCGAAACGATACGCGATCGGAATAAACCGCCGCCGCGACATGCGCGCGACGATGGCGGCATAAAGCGCGTTCGCGATTAACATGCCGATCAACGTGCCAGTGTACATCCACGGCAGATTTTCAACCCCGCGGTCGGCGCCGATCTCATCGCGGATTGGCCGAATCACGTAATAACCGCCGAGAACGACAAAATTAAAAACAAACGCCAACAACAGCGCGCGGACCTCGTCCGGTTTTACATCAACGATTTTAGCGAACAGTTTTTTCATGTAGTAGCCGCGGCCCTGTGGGCCGCGCGCACGCGTCGCATACGGACGCGGCTACAGTTTCTCTTTTTTCCAAGCGTTCAAAACTTCCGCCTCGCGCTCGGGCGTAAGACCGGCACGGAGCTTGGATTGGCGATCTTGCGGGAGTGACTTAAACCAGGCGAGTGTGTCGCGCGCCGTGTCAGCCAATGGGCGGAAGGTCAGGCCTTTGCTCAGTGCGCGACCGATCTTAGCGCGAGCCAGGCCGCTCTCTTTTCCAGTCCAGACCGGCATGTCCGACCACGGCTCGACTTTGTGTTGCGTGAGGAAATCTTCCGTTACCCATGTGAACGTCGCACTCGATTGCAATCCAGCTTTGATCCCATCAAGCATTCGGCCGATGCCTAACGGCTTAGCCGGACCGGTAGCGTTGTAAATTCCGGTCTCGCGATTCTCGGCCATACGGATCGTCCATTCAGCGAGGTCGCGAGCGTCAATAAATTGCACCGGGTCCTCAAGCGAACCCGGCGCCAGAACTTCGCCGCCGCGATCGATCCGCACCGGCCAGTATGTGAAGCGATCGGTCTCATCGCGCGGGCCGACGATTAGCCCCGGACGAATGATCAGCGTTTTACCGGGAAACCATTTCTCGGCTTCCTTCTCCGAGAGCGCCTTGAGCGGCCCATAGGTTTTGTAACCGCCCGCTTTCATCGCCTCCAGCGTCTCCTTGTACGGATCAGCGCCTTCGTATTTTTCTGTCGGTGCATTTTCATCCGGGCCGGTTTTCCCTTCGCCGTAAACGGAAATCGTCGAGATAAAAACATAGCGATCAACGTTGCCTTTGAGAATCTGCGCCGCGTCACGCACCCACGCCGGAAGCGTAGTCGGGTTATCGATCACCACATCCCATTGCCGGTTTTTCAACGCGTCCAGTTTGTCATTGCGGTCGCCAATGAGTTGCTCGACTTCGCCTGGCAATTCACCGGGATGCGTTTTGCCTCGGTTAAACGTCGTCACCTTATGTCCGCGGCTCAGCGCGTACCGCACCTGGTATGGGCCGGTGAATCCGGTGCCGCCAAGAATCAGGATTCGCATCGGTTTCGGTTTAGTATCGGCGAACAAAGATGTCGATCTGGAGTGCACGGCAAGCGCAGTGGCCGTTGAGATTTTGATGAAACGGCGGCGATCCACAATGGCATATAGCTGTTGTACGGCGTCTGTGCCAGCTCGCGAACGCTTTCGGAGTTCATGGAAACGCCCTACAATGCAATCGTGACAAGACGCGAAGCTGCCAAAGTGATCGGCGGAACGGCTGCGGGACTATTCTTGCCAATCACACCGCGAGCCGCCAACGAATCATCATCAGCGATGCTGACGCGGGCTATCCCGTCCTCAGGCGAGAAACTGCCGGTGATCGGCTTGGGAACATGGCAAGCGTTTGATGTCGACCTAACGGCAGATAATCGCAGACAGCTTGAAGAGGTGCTCTCGCTCTTCGTGAAATTTGGGGGTCGCGTGATTGATTCGTCGCCAATGTATGGTCGGGCGGAAGCAGTGATGGGCGATCTCACAGCGACCCTGGGAATTCGAGACAAATTATTTCTCGCGACCAAAGTCTGGACTCACGGCAAGGAGAGCGGGATCAAATCGATGGAACGTTCGATGGCCCTTTTGCGCACCAAGCGAATCGATCTGATGCAGGTGCATAATCTGGTCGATGTCCATACGCACCTCGCGACTTTGCGCGAATGGAAAGAGCAGGGTCGCATTGGCTATGTCGGAATCACGCATCACGAAGCCGGCGCGTTTGGTGAGATCGAAAAGCTTATGCGGAGCGAGAAGCTCGACTTTGTCCAGATCAACTATTCGCTCATGGAGCCCGAAGCGGAGCAGTCGCTTCTGCCGCTGGCTCACGAGCGTGGGATCGCGGTGCTCGCCAACAGGCCATTTGGCGCCGGCGATCTCTTCGACAAAGTGCGTTCGAAACCGCTGCCCGATTGGGCCTCTGAATTCGATTGCCGGTCGTGGGCCCAATTTTTCCTGAAATGGATCGTTGCACATTCTGCGATTACCTGCGCCATTCCGGCAACGAACAAGCCCCGCCACCTCGAAGACAATATGCAAGGCGGAACGGGCCGATTACCCGATCCAAAGACGCGCCGGCGAATGGTCGAATTCGTCTCGTCTTTGTAGAGGCCGCGCCGCTTTGAGTATTCGGCGGATGTCAAATGAAAGCGTTAAATTTTTCTCAAAAAAATCAGTTGCAGGCCTGGTCGATATGCTGGATAGGACGCGCTCTTTATGCGAAAACTTCTCACCGTTATCCTCATAACCTTGGGATGCGCGACGTTTTGTCCCCATCAAGCATTGGCGCTCATGTTCTCGGCGCCAAAGCCGACGTTTGCTTATACGGATGCTTCTGGAAAAAAACAATCGGTCGAAGTAGTAGACAAATATTACCCCAAGAAAATCGTCGAGCCCTTTGCGAAGGTGGACGGAAATATCGATCCAAAACTGCGTCGAGCGGCTACCATTGCCGAGGAACGCGCTCGCGCGCACTCCCTTTCAAAATGCTGGCATTTTGTTAAGGAAGCCCTTGTTGCTGCCGGAGTAGTGAAATCTCGGCCGCAGACAACCCTGGCGAAACAAGCCGGCCAGGAGCTCGTAAGCAATTACGGGTTCAAAAAACTTCCTGTCTCGAATCCTTACGAAGCGCCTGTCGGTTCTGTGCTGGTGTATGGCGCCAAGCGCGCGGCTGGCCACGTCGAGATTCGCACTGAGAACGGTTTCGTTAGCGATTTCCGCTCAAAGACACCATCACGTCGGCCGTTGTTAGGCGTCTTCGCGAAAAGCTAGCCCGGAACTGCGCCTGCGGCGGCTGACCATCGTCTTCGAGAAGCTGATCCACCTGACCGAGGTGGAACACGTTGTCCTCAAGGCTTTGCACACGCGGCTTTGCCGCCTGACTGTTCAGGTCGTGAGCATTCGCATCGCGATGTGGTCGGGCCCGCGTAACATCTCGACCGCGATGATGCGCGCGTGGGGAAATCGGCGCGATACCGTAGTCATCGATGAGCCATTTTACGCCTACTACCTAACGACAACGGGCAAAAATCATCCCGGCGCAGACGAAGTGATCGCAGCCGGCGAAATCAATTGGCGAAAAATTGTTGCCTGCCTGACTGGGCCAATTCCGAATGGCAAGCGAATTTTCTTTCAGAAACATATGACACACCACTTCCTGCCAGAAATAAATCGGGACTGGCTCGGCGCCGTAACGAATTGTTTTCTTATTCGCGACCCACGCGAAGTCATTGCTTCATATGTCAAAAAACGGGAGGACCCCAGCCTCGAGGATCTCGGGTTTATGCAGCAAGTAGAGGTTTTCAATTTTGTCCGCAATCGGACGAAATCGATTCCACCCGTTGTCGATGCAAAGGACGTGTTGGAAAATCCTGAACGAATTCTGCGGCTGCTCTGCGACGCCGCCGGCGTCGACTTTAACAAGTCGATGCTTTCATGGCCGCCGGGGTTGCGTGACACCGACGGGATTTGGGCTAAACATTGGTATACGGAGGTGGCAAAGACGACCTCGTTTCGACCGTATAGTCCAACGCACTATAAGGTGCCGGAGCGCTTGCGAGAGATTTACGAGCGCTGCTGCGATTGCTTTGAACGCTTGTATCAATATCGGTTGCATTAAAAACGTGTGTCATCCCGAGTCGCGAAGACGACGAGGGACCTCGCAACACGTCTAAGATTTACTTGTAAGTCTCTGCTGTACACTTCGAGCATGTGATTT
>Ga0066680_10000075_pt1 | contig 21719 bp, 17 predicted proteins | sample GraSoiAngelo_129_FD_62297 | JGI IMG/M metagenome (GOLD analysis project Ga0066680, IMG submission 62297) | Grasslands soil microbial communities from the Angelo Coastal Reserve, California, USA - 14_0927_12_40cm | ecosystem: Environmental > Terrestrial > Soil > Grasslands | place: USA... | reverse complement strand
GCTCCGGGCGTGCGGCATCGTCGTCCACGTCCGGCGGGGTGAGAGTCATGTCCTCCCTCGGGCCCGCAGACGCGAGCCGGTCTCTGAGGTCATCTTAACTGACATGGCCTGCCGAGAGCGATTGTTTCCATATAATTAAGTCGAGTCCGGATGAAGGCCAGCGTGGTCCTCAACGCTGCCGCCGGCCTTCGCCCGGGCATGGTCCAGACGGAGGCGGCGCGCATTCGTGAGCTGTTCGCCCGCCTCGGCGTGGCCGCCTGCGTGCAGCAGGTCGATGGGCCGCAACTCGTCGAAGCGGCGCGGGCGGCCGCCGCCTCCGACGCCGACGTCGTAGTCATGGGCGGCGGCGACGGCACCATGAGCGCGGGAGCCAACGTGCTGGCGGGGACGGGTCGGCTCATGGGCGTGCTGCCTCTGGGGACACTCAACCACTTCGCGCGCGATCTGGGCGTGTCCACGGACGTCGAGGAGGCGGTGCGCACTGTGGTGCGGGGCGTGCCGCGCGAGGTCGACGTCGGCGCGGCCAACGGGCGGGTGTTCGTGAACAACTCGTCGATCGGCCTCTATCCCCACATGGTCTCGCTGCGCGACGCGTGGATGCACAAGAAAGGCATGCACAAGTGGGCGGCCATGGGCCGCGCCGCGCTTGGCGCGCTGCGCCGGTTCCCCATGGTCCGGGTCTCGCTGCGGATGGCCGAGGGCGGCATGCTCGTGACCACGCCCATGGTGTTCATCGGCAACAACCGCTACGAGACGCGCCTGTTCGCGCTCGGCCGCCGCGCCGCCCTCGACCAGGGAGAGCTGTGGGTCTACTTCGCCCGCCGCGCCCGGCGGCTCGCGTTCCTGCGCCTGGCCGCGCGCGCCCTGGTGGGCCGTCTCGACGAGGCGAGCGACTTCGAGGGTGTCGGCCTCGAGCAGTTGGTGGTGGAGGATCGCCGGCGCCTCCTCCACGTCGCCTTCGACGGGGAGGTCTGCCACATGGCGCCTCCGCTGCGTTACCGCATCCGCCCGCGCGCGCTGCGGGTGATGGTCACGGCGGAGGAACCTTCGTGACGACGCGCGCCATCGCCCACATCTCCGACCTGCACTTCGGCCGCGAGGATCCCCCGGTGGCGGCCGCGCTGCGCGCGGAGCTGGCCGCCCGCGCGCCGGGGCTGGTGGCGGTCAGCGGCGACCTCACGCAGCGCGCGCGTCCGGCGCAGTTCCGCGCCGCGCGCGCCTTCCTCGACCGGCTTCCCGGCCCGGTGCTGGTCGTGCCCGGGAACCACGACGTCCCGCTGTGGGACGTGCTCTCGCGCTTCGCGCGCCCCCTGCGCAACTACCGCAAGCACCTCACGCCGGAGCTGGCCCCCTTCTTCCACCAGGAAGACCTCGCCGTCATGGGGGTGAACACCGCGCGCTCGTGGACGTTCAAGAACGGCCGCATCTCCTGGCACCAGATCGAGCAGATCCGCGAGCGCTTCGCGCCGCTGCCCGAGCGCGTGTTCAAGGTACTCGTGACCCACCATCCGTTCGTGCCCTCGCCGGGCGATCCCGATCCCGCGGTGGTCGGCCGCGGCTTCCACGCCCTGCAGGCGGCGGAGGCCGCCGGCGTGGACCTGCTCCTGGCCGGGCACCTGCACGTCGGCTTCTCCGGCGACGTGCGCGCGCACCACCTCTCGATCAAGCGCTCGATGCTGGTCGCGCAGGCGGGCACGGCCATCTCGCTGCGCACGCGCAGCGAGCCGAACACCTACAACTGGATCGTCGTCGACCCGCCGCACCTCACCATCGAGGTGCGTGGGTGGGAGGGACGCGGCTTCGGCACCCTGTCCATGACGCGCTGGGTGAAGCGCGAGACGGAATGGGAGCGCGAGTCGCCTTGATCAGAACGTGGCGGTCAGGCCGACGCGGACGGTGCGAGGCGCGAGCGGATGCGTGTGGACGTCGGCCACGCCCTCCATCGGCTCGCCGGGCAGGCGCGACCGGTAGTAGTAGTCGATGTCGCTCGTCCGGGCGTCCGTGAGGTTGAAGACGTCGACGGTGAGCAGGTACGGGCGAGCCAGGCGCCAGCTCGCGCGCGCGCTCAGCGTGCTCGAGGGACGCGACCTCACGCTGTCGTCCTCGATCAGCGGCCGCGCGCCGAAGTAGCGCAGCCGGAAGCTGCCGGAGAAACGACCGAGGTCCTGCACCGTCGCCCCGGCCGAGACGACGCCTTCCACGGCGCCCGGGATCTTCTCCCCGGCCGCGTCGCGGTCGCGGAAGCGGGCGCGCGACCAGGCCAGGTCGGCGTCGAGCGTGAGCCAGGGTCTGGGCGTGAAGACGTTCGACCATTCGATCCCCAGTCGCCGGCTCGGACGCGTGGGCTCCGTCGTCCCCGCATCGCCCACGAAGACGAGCTCCGAGGCGAGGTCGAGTCCCCACACCGCGAGCGTGGAGTGGTAGCGCCGGAGGGCGAGCGTCCGCAGCCCCAGCTCCGCGCCCCGCGCGCGCACGATGGGATCGACGCGCCGGACGGGCGCGCCCGTGGACGCCTCGCGCGTCTGTACCGCGCCGCGCGCGTCGTTGCTGTGGAAGCCGAGCCCCCAGTTCGCATAGACCTCGGTGCTCCGCCAGGGACCCAGCACCAGGCTCAGCTTGGGGCTGGCCAGGGCCGCGGTGCGGCGGCCCGAGTTGGCGCTGTCGCTGCTGTGGACGTCGAACGCGTACGCGTCGCCTCGCAGCCCGGCGATCGTCCGCAGCGCGCGCGTCCATTGCACGCTGGTCTGGAACAGCGCGGCTCCGGTGGTCTCGTCGACGGCGTCCTCGCGGACGGTGGCCAGGCGCTCGGTGCGCTGCGTGTGGTAGAGCCCGACGGTCGGGATGGCGTCCCACCGGCCCTGGAGGCCGATCACGCTCTCCGTGTCACGGCCGAGCCAGCGCGAGAGGAATCGGTGCGTGACGGCGCCCCCGACGATCCGGCGGTCGTCCTTCTGCTCGAACTGGTCGCCGTGGACGGGGTCGTCGAGGAAGTAGGTGAAGTTCGAGAAGAGGTCGAGCCCGTAGTCGATCGCGTAGGCCTTGACCTGGGTGAGGCCTGCCGTCGTGCCGTGCCGCCATTCGCCCGACCAGCCCACGCGGTGCGTCCGGCCGCGGTCGGTGGGGTCGACGGCGCCGAAGCGGCCGATCTCACCGCCGCGCACCGCGCGCTCCGGCACCTGGTCCGTGGAATGCCACCGCCCCGAATAGGCCATGGCGGTGAGGCTCAGGCCACCCTGCTCGGTGCCGCGCGAGTAGCGCAGGACGGCGTTGAGCTTACGGTAGTCGTCGGGGATCACCCAGGGGCCATCCGAGTGCTGCGCTTCCGCGGCGTACAGGATGTGGCCATCGCCCAGCGTCGACGAGGCCGCCACCAGGGCCCGGCCGAACCCGTCCTGGCCTCCCTCGAGCTTGAACAGCGGCCGGCCGAAGACACTCAGGTAGCTCACGTGGATCGAGCCGGCGGCGGAGAAGTCGCCCTGCTCGGCCTGGTACGTCCCCTTCTGGTATTGCACGCCCGCCACCAGCTCCGGGATCACGAAGTTGTTGTCGGAATAGCCCTGTCCGTGGCCGTGCGTGGGCATGTTCACGGGCACGTCGGCGACGAAGGTCGCGAGGTCGGTGCCGTGGTCGATGTTGAACCCGCGGACGTAGTACTGGTTCGCCTTCCCCTCGCCGCTGTGCTGGCTGACCACGACGCCCGGCACCGTCTCGAAGATCTCGCCCGCGCGGAAGACCGGCCTCTCCGCGATGAGACGCGCGGCCACCACGCCTTCCGATCCGGCGCTGGCGAGACCGAGCAGGCCGTTGACGGGCTCGTCGAGGTCCGTCAGGTTGCGCAGCGTCCGCCGGCTGGTCACCAGGACCCCCGTGGCCAGGCCTACGCGCATCACGACGTCGACGGTCGCCCCCGAGCCGGCCGCGAGCGACACGGTCCTGACCGAAGTCGCGAAGCTGGGGAGCCGGAAGGCCAGCCGATAGCGTCCGGGGGCGGGAGCCGCGATCCGATAGCCGCCCGCGGCATCCGTGGTCGCCGATTGCGTCACGCCGCCCGCCACCGCCGCGACTTCGACCGTCACCCCGGCGAGGGCGCGGCCGCTCTCGTCGCTGACCGTGCCCGCGATCATCGATGCGGGCTCGGCCGCCGCGCCGGCGGCGGCGGCCACGGCGAGCAGCAGGCCCAGGACGCTCCGCGTCACCATCGCTCCCTCTCCGACCCCCACGCGGTGTCCAGGGCCGCCGCGCTGACTACGTGGCCGGGGACTCCGCCGGATTGCCGGGCCCCACCCTCCGACCGGCGAGAGGATACCGTCTAGCGCATCCTCTCGCCGAGCGCGCGGTCCAGGTTGGTGGCGGCGCTGATGAGGCCGAGGTGCGTGAAGCCCTGCGGGAAATTGCCGAGGTGCTGGCCGGTGGGGCCGGTCTCCTCCGAGAAGAGGCCCAGGTGGTTCGCGTAGCCCAGCATCTGCTCGAAGATCAGCCGCGCGTCGCGCACGCGGCGCGGGTGCGTGCGCCCGGCCGCGCGCACGAGCGCCTCCACCAGCCAGAACGTGCAGATGTTGAACGTCCCCTCGTCGCCCGGGATGCCGTCCGGCGTCCGCTTCACGTCGTAGCGGTACACCAGGCTGTTGGACACGAGGCCGCCGTGCGAGGGCGAGCAGTTGATGGCGTCGATGGTGGAGAGCGTGCGCGGGTCGGTGGGGGACACGAAGAACACCAGCGGCATCATGAGGGTGGAGGCGTCGAGGCTGTCGCTCTCGTAGGACTGGACGAAGGCCTTCCGCTGCTCGTTCCAGCCGTTCTTCATGATGTCGAGGTAGATCTGGTCCCGCACCTCGATCCAGCGCCGCCAGTCGGAAGGGAACGAGCGCTTCTGCATGAGCCGCAGCGCGCGGTCCACCGCCACCCAGCACATCAGCTTCGAGTAGACGAAGTGGCGGCGGCCGCCGCGCACCTCCCAGATGCCCTCGTCCGTGTCCTGCCAATGGTCGCAGACCCAGTTGGCCAGCCGCCGGAGGTGCTGCCAGAGCGCGTCCGAGATGGGGCTGCCGTACTTGTTGTAGAGGTACACCGAGTCCATCAGCTCGCCGTAGACGTCGAGCTGGAGCTGCTGGAAGGCGCCGTTGCCGATGCGCACCGGGCGCGAGCCGTTGTATCCCTCGAGGTGGTCGAGCACGACCTCGGTGGTGACGGGGCGGCCGTCGACCGCGTACATGATCTGGAGCGACCCGTCGGGCGCGAGCTCGCGGCAGCGCTCGTCCAGCCACTGCATGAAGTGGCCCGCCTCCTCCACGAACCCGATGCGGATGAGCGCGTACATGGTGAAGGCGGCGTCGCGGATCCACGTGTAGCGATAGTCCCAGTTGCGCTCGCCCCCGACGTCCTCGGGCAGGCTGCACGTCACCGCGGCCACGATGGCCCCCGTGGGCTCGTAGGTGAGCAGCTTCAACGCGAGCGCGGAGCGGTACACCATCTCCCGCCAACGGCCGACGTACGTGCAGGCGGAGAGCCAGCGCCGCCAGTACTCCACCGTGGCCTCGAAGAGGGCCTCGCCCTCCTTGTCCGACACGCGGCCCGGTCCGCCGCTGCGGCCGTCCGCGGGGCGCAGCACGAAGCTGACCGTCTGCCCCTCGCGCAGCGAGAACTCGGAGGTCACCGCGCCGTCCTCCAGGCGCAGCGGCACTTCCGTCGACAGCTCCAGGCTGAGGTCCTTGGCCCGGAAGCAGACGCCGCCCTCCGTCTTCTCCAGCTCGTGCGAGGCGCGCGCGTAGTCGAAGGCGGGACGGCACCCCGCGCGGAAGGGCATGCTGCCGCGCGAGACGCTGACGCGCCGGACCAGCCACTCGAAGCCGGGCTCGCCCTTGCGCACGCCCACGGGCATGAAGTCCGTGATCTGGCCGACGCCTGCCTCGGAGAAGAAACGCGTGACCAGCACGTTGGTGTCGGGCCAGTAGAACTGCTTGCGGGCGGTGTGCTCCATGGCGGGCGCGATGCAGAACGCCCCGCCCTTCTTGTCGTCGAGGATGGCGCCGAAGATGCTGGGGGAGTCGAAGGCGGGGAAGCAGTACCAGTCGATGGAGCCGTTCATGCCGACCAGCGCCGCCGTGCGCATGTTGCCGATGACGCCGTAGTTCTCGATCGGCTGGTAGGGCACTCACTACGATGTTAGCGTAGCCGCGCGTGCTGGGGCACTACCTCTCGTCGCAGGCGCTGGCGCTGAGCGCCTTCCGCCTCGGGCTCGCCCTGGCCGTCCTGCTCGCCTTCGCGCTGTCGTGGCGGCGGCCACGCGCGCCGGTGGCCCTGGCCATCGTGCTCGCCATGCACGTCGCGGCCTGGCTGGCCTACCGTGCGCCGCTGCAGCGTCCATACGGGGCCGGCGAAGGCAGCGACCGGACGTTCAACCTCGGGATGGCGGCCTCCGTGGCCGTGGGCCACTCGCCGTTCGAGCACACCCAGGTCGGGCACGGCAGCCCCGAGCCGTTCTGGAACTGGGCGCTGGCCGCCCTCGCGGGGTTCCGCCCGGAGCGCGTCGCGGCCGCCTACGACGCGCTGACCCCGGTGGCGCTCGTCGCCGTCGGCCTGGCGGCGTACTGGTCCCTGCGGCGACATGACGCCCCGGAGCCGGACGGCTGGACAGGAGTGCTGATGGCGTTCGCCGTGCTGGGGCTCTCGTCCGTGGCCATGAGTTCGCGCCCGCCCGTGCCGCCCTTCTGGATCGCCAACTTCATGTACAAGCCGAACCATGGGATTTCGTACGCGCTGATCGCCGCCGCCGCGGGTTGGTGCGCGGGTCGCGGGCGCCCCTGGCGACTGGCCGCCGCGCTCTCGGTGCTCGCCTGGGTCTTCCTGCTCGGATGGGCCTACGCGGCGGCGGGCGTGATCGCCGCGGTGGCGCTGCTGCCTCCGCCCGCGCGGCGATGGAAGCCGGCCCTGGCCGCCCTCGCCGTCTCCGCGCTCTGCGCCGCGCCGTACGTGTGGCATCTGGCGCGCGACTACGCGCCGACGCGCAATGCGCCCACCGCCGAGCACATGTGGAACGACCCCAACGCGCTGCTCCTCGCGGTGCCGAACTGGTCGACGCTCGACCTCGGGCCGCTGCTCACCGGTGGCCTCGCCGGCCTGTGGCTGGCGCGCCGCCGCGCGAGCGGCCTGGAGGCCGCCGTGCTCGGTTTCGGCGCCGCCGGCTGGGCCATGTGGCTCGTGTCGCTGCCCCTGGCGCTTTTCGGCTTCGCGCCGGAGCCGGACGAGCTGCACTACTTCCTGCGCTTCGTGATGAGCATGGCGGCGGGCCTGGCGCTGGCGGCGGTGGCGCGCTGGGCCGGGAGCACATCGAGCCTGGGGGGCGGCCGTGCGCACCTCCTGGTGATGGCGGCCTGCCTGCCCCTCGCCTTCCCGGTCTACCACGATCCCGAGACCATGGACCGCTACTTTCCCGAGAGCACACGGCCGTTGCCCCCGAAGGTCGTGGCCTACGGCGACTGGATCCGCACCCATGTCCCGCCCGACGCGGTGTTCGTGGCGGGGAGATCCGCCGCGATGTGGATCCCGGCCCTCTCGGGCCGCCGCGTGCTGCTGGCCGAGGCCGGCAAACTCCTCCCCGCCGACCTCCGCGAACGGAAGGCGGTCGAGCGCATCCTGCTGACCTCGACCGACCAGGAGCAGGCGCGCCGGGCGGCCCGAGCGTACGGCGTGACGCACCTGGCCATCGACGAGGACCTGATGCAGGAGTACGGCGCGGAGAGCTTCTCGGCGCTGGCCACCGCGCCCTGGAACCGTACGGTGTTCGCCAACACGGCGGCGCGCCTGGTCGAGCTGCGCTGGCAGGACGACGGTGCGGGCGGCCGTCCGCCTTCGGGACCACCGTGAGCCTGGTTCGCCTCGCCCCCGGCAAGCCGCCCATCTACGCCGCCGCCATGTTCCTCCTTGCCAACTTCGTCCTCGTCCACGTCGTGCTGATCCTGGCCCTGCGTACACCCGTCGACGATACGGGGCTGCGCCCGATCGCCTGGTTCTTCGAGGGCCGGCAGGGCCGGGATTCCTGGGATTCGCTCGCGCTGGGGTACCTGCACGCCACGATGCTGCGCCACGCCGCGCGGCCGCTGTATTGGCACAGCTTCTTCAGCCCGCAGATCCTCCACAAGGGTTTCCAGTACCCGCCCACCGCCCTGCTCGCCGTCTCCGCCCTCGACGCGGTGCTCGGCGCGCGGTGGCACCTGGCGCTCGGCTGGATCACCTGGGCGATGATCCCCCTGACCGCGGTGTCGCTCTGGAGGCTCTACGAGGAGCTGGCCGCGAGGGCGGGCCTTCCCATCGGCCCGCGGCCCCTGGTCGCGCTCACCGCGGTGTTCGCGACCCTCACCTTCTATCCCGTCATGCGCGCCTACGCCAACGGCCAGATCCAGGCCTGGCTCAACGCCGCCTTCGCCGTCGCCGTGCTGGGCTGGGCCACGGAGCGTCCGCGGGTGGCGGGCGCGTCCATCGCGCTGGCCTGCGCGGTCAAGCCACAGCTCGGCCTCCTCGTGGCCTGGGGAGCGCTCCGACGCCAATGGCGATTCTTGATCGCATGGTCGGCGGTGACGGGCGCGCTCCTCCTCGCGTCGATCGCACTCTACGGCTGGCCGCCGCATGTGGACTACCTGCGGGTGCTGCGTTTCCTCGCCGAGCGCGGGGAGACGTTCTATCCGAATCAGTCCGTCAACGGCCTCCTGAACCGCTGGCTCGGCAATGGAGACGTCCTGTCCTGGCACGGCTCGTGGATCGCGCACTTCCCCCCGTACGACCCACGGGTCTTCTGGGCCACCGCCGCGACGTCGGCCGCGCTGGTGGCGATCGGCCTCGCCGGGCCGCGCTCCGGGCGCGGGGGCCTGATCGACTTCTGTCTCATGGGCCTCATCGCCACCATGGCGTCGCCCATCGCGTGGGAGCACCACTACGGCGTGCTGCTGCCCATCTTCACGGTCGCCTTCGCCTCGCTGGCGCGCGCGCATGCGCCCAGGAAATGGTGGGTCGCGCTGGCGGCGTGCTACGCCCTCACCGGGAACTGCTTCTGGGTGACCAAGCGCCTCGCCGGCTCGCGCTTCGGCGTCCTGGAGTCCTACCTCTTCTTCGGCGCGGTGATGCTCCTGATCCTGCTGCTGAAGTTGCCGACGCTCTCGGCACGCCCGGTGCCGACGGAGCAGCGCTGACGCGCCGCTACTTTATCCCCGCCACGTGGCGCAGCACGTCGTGCCGCGTGACGATCCCGACGAACGTGCCGTCCTGGCGCACGAGCGCCGCGGGCGTCTCGCGCGAGAGCAGTCCGGTGACGCGGTCGAGCGGCGTCGTCGGCTCGATGACGGGAAAGGGCGGCTGCATGACCTCCGACACCGCCTGGTCGAGCAGCTTCGCGTCGGCCAGCGCGCGCGCCATCACCGGACCTTCGCTGAGGGAACCCACGCACTCCTCGGCCTCGATGACCGGGATCTGCGAGACGTTGTACGTGCCCATCAGGTTCAGGGCCTGGCGCACGCTCGCGCCGGGCGCCAGCGAGACCAGGGGCGGCAGCTCGCCGCGCCGTCCCGCCATCAGCGTGGAGGCGGTGACGCGCTCGGACTCCAGGAGCTGGTTCTCGCGCATCCAGTTGTCGTCGTAGAGCTTCGAGAGGTAGCGCTCGCCGGTGTCGTTGAGGATCGTCACCACCATGGCCTCGGGGTCGTCGACGCGCCTTGCCACCTCCAGGGCCACCTTCACGTTGACGCCGGTGGAGCCGCCCGTGAACAGCCCCTCCTCGCGCGTGAGCCGGCGCGAGGTCTGGAAGGCCTCCGCGTCGGTGACGAACATCCATTCGTCGATGACGTCGAAGTGGAGCGAGGTCGGGATCTTGTCGCCGCCGATCCCCTCGACCTTGTACGGGAACCCCTCGCCCTTGGTGTGCCGCTGCGCGTACTCGGTGTAGATCGAGCCCACCGGATCGCCGGCGATCACCCGCACCTTCGGGTTGCGCTCCTTGAGGTAGCGCCCGGCGCCGGAGACGGTCCCGCCGGTGCCGGGCGAGCAGATGAAGTGGGTGACGCGTCCTCGGGTCTGCTCCCAGATCTCGGGTCCGGTGGTGCGGTAGTGCGCCTCGGGGTTCGCGGGGTTGTAGTGCTGATCGGCCATGATGGCGCCGGGCGTCTGCGCGACGATCGCGCGCGCCTTCTGGATGTAGTACTCCGGATGGTCGGGAGGCACCGCCGTCGGCACCACGATCACCTCCGCACCGAGCGCGCGCAGCAGGCGGACCTTCTCCATCGACATCTTGTCGGGGATGGTGAAGATGCAGCGATAGCCCTTGATCGCGCAGGCCAGCGCGAGGCCCACGCCCGTGTTGCCGCTGGTGGCCTCCACCACGGTGCCGCCCGGCTTGAGCTCGCCCTTCTTCTCCGCGTCCTCGATGATGGCGAGCCCGATGCGGTCCTTCACCGACCCGCCGGGGTTCAGGTTCTCCGCCTTGGCGAAGACGGGCGTGCGCAGGCCGTGCGTGATGCGGTTGAGCCGCACGAGCGGCGTCCAGCCGATGGCCTCCAGGATGTTGTCGAGCGGCTCGAGGTTGTTGGGGCTCATCAGGTCGTGGTGGTCGGGCGCGCGGAGGCGCTCACCAAGGCTACGGCCGGCGCGGGGTGCGATCAAGCGTGGTCGTGGTCACCGGAGGCAGCCTCAGGCCGCGCGCGGTCGAGAGGTAGACGGCGAAGGTGCCCAGCCAATGGCCGCCTTCGTAGTGCTCGCCCGTGACCGCCTTCAAGCCGGCCTCGCGATGCGCGCGCGAGGCCGCGGTCAGCGCGGGCACGCGCGCGTCGCGCGGGGGCAGGCCGAAGGCGATGCCGTCCAGCATCCATGCGCGGCTGAGGTTCAGCCCGTCCAGGTGCGCGAGCTTGGGATCCGTGGGATCGGTGACCACGGCGGGAGCGAGCCAGGCGGCGGTGGCCGTGCGCGGGACCTGTGGCAGGAAGGCGCTGAGCCAGTACGCGAACCGCGCCGGCGGCAGCAGCCGCCGCATGAGGTCCGCCTCGGCCAGGCAGGGCGAGAGGAAGTCCTGGCCGGAGGGCTCGTAGCTGAGCGGGCAGTCGTGGTCGCCGAGGTAGTAATCGCGCGCCCGCGCCGCCACCACGTCGCGCGTGCGCGCCTGGCCCGCGGTGTCCGCCCAGTCGAGCACGAGCGCGAACGCGAACGCGGTCTGGTCGTGCTCGCCGATGCGGATGGGGCGCGTGAGCTTGGGCAGCCATTGCTCGAAGCGCAGCGCCGCTTCCGCCTCCAGCGGCGAGAGCGCGCCCGCCCACACGCGCGCGTCCGGGTCGTCCCAGTCCCGCAGCTCCGCCGCGAGCTGCAGCACCCAGGCCAGGCCGTAGGGCCGCTCGAAGGTGGAGCGCCCCTTGCCCAGCAGGTAGGCGACCTCGCCCGCGATGTTCACGGTGGTGAGGCTCCTGGCCAGGGCCGCGCGCGCGGGCGCGGCGAAGGGCGCGGCGGGGAAGGTGCGGGCCAGACGAGCCAGCAGCCAGTGCCCGTGCACGGCCGAGTGCCAGTCGTAGCAGCCGTAGAAGGCCGGCGTCAGGAGATGGGGCGGGCGGACGTCCTGCTCGCCGCTCAGGACGTGCGAGATCTTGCTCGGGTACTCGCGGCCGACGCAGTCCAGCGCGAGCGATGCGAAACGCGCCGCCGCCGTGGCGTCGAACACCGTCGGCGCGGCGGGAGCGGCCGAGGCCGCGGGGGAGGGCGCGGCCGTGGCGGCCATACCGAGAGGCGCGGACACCGCGAGCACCATGGCAAGGGTCGCCTTCACGGGCCGCCATCGTACCAAGCTTCTCAGCGCCGTCCTCGCCCCGGACCTTTCCGCCGCGGAAGGCGCGAGCGGCGGTTGTTGACACCACGGCAGGCGCGACCTAGGCTTTCCCTGCCTAAACCGTCTCACCGGCGGTGCGGGGGAACCACGGCGCGACTGCGCGCGGGGCGAATCCGGGACGCGATCCTGGTAGGGGACCTTTCCAACCCCGAGTCCGTCAGCTAACCCCGTCGGCAGATTGGAAAGTGAGTCCGATCGTGGGACGGTCGCGAGCGCTCGCTTGACCACCGACGCGGGAGCGCTTCACCGCTCGCCGCGCCGCCTGAGGCTGCGCCCGCCTCCGCCGCGCCGCCAATGGTGGCGCATGTGGCTCGTGGGCCGGCCGCTGCACAGCGCGGACGCGCCCCACGAGGCCATCGGCAAGGCGGTGGGCCTCGCCGTCTTCGCCTCCGATGCGCTCAGCTCCACCGCGTACGCGACACAGGAGATCCTGGTCGTGCTCGCCGCCGCCGGCCTGGGCGCGCTGCACTACGCGTTTCCGATCTCGGTGGCCATCGTGGCCCTGCTCGCCATCGTCACCATCTCCTACGAGCAGACCATCAAGGCCTACCCGAGCGGCGGCGGGGCCTACATCGTGGCCCGCGACAACCTGGGCGAGCTGCCGGCCCAGGTGGCGGGGGCGGCGCTGCTCACCGATTACATCCTCACCGTCGCGGTGTCCGTCTCGTCCGGCGTGGCCCAGCTCGTCTCGGCCTTCCCGCGAATGTTCGCGCTGCGCGTGGGGATCTCGGTGGCGCTGGTGCTGTTCATCACCGTCCTGAACCTGCGCGGCGTGAAGGAGTCGGGGAAGTTCGTGGCCATCCCGTCGTACTTCTTCATCGTCATCATGTACCTCACCGTGGGTGTGGCGCTCTTCCGTTACGCGACGGGGACGCTGGGCGCGGTGGCGGACCCGCCGCCCCTGGAGCGGCTGGGCGAGGCGCAGGCGGTCACGCTGTTCCTACTCCTCCACGCCTTCGCCAACGGCACCACCGCGCTCACGGGCGTGGAGGCGATCTCGAACGGCGTCACCGCCTTCAAGGAGCCGCGCAGCCACAACGCGGGCGTGACCCTGATGTGGATGGCCGTCATCCTGGGCTCGCTGTTCCTCGGCATCAGCTTCCTGGCCGGCCCCATCCACGCCGTCCCCTCGGAGGCGGAGACCGTGATCTCGCAGATCGCGCGCACCGCCTACGGCGGCCGCGGCCTGCTCTACCTGGCCACCATCGGCGCCACCACCCTCATCCTGGTCATGGCCGCCAACACCGCCTACGCGGGCTTCCCGCGCCTGTCCGCGCTGCAGGCCGCGGACGGGTTCCTCCCCCGCCAGCTCACGTACCGGGGCAGCCGGCTGGTCTTCTCGCGCGGGATCGTGGTGCTGGCGGGCGCGGCGTCGCTGCTCATCATCGTGTTCAAGGCCAGCGTGACCGGGCTGATCCCGCTCTACGCCATCGGCGTGTTCCTCTCCTTCACCCTCTCGCAGGCGGGCATGACCCGGCGCTGGTGGAAGGCGGGGCGGCTGCCGCCGGACACCGAGATCCGCGAGCGGGACACGGTCCTCGGCCACGATCCGCACTGGCGCATCAAGATGGTGAGCAACGGCGTGGGCGCGGTGCTCACCGCGATCGTGGCCGTGGTGTTCGCGGTGACGAAGTTCCGCGAGGGAGCGTGGGTGATCGTGATCGTGATCCCGGCCCTGGTGGCCATCTTCTTCGCCATCCACGGCCACTACCTGGAGGCGGCGCGGGTGCTCTCGCTCGAGCACTTCGGCGCGCCGCCGCGCGTGCTGCGCCACCGCGTGATCCTGCCCATCAGCGGCGTGCACCGCGGCACGGTGGTGGCGCTGCGCTACGCGCTGGCCCTCTCCAACGACATCACCGCCGTGCACGTCTCGCTCGACGCGGACAGCGCGCGCCGCATCGAGCAGAAGTGGGGCCTGTGGGGCAACGGCGTGCGCCTGGTGGTGCTGGAGTCGCCGTACCGCCTGTTGCTGGAGCCGCTGCTGGATTACGTGAAGGAGGTCGCGGACCGCCGCCAGCCCAACGAGACCCTGACCATCGTCGTGCCGCAGTTCGTGCCGCGTCGGTGGTGGCACCAGCTCCTGCACGCGCAGACGGCCGTGATCCTGCGCCTGGCCCTGATCAACCGCCCCGGCATCGTCATCACCAGCGTGCCCTACCAGATGGTGCCGGAAGGCGACTATTGCGCCGTGGAGACGGACTGATGTTCATCATCGTGGTGGGATGCGGACGCGTGGGCGCGGAGCTGGCCTACCGCCTGTACCAGCGCGGCCACCAGGTGGCGGTGATCGACCAGGTCGGCACGTCGTTCGCGAACCTCGACCCCGACTACCGCGGGCGCACCATCGAAGGCGAGGTCCTCTCGCACGACGTGCTGACCCGCGCCGGGATCGAGGAGGCGGAGGGGCTGGCCGCGGTCACCAACTCCGACTCCGTCAATGCCGTGGTGGGACACATGGCCCGCGAGGTGTACAAGGTACGCAACGTGGTGGTGCGCAACTACGACCCGCGGTGGCTGCCCATGTACGAGGCCTTCGGCCTGCAGGTGGTCAGCTCCACCGCCTGGGGCGCGCAGCGCATCGAGGAGCTGCTCTACCGGCCGCTGGGCCGCGCGGTCTTCTCCGCGGGCAACGGCGAGGTGGAGATCTACGAGATGGTGGCGCCGGAGGTCTGGCGGGGGCGGCTGCTGGGCGAGGTCACGGAGGGCATCGAGTGCGTGCCCGCGGCCTTCACACGGGGCGGCCGCTCCATGCTGCCCGCTCCCGACCTGACCCTGGAGCCGGGCGACATCCTGCACGTCAGCGCCACCCTGGCCGGCATCGAAGCCCTGCGCGAGCGCGCGGGCGTGGCCGGCGGGCCGCGCTAGGGAGAGAGAAGAGATGTTCGTGGTGATCGCGGGCGGCGGGCGCACGGGGGCGCAGCTGGCCTCCTTCCTCGTCTCGCAGCACCACGAGGTGGTGGTGATCGAGCACCGCCCGGACATCCTGGCCCACATCCATCGCGAGCTGCCCACGGAAGTCGTCTTCGAGGGCAACGCCACCGACCCCGACGTGCTGGAGCGCGCGGGGGTGGCGCGCGCCCAGGTGCTGGCCGCGTGCATGGGCGGCGACGCGGACAACCTCGCGCTGTGCTTCATCGCGCGCACGCGCTACTCGGTGACGCGCACCATCGCCACCATCAACAACCCGCGGAACGCCTGGCTCTTCGACCAGCGCTTCCACGTGGACGTCGCCGTCAACCAGGCGGAGATCCTGGCCAGCCTCATCGAGCAGGAGATGTCGCTCGGCGAGATGATGACGCTGCTCAAGCTGCGCCGCGGCCGTTACTCGCTGGTCGAGGACCGCATCCAGCCCGGCTCGCGCGCGGTGGGCGTGGCCCTGCGCGACCTGCCGCTGCCGCCCAAGGCCGTGATCGCCGCCATCATCCGCCAGGGCGAGATGGTGATCCCGCGCGGCCAGGTGGCCTTCGAGGCCGGCGACGAGGTGCTGGCCATCGTGGACGAGGACGAGGTGGAGGAGCTGGCCGCCCTGTTCGGGCACCCCGTGGCCGCCTCGGGCGAGCCGCGCTGAAGCCGCGCGGCTCGGGATGACCCCGTGGAACACCGCCATCCCTCCGGCGACGGCATCCTGGTGCCGGCGGTCGCCGTCGTCATCATCCTGCTGGCTGCTCTCTCGCTGCTGATCTTCCGTCGCCCGCCCGCCGCGCCGGCGCCCGCGCCCGTCACCATGGCCTCCGCGCCCGCGCGGCGCGTGCCGCCGTCACCCACGCCGCGGGTCCCGCCCGCCGTGCGCGCCAACCGGCGCACGGCCGCGGTGACCACGGAGGCCGCCGGCGCGCCGGGCCTCGCCGTGGAGGCGGACGTGCCGGGCGCGGACGTGTTCGTCGACCGCGAATACAAGGGCAAGGCGCCGCTCGTCATCAGGGGCCTGCTGCCCGGACGCCATCACCTCAATGTCGCTGCGGAAGGCTTCGACGGCTACTCCGACAGCGTCGAGATCACGGGCAAGGCCCAGACGGTCTCCGTGCGGCTCGAGGACGTGGCGCTCGACGTGTCGGTGGACGTCGTGCACAAGCACGCTCTTGGATCGTGCCGCGGGCGCCTGTACGCGACACCGGCCGGCCTGCGCTATCGGGCCCGCAAGCCCGACGACAGCTTCGATGCGCCGCTCTCCGCGATCGAAGAGCTCCAGATCGACTACCCGAAGAAGAACCTGCGCGTGAGGATGCGCGAGGGCCGCACCTACAACTTCACGCACCCGGCCGGGGACGTCGACGCGTTGCTGGCCTTCGCGCAGGCGGTCGACAAGGCGCGCAAGCGCCTCGAAGAGCGCTAAGGACTGAGTGGGAGCTCCACCGACACGCGAGTGCCTTTCCCCGGCGCGGAGTCGATGACGAGGCTGCCGCCAACGAGCCGGCTCCTCTCGCGCATGCTCTCGAGTCCGCTCGAATGCGCGGCCAGCGCCGCCTCGACGTCGAAGCCTTTCCCCTCGTCCTCGATTCGGACACCGAGTGACCCCGTGCCTGCCCACACCTCCACCTTGGCCTGTTTCACCGCGGCGTGACGGGCCACGTTCGTGAGCGCCTCCTGGACGATCCGGAAAGCGGTGATCTCGACGTCGGCGCCGAAGCGCCGATCGAGGTCGGCATGGCGGAAACGCACGTGGATGCCGGTCTGTGCTCCGAAACGATCGATTTGCCAGGTGAGCGCCGAGAGCAGGCCCAGGTCGTCCAGCATGGATGGCCTGAGATTCATCGAAAGGTCGCGGACCCGTTCGATCAGGTCGTTGACGATGCCCCTCATCTCTTCCTTGCCATCACCGGTGGCGGCGCCATGGCCGTCGATCCTGAACAGCAGGCCGGTGAGGAGCTGGCCGATCTCGTCGTGCAGCTCGCGTGAGATCTCGCGACGCTCGCTCTCCTGAACCTCGACCAGCCGCTGCGACAGCGCGGCCAAGCGGCGACGACTCTCGCTCACGGTCTCCATCAGTCGTCCGCGCTCGATGGCGGGTGCGACCCGGTCCGCGACGATCCGGATAATTCGTCGATCCTCCTCCGTGAACGGCGTCCGGACGGCGGCGATGTTCAGGACGCCGATCGTCCTCCCTTCGACGCGGAGCGGCACGCCCATTCCCGCGCGCAACGGGAGGCCGACCACGGACCAGACCCGCGCGTACCAGTCATCGCTTCCCGGGGGCGGCGCCTCCAGGTCGTCGACGACGTACGGAGCGTCCAGCTTCATTGGCCACGAGGATTCGAGAGGGACGCGAACGGAGGCGAGGCGGTCGAAGGGAGCGCCGTCCACCGCTCGCAGCACGAGTGTCAGCCCGCGCTCGTCGATGAGGTGGACGGACGCGAACTCCACTCGAAGCGCTCTGCGCATTCGGGCCAGGAGATCGCGCAGGAGATCGTCCAGGCCGAGGTAGGAGAGGGCGGCGTCCGTGATGGAGTCGAGCCTTGCCCGCTCGGCGGCCAACGCCTCCTCCGCGCGCCGGCGTTCCGCCTCGCTTTGTACCGCGGAGGCGAGTGACGCGACGAAGACGGAGGCCGGCACGGTCTCTTCGCTGCTGATCAGGTTTCCGGCCGCGAGCAGCAACGGATGGGTCCTCAGGCCGGCCCTGTCAACCGTCGTCCAGGGCAACGATCGGAGGTCGTAGCCGCACATGATCACGGCCGGGAATCGGCGGGCCAGATCGCTCACCGAGGACTCGACAGAGAGCAACGCGGGGTCGGTGGGCCATTCCGCATCTCCCCACGCCGGGACGCCGAGGAGTCGGACCAGTGGCGCGCCCGCCGCCACCGCCCGACCCAGCTCGGCGGCGTACCTGGCGAGCAGGGCTTCAGCCGTCCTCGCCCCCTTTAGCACGGTCACACGGCCGGCCGCTCTGAGCGCCTCGACATCCAAGCCCCGCTCGCCGAGGAGTTGAACGATTCGCCCGACGATCTCACGCGTTCCTACCAGGAGGCAGTGGTCCTGGTCTCGGAGCCCCTCCTCCAGGAAGCCGGCCATCTCCGCAAACTCGGTAGGGTTCGTCCAGAGGTAGGAAATGTGGGAATGAATCGGAACGCGCCAGCCGCCAATGCCCAGCGCGACCGTCCGCCTGGCGCGTCTGGGCCGGGATTTCGCCGATGCACGTCGGCTCGCCATGGAAGCACCCTGTGGCGGAGGGGCCGGCATTGATCCCGAGGGTTGGACCGGTTGCGGTCGCTCTACCTGAGCCTACACTCGCCCGGCGAGCCTGATGACCACTCGGACCACTACCCGCATTATTCGCGAAACCAAATCAAACAAGCGAAAAAAAACCCCGGCTCCGGGATCCCGGAGCCGGGGCGGCACTGACGACGGACGCGCTCAGTGCTTGTTGCGGGTCGCGACGTCGTACACGGTGCCGCCGATCAGGCCCACCACGCCGCCCTTCACGGCGCCGCGCTTGCCGCCGAGGATCGCGCCCACGCCGGCGCCGGCGGCGGTAGACCCGCCGATGATGACCGCGCTCTTCTTCCACGACCGCGTCTGCGGCGCGTAGACCTCCGAGTTGCGGCTGTAGGTCGGCTGCGACGACCGGTAGACGGGCGCGGACGAACGCCGCACGGTGGACGTGCGCGACGCCGACCGGTAGACCGGCCGGGCCGCGGGCTCGCCGTACTCGACGCGCTCCTCCACGGCGGGGCGCACCGGCGACACGACGGTCGGCGCGAACTGCGACGATGCGAACTGCGAGACCGGCATCGCGGTCGGGACGCCCGCCGCAAACCCGGCCGTCTCCGTCGCGACGCACTGCACCTGCGCCAGGCCGGTCCCGCGCGGATCCGTCGCGATGAGCGCCTGGCGGCCCTCTCCGCAGTTGACGAGCGTGGTGCGGCTCGCGTCCGCCTGGTTCACGATCGCAGGCGCTGCGAACGACGGCTGCGCCGACGCCGAGCGCCCCGAGTTGGCCACCAGCAGACCGCCCAGGGCGAGCGCCCCGAGTCCGGCAGCGATGATTGCCTTCATGGCCTTACCCTCCCAATGGTCGAACGCCCAGGGCGTTCACACCCCTGGATTTAGCAACGTGGCTGCCACCTCGTAAGCCCTTTATATCTGGTGGCTTGTAAGAGAGGGTCCCGGCGGGAGTGTCCTCTGCGGATGTCACTTTCAGCCTCGCGAGGCGCGAGGATCAGTCGATCGAGAGGTTCACCAGGACGGGCTCCGGCACGAGCGTGATCCCGAAGCGCGCGCGGACGCGGTCGCGCACCTCGCGCGCGAGGGCGACGACTTCCGCGGCGGCGGCGCCGCCCCGGTTCACGATGGCCAGCGTGTGCCGGCTGGACAGGCCCACGTTGCCGCGACGGTAGCCCTTGGCGAGCCCGGCCCTCTCGATGAGCCAGGCCGCGGAGAGCTTGACCGCGCCGTCGCCGGCGGGGAACCTCGGCGGCCGCTCGCCCTCGCGCAGCGCGCCCTCGCGGCGCAACGTGGCCTCGAGCGCGTCCGCCGCCGCCGCGGGCACGATCGGGTTCGTGAAGAACGACCCCACGCTGCGCGCGTCGGGGTCCGCCGGGTCGAGCACCATCGACTTGCGCCGGCGCAGCGCCAGCACGGCCTCGCGCACATCGCCCAGCGAAGGCTCGGCGACGCCCTTCTCCTCGAGGTGGCGCGCCAACTCGGCGTAGCGCACGGCGGGCCGGCCACCGGGCCGGAGCGCGTAGGTGACCCTCAGCACGATGAACCGGTCCCTGTCGGCGGACTTGAAGCGGCTGTCGCGGTACGCGAACGCGCACTCCGCGGCGGCCAGGCGCTCCAGCCGGCCCGTGCGCAGGTCCAGCGCCTCGACGTCGTTGACCGTCTCGGACACCTCCTGTCCGTACGCGCCGACGTTCTGGATCGGCGTGGCTCCCACCAGCCCGGGGATGCCCGACAGGCACTCGAATCCGGCCCAGCCCTCCTCGACGGCCGAAGCGGCCAGCGCGTCCCACGGCTCGCCCGCCTCCGCGGTGAGGGTGACGCGATCGGGGCCCGGCCGGGCGGCGACACCACGGCTGGCCAGGTGCATCACCAACCCCGGGTGGCCCTCGTCGGAGAGGACCACGTTGCTGCCGCCGCCGAGGACGAGCAGCGGCAGGCCCCGCGCGCGTGCCCAGTCCACCGCCGCGCGCACCTGGTCGTCGTCGCTCACGCGCACGTAGTGGCGCGCGGGCCCGCCGACCCCCAGCGTCGACAGCGGCGAGAGAGGGACATGCTCGCGGACGTCGAGAGGGACCATCACTGCCAGTGTCTCACGGGCAATCGCGCGGCATCCCGCCCCGCGCGGAGGGGCCGCGATCTACACTGGCCGTGAGAGCGACATGAGGCACGGCGGACGTGTGATGCGCTGGATCCAGGCGGCGGCGGTGATCCTCGCCGGCCTGGCCGTGTGCGGGTGCGCGACGCTGGGCGCGCTGCGCGCCTTCGTCCAGCCCGTGCATATCGAGGCCGCGCGCGATCGGGCGGCGGAGCTGAGGCTGGGCGGCGGGGGCCTGGGCGGCGGGCGCATCGGGCTGCCGGACGCGGCCACGCTCCGGCTGTGGGCGCGCATCGAGAACCCGAACGCGTTCGGCTTGACGCTGTCCGCCATCGACGGCACGGTGTACCTCGAGGACACGCGCGCGGCGTCGGTCGACTTCCCGCTCGGCTTGCCGCTGGAGCCCCGGCTGGAGCAGGTGGTGCCCCTCGACATCACGCTGCGCTTTTCCGACCTGCCTGGACTCGGCGGCGTGATCGGGCGCGCGGTGAGCGGCAATCCGCTCGCCTATCGGCTGGAAGGCCGCATCACCCTCGACGCGGGCGCGCTCGGACAGCCGACCTTCGGACCCTCCACCCTCCTGCGGGGAGAGGTCCGGGCCTTCCGCTGATTGTGGGCGGCCCCGCCGCGCCGGAAGAGGACGACGCCGCGCTCCCTCTCACCGACGACGAGCTGCAGGGCATCGCCGTGCGCGCCACCGTCGCGCGCGACACGCCGCCCGGGAGCCTGCCGCCCGATCCGCGGCCGCGCCGCGACGCGCTGGAGGAGGCCTACGACGCCGTGCTGCGGCTGGTGCGCGAGGTGCGGCGGCTGCGCCGCCGCGACGATCGCGCGAAGGGCGCGCTCCGGACCGCCCTGGCGGAGGGTGATCCGGCGGCCATGAAGCGCGCGATCGAGGACGTCCTGGACGACGCGCTCTGCGTCAGGCGGGGGTGACCGTCCCCGCCTCGCCGTCCACGCGCACCACCTGGCCGTCCTGGAGGCGCTCCGTCGCCCCGGCCACACCGAAGACCGCCGGCACGCCGAGCTCCCGCGCGACCACGGCGGCGTGGCTCATCAGGCCGCCCACTTCCATGACCAGCGCGGCGGCGCGTGGAAACAGGGGCGTCCAGCCGGGATCGGCGAACTCCACGACCAATACGTCGCCGTCCCGCATGGCCGACGGGTCGGGCGATCGGAGCACGCGCACGGGACCGGTCGCCTGTCCCGGCGAGGTGCCCAGGCCACGCAGCGATCCATCCGCGGCGACGGGGTCGTGACGTCGATCGTCGGGCACGGGCACGCCATCCGAGCGCACGAAGTCCGGTGGCTTCTCGGCCAGGTGCCGCTCGTGGCGCACGCGGCGCTCGCGGACCAGCGCCCGCAGGTCGAGCGCGCCACCCTCTCCGCGCACGACGGCGTCGAGCTCCACGCGGTCCAGGAACATGACATCGTCACGCGTGTCGAGTAGGTTCCGCTCCGCCAGTCGCCGTCCCAGCTCCAGCGCGGCCGCGCGCATCCTCTGGAATACGAACATCGCGTAGTGCTTCGGCGCCTCGCGCAGCGGAGTGTAGACCTCCACCAGGCGCGCCGCGGGACCGAGCAGCGGCCGCCGCCACCAGGGCGCCTCCTTTC
>Ga0066680_10000069_pt1 | contig 21963 bp, 25 predicted proteins | sample GraSoiAngelo_129_FD_62297 | JGI IMG/M metagenome (GOLD analysis project Ga0066680, IMG submission 62297) | Grasslands soil microbial communities from the Angelo Coastal Reserve, California, USA - 14_0927_12_40cm | ecosystem: Environmental > Terrestrial > Soil > Grasslands | place: USA... | reverse complement strand
GCCGGAGGGCAATCCCGACGCAAAGCTGCCGGACGTGGCATTCCCTGCGCAGTGGAAGCTCGGCCCGCCCGATCTGAAGATTCAAATGGACGCCGAGCATACGGTGGCAACGAGCGCGATTGAGGAAGTCTGTGAATTGTCGCTAGCGGCCAATGTGACCGAAACGAAATGGATAAGGGCAGCCGACCTGATGCCCGGTGCGGCGTCGATCGTGAGGGACGCGGTGGTCAGCATCGAGAATGGTCCCGTGTTGGCGCTATGGGAGCCGGGAGGCCAGACGATAGCCGTGCCAAGCGGTGCGGCCTTCCGGCTAACGCCCGGCTCGAAGATCCACCTGCAGATTCACTATAAGAAGCATTTCGACCAGGAGCAGAATGCCGTGTCCGACAGGAGCACGATCGGTTTGTATTTCGCCGATCCGCCGCCTTCCGGCCGCGAACTGCAATCGTTCGCCATCGATCCGCCGAAAGCCGCCGGCGGCTCGAGCGGCTCCAGTATTTCTGGGGGCAGTTTTGGGGGCACGCTCCCGGGGCCCGCACGCATCGTCGCACTCCGGCCGATGCTCGATCGTGCCTATGAGTCTTTGAATATTGATGCGATCACGCCATCCGGCGCCACTGTGCCGCTCTTGCGGCTACACGGGCCGAGGCCGCAGTGGTTCCAGCGTTATTGGCTGCAGCAGCCGGTGGAACTTGCCAGCGGCACCAAAATCACAGTGCGTCTCACTCCGCTGCCGGACTATTCCGACGAGCCGAAGGCGGCCAGGCAATTTCCACTTCAGGTCGTCCTCGATTACGTCCCGTTGTAGGGCACTCCGGCTCCGCACAGGCGCGTTGTAAGCCGGCCCGTGGCACGATTGTGGCGCTCGGCGCTCTCACAGCGGTGAGGCCCACCTGCGGGAAAAGGGCTAGCGCAGTTGCGTTGACACGACTCGGCAGGAGGGCTACACTCCGGCCCAGGGAAACTCAAGGCGGAACTCGGATACTGGCTACCCAAGAAACCAAAATCGAGATCTTTACTCAGGGCCCAAGCAGCAAAGCCTAATTCGCAATCGGGAGATCCGGCATGGCACGTGATCCCGAAAACAAGAAACGGTTGTCGCGGCGGGATTTTGTAAAGACAGCGGGCGCCGGGGTAGGCGCGGCGGCTCTAAGCGGCCTTGCCGCGGAATACGCGGAGGCGCAAGGGCGGCCGCCGCATTGGGACAAACAGGTGGATATCGTCGTGGTGGGTGCCGGAGCCGCCGGGCTTCCCGCCGCGATTGAAGCCAGCGAGAACGGCGCGTCCGTCATCTTGATGGACGCGAACTTTGATATTGGCGGTCATGCCATGGTGAGCGGCGGCAACGTCGCCCTCGGCGGCGGCACGAGCCGGCAGAAGAAGTACGGCATCGAGGATTCAGCAGACCTTTTGTATGCGGACCTCACCGATTGGTCGGTCGTTGAACCCAACGGTTTCCCTGACTATCGGTATAATGACAAAGAAGTCATTCGGGCCTTTGCTGACAATAGCGCGCCAACTTTCGAATGGCTGGTTGCTCATGGTGTCATTTTTGTCGAGAAAGCCCCCGACAACCAAGGGGCCGGTGCGACTGGGAATTCCGCTCTACGGGAAAATCACGCCGCTCCTATGGGCTGGATGCGGATGCAAACCGGAAAGCCCGTAGATCCCAGCGAAGCGGCGACCATGTCCTCCGGCGTTGGCCTCGTCCGGCCGCTCGAAGTGGCGGCCCGAAAAGCCAACGTGCAAATCCTCTTGAAGCACAAAATGTCGAGCCTCATCCGGCAGGCGCCTACATCCGGAAGGGTTCTGGGTATCAAGGCCACGAGCGAAGGTAAGACCCTGAACGTCGGCGCGCGCAAGGGCGTTATCCTCGCCACTGGTGGCTCCAGCGGCAACGTGAACTTTCGGAGAATCTTCGACGTCAGGCTGACCGAGGAATACAACGGTGTGGCCGGTGAGCCCTATTCTTTCCAGGACGGTAGCGGAGAGTTGGCCGGTATCACCATAGGCGCTTCACTCTGGGGCGCGTATAACCAGGTTGGGGAATTTGGCGATCGCCTTACCAAGGCAGGCCGGATCGGCAGCCAATATGGCTATAGAAATTTGGAGTGGCAACCGGGAAGCCCGCTATTTCATCTGGTGCGTGCGGTCGGCCTTAACGTGCGCGATTACCAGAATGTAATCCTCGTTAACCAGACTGGTATGCGGTTCTACGACGAGACCGCAGGCCAGTACACGGCCAACAATTACCACGCCCTCTCTTCCTATAAACCGGGCAGTTACCTCAATGCCGCCAATATCAAGTACAACCCCGCTAATTTTCTCGACGCCGCGCTCGCTGGCAACGGAGAGGCCGTCAATGGCGGCGGCCCCATCTGGGCCATCTTCGATGCTGAGGCCGTGAAGCGCGAGGAGTGGACCGTCGCACCTCCCTACGTGGATATCGCGGAGGGATATTTCTTCTCGGCAAACACTGTAGCCGGATTAGCGTCAGCCATCGTAAACAAGTATCAGCGAAAGCCCATGCCTGGCGCCGCCCTCGAAAATACCGTCAAGCGTTACAACTCTTTTGTGGACGGCGGGAACGATGCGGATTTCGGGAAGCCCGCTCCAAAATATAAAATCCAGACGTCGCCGTTCTACGCGGCTTGGGCCATGCCCGTCGTCCACGACACGCGCGCGGGGCTTCGTATCAACGCCAAGTGTCAAGTCATGGATTTTTCCGGTAATGTAATTCCCGGTCTGTATTGCGCGGGTGAGAGCGCCGGCGGATTCGGACTTCACGGCCTGGCGCGCTGCCTTGTGCAGGGCCGCATCGCCGGGAAGAACGCAGCCATTGAAACGGCAGAAGTTTCCAAGGCCTAAGATGAGAGACTGGAAAAAGGGATTGTATTCCTAGCGAGGAGACACAACATGAAGACCACCCTTACTTTCTTGATGGCGATTGCCGCATTCACGGTGATGTCTGCGGCAGCGGAGGCGCAGGAACAGGTCACCTTTACGAGGAACGTGGCGCCGATCTTCCAGGCGCATTGCCAGACCTGTCATCACGTCGGCACGGTTGCGCCAATGTCGTTGGTGACTTACGCCGATGCACGCCCGTGGGCGAGGGCGATCAAGCAGAGAGTCGAAGCCCGCGAAATGCCCCCATGGTTTATCGACAGGAACATTGGGGTGCAGCATTTCAATAATGACGAGTCGCTGACCGACGATGAAATCGCGACGATCGTCAAGTGGGTGGACAACGGCGCCCCTCAGGGAAATCCCGCCGACATGCCGCCGCCGCGCCAATTCGCGGATGACCAAAGCTGGCAGATCGGCAAGCCGGATCTCATCATCGCTCTGCCGAAAGACGTGATCGTGAAAGCCCATGGAGCCGACTGGTGGCCGGACATTCTTGTGGATCCTGGTCTCGCAGAGGACCGCTATGTTCAGGCCATCCAGATTATTCCCACCAAGGGCTATAACGTGATCCACCACATCAGAACGTCCATCGTCGAACCGGATGCCGGCACCCGTCACAGCGGTCAGCTCGATGGGAACGTCCAACTCGAGGTGGGAGAGCAGGGCGTCTTCCTCAATGAATATGCAATTGGAAAAGGCGCCGACGTCTTCCCCGACGGTTCAGGCCGGTTAATTAAGGCGGGAACTAAGATCAACTTCCAGTTCCACCTACACGCCAACGGCACCGAGACTCCCACCAATGTGGCCTTGGGTTTGAAGTTATATCCCAAGGGTTACACGCCCAAGCACGTGATCACTTCACTCACGGTTGGCGTGAATGACGTCGACCTTCGGCCCCACGAGGCAAACGTACGCTCCGATGCTTACATGCCACTGATCAAACCAGCCCGGCTGCTGTCCTTCCAGCCCCACATGCACAACCGTGGGAAGGCCGAATGCCTGGAAGCGATTTATCCGAATGGAAAGACCGAGATGCTGAGTTGCGCCAGGTTCGAGTTTAACTGGATGCGCAACTACGTCTACGCAGATGATGCGGCGCCGCTACTGCCCGCTGGGACGATTCTGCATTCCATCATGTGGCATGACAATAGCGAGCAGGCCCGATTCAACCCTGATCCAGACGCACAGGTCACCTGGGGAGAACGGACCGTAGACGAAATGGCCTCGGCCTGGCTCAGCTATTACTACATGTCCGAAGAAGATTTCAAAAAGGAAGTAGAAGCCCGGAAGGCGGAACACTCGAAACTGATCAGCACACGGTGATGGCAAAAAGAAATTCGATTCAGCATCGATTCAAACTGGCGGTTTGCGCGGCCCTCTTTCTCCTCGTCGCGGGCGGCATCCGCTTAAACGCCCAGTTCCCCTACCCGGGAGCCCAATACCGCCGAGGCCGGGATATAAGTCCCACATTTGATGGGTGGGAGGGCAACCCCGACGGAACCTTCTCGTTTTATTTTGGCTACTACAACAGAAATTCGGAAGAGGAAATCGACGTGCCGCTCGGCGCCGATAATACTTTCGATCTCGGGAATGGCGATCAGGGCCAGCCGACACACTTCTACCCTGGACGAAGGTGGTTTGTGTTCAAGGTAGTCATGCCCAAGGACTGGCCCAAAGATAAGCGGCTGGTATGGACGCTCACGAATCGGGGCAGGACGAATCTCTCCAAGGGTTGGCTGCAGCCGGAATGGGAAATAGACAAGCTGCTGATTTCCAAGAATGCCATCTCCGATCCGTTCCTGCGGACTTCGAATTCGAATCCCACCCCTGACAACCAAGCTCCCGTCATCACGGGCGGCCCTGCCCAAACGGTCACTCTGCCTGCTTCGGCGATATTAAAAGTGACGGCCACCGATGACGGGCTCCCGAAGCCGGGTCTCGGAGATCGCGGGGGAAAAGTGGAAGGTGTGCAGATTCGATGGATTCTTTATCGGGGGCCGGGCAAAGCTCAATTCGATCCAGACTTGAGCCCGGCCGTTTACGGAAAGCCGCTCACGTCGGGGACGAAGGTGAGTTTCAGCGCGCCGGGTAACTACCGGATCCGCGCAATTGCCACGGATGGGGCGATGTTCTCGACCTATGACGTGGACGTGAAAGTGAACCCAACTACTTCCGCCGAGAAGACGCGCTAACGGCTATATGGAAGCACCCTCCTTCAAAAGGATTTCGCATACCTGCGCGAGGCTTCTACCTTCCTTCTTAGCGATTTGAATAAGTGCCTTCTTCAGCTCTGCTGGAACCCTGACTCCAATTCTGTCGTCTTTCGTCATAGTGCCCGCCGCGCATTCTACGGCAGTCCTTTGGTCTTCGCAAACCCTTCGCTTGACTTACACCCTTCCAAGAGGTCCATTGGTCAACAATAGGCACCAGTGGAGCCCTCATGAAGAATCGAGTTGCGAGTAGCGGTCAACTTCGAGCTCTAGTCCGTCAGAATATCCGGTTGGCAAAACGCTTGAAGTCAGGGCAATTGGGAGTCGGTGCTATTGATCGATTGCGTGATCTGACGAAGAAGTTTGGGTTCTCTTTGGCGCTGGGAGATTTCGAATACTTGGATAGCGGTTGGTATGTCACGCATGGGGGCCTCTTGCGCTGGCCCAACGTCGAAGGTGTATCGGGATCGGGGTCCATGAGGTGCGCTACCTCTGCGACCCAGTATCTGGTCGGTGGGTTTTTAAGGCCACTGTCTACAAGAGTCCTGGCTCTCGGGGTTTCTCCGGCTATGGCGATGCGGACCGTTTCAATGTATCTCCTCTCGTCCATGGTGCCGAGATGCGTGTTGCTGAGACGCGTGCCGTCAACCGTGCACTCCGAAAGGCCTATGGCATCGGGTTGTGCTCGGTCGAGGAGCTCGGCTGGGAACCGAAGGCGTATGGTCCATCTGATCCGCAACGCGCTTCCGAGGCTGGCAACAACAATGGCCATCAGAACGGTCAGCCTCGCCTCCGTGATCGCCTCTGCCTTCTGATTCGCCAACATCAGCTCGACGCACATTTGGTCAAAGCCTACGCCGCCGATTTCTGCGGTACTCCTAACTTGCGAGATGCCTCTCGTGAGCAAATTGAAGGCTTCATAACGAACCTAGCTGACTGGGCGACGAAAGACCGCCCAGCCCTTCTCTGCAAGCTCAACAGCTATGCCGCACCGCACGAGGTCAGCTCATGACGCGCCACATTCCGGGGCTTCATCGCGAAACCAGAAATGGCTCCGATGAGCTTGAAGGTGTCTTCCTCGTCCGGGTGGATCGGGCGTTCTATCGTTGGCATCCAACCAGACCCTTTTATCTCCTGCGATTCTCGATCCTCGAACCTAAACAACACCATGGCCATTCACTGACTGGCCGGATCTACTGCACACCCAAAGCACTCTGTCGCCTGAGTTGGTTCCTTCGGGATTTCGGCTATAACACCGATCTGCTCGGTCGGGGCGAACTCGATGAAAAAGCATTGCTCGGCCTTCAAGGAATTGTTCGCGTCTCACACACCGTGTTGAATGGTCATTCCTTCCTGAATTTCGACGGATTTGCTCCTGCGGCTGAGTGGGAAGAGTTCGCTCCGGCGACCAGTCAGGAATCCAGCCATGACCTATAGCTATACCCAAATCGCTCAGTATCTGCGCTGCCCGAGAAGCTATCGGCATCGCTATCTGGATGGCTGGAGAGAGAAGGACAATAGTCCGGCTTTGCTCTTCGGCCGCTGCTTCGAACAGGCCCTCGCTGCTTTCTTTGCACGGGAGGACAGCGCCGCGGTGCTGTTCAACGAATGGAGAAAACACCAAGATGCCCAGCTCGAATATTCCCGCGGAGATAGCTGGGAACGGATGTTTCGCCAGGGAGTTCAGCTACTTGAACGACTGGCTCAAGATGATCGTATTCAGGTTCGCCATCCTCAGAAGAACATGCAAGTTAAGCTGCTCCGATCGCTTCCAAATGGAAGCCAATTCGTCGCCTACATCGATGCCCTGGGAGATCTCGACAGCAAACCGTGTTTGCTCGAATGGAAGACGACCACGGCACGATATCCCGAAGAACCTGACGGATTGCTGGCTCTTGATCCTCAGTTGATCTGCTAATCCTGGATGAGCGGAATCTCTGATGTTGCCGTGGTGGCTTTCGTGCGTAAGCGTTTTTCTGAGATTCAATATCTGAAGGCCACGATCACCGACAAGCAACGCCAGGAGTACGGGCAGTTAGTCGAAGCGACCGTTAGCCAGATTGAAGCAGGCCAGTTTCTGCCGCACAGCGGCATCCGCTTCCCGCAAAACGGATGTGTGAGCTGCGCTCAACTGGGTCTTTGCCTGGGTGACCAGCAGCTTGTCGCTTCGAAACTCATCCGTCGACCCGGAGCCAGCGATCTTGATTGGCTTGACCAGCTTGACGATTAACGGAAGCACTCTCGTGCCGCCGAACCTTAATCGACGACGGGCTGCAGTGGTGCTGTCCAAGATCGACGAGATCTTGGCCTGGGAGAAGAGCTCGGACCGGGAGCGTGATGTGCGCTTTGTCGAGCTGGGACGCTATCTCTGCGAGGTTAGAGCGGGTCAATACTGGCGGTTAGACAATCTGCGGTCGTTCGATGAATACCTGGAGCGGAAGTTTCCTGAATCGAGGCGGAAGGCTTACTACCTGATGCCATCCATGAACATTTGCCGCGGATCCCGAAGGCAGATCTCAACTTGATGGGCTGGACCAAGGCAAGGGAATTGGTGAAAGTGGCTCGGAGGGAAGGTCAGAACTTCGATTGTGCACCCTGGGTGCACAAAGCCAGGGAGCTACCTAGAGAAGAGTTCAAACGAGAGGTGGAAAAGCACCTCACTGGGCATGAAACCGAGCCCTGGGAGATCATCTATTTCAAGCTGTACAAGAGTCAGCTACCGGTGATCGAGCAGGCTCTGGAAACGGCTGCATTGATGCTCGGTAGCGATAAATCCAGAGGCTACGGCCTGGAGATGATCTGTGCGGACTTTCTGGCAGGAGCCAACCTGGAGAGCGGCGATACGAAGCCGTTACGCCTTGCGTTAGATCGCCTGTTCGGGCTTTTACCTTCTTCGGAACAACACGAATTCATTGAAAGCGTGTCGGCGGGCTGTGAACATTCGTAAACGGCCGCGAGTCCGCCTCGATCGACAATCGTATTCTTCGCTACATCGATCAGTCCTGAAACGTGATGGATGGCGCTGCCAAAGGTGCGGTTCAAGTGTCGGGCTGGAAGTCCACCACATCACTCCGAGAAGTCAGTTGGGGCCCGATGCCGAGGAGAACCTCATTGCCCTCTGTTGGGATTGTCACCGTCGGACCCACGAGCCCGTTCCGTCAGGACCGCGATGGCGCATCGTGTCAAGCATGCTGGTAAGATCACGGTGATTCACCGGCCTCTCATCCGAAAAATGGATGCCTGCGATGGCGCTCATCCGTATCCTTATCTCTATCTTTTTCTGTAATCCGGCGGACGCAGCACTCGGTAAAAATGGAGATCACTTCGATTTCCCAGCACAATCCGGCCTCGGCTCTCGACCCCGCGTGCGCAATTAAGCTGTAGTCGCGCGACACCGATCCGCAGCTGAGTTTGGCAGCCTTTCATTGCAAGCAAGACCTGTCCGGCGAAAGCCTGAACCGGGCAGCTAGTCCTGCCAGGTAGCTGGCGGCTGGCTTGTTCGATTATTCGAATCACTCGACAAGGCCACGAGGAGCTAAACGCCTGGGTGCTAAGGTCCGTTTCCATTCAAGCCTTCCAGACTCCGCAAAATGACCCGACGCGGCATCCATCGAAAACCGATCTTAATCGCAACCAGGAAGGCCACCACGGACAGCAGAAGTACCTGGTCCGCAGCACCAAGATTGAGAAACTTACGCAGTCGTTTCAGGCGAAATCTCCACAAGCCCTAGTTTGGCTAATTGCTCGATCAGTTCAATGAGGTCGCGTGTCAAACGATCCGATTCGACTGAGAATTCCTTCAGTAGCAAGTCCCGGATTTCACTCACTCTCTTGCTTTCTTCGAACAGATGCCAGATTCGCGTCGCCACGGGATTCAGCCCATAGTAAACACCATCCTCGAGGCTCAAGACGGCGGCTTCGCCCATGTCGAGATCTGCTAAAAGCAGGTTATCCCGAAGCGACACAGTCGAACAGAGAAGCGCGCGTTCCATAAGATCATCCTCTCGCCGATTGCTGAAGGTTGTGAGTGTTGACACACAATCAACAGTTGGCCTAAGTAACGAACGAGCGGAGCGCAGGTTCCTGGGCCTGTTATCGAAGCTTTCCCATTCCGACGGTGACTCCAAGAGTCGGGCCGAAGACATTTATCCCGTAATCGTAGACTTTCGGTTGCGATAAATAAGCATTTGAGACATGCATGTAAGCAATGCCGGTCGAAATGCTATATCGAGGATTGAAGTTATACCGCACTCCGCCACCTAGTATGAAATTAAACGTGAGGTCCTGTCCTTGCGCATATAGCACCCCCTCGGGTCCTTTGGCGTCTGTGTACCCAACGCCACCGCGTGCTTCCACGTAGGGAACAACTCTCCAGTTAGACTGGACAAAATTACGTCGCACACCAAACATGAAAGCCGTATACAGATGCTCAGGCCCTCGCGGAATCACCGTGTAGGATCCACTGAATGTAAGATCCGTATTGCCGCGTATAAAGGAGGGAGCCGCTATATTCCCCCAGTGCCACCGTAGAGAAGGAATTATCGGTACCAGTGTGTAATCCATTGGAACTCGCGCCCACTTCTCGCCCATAAAAGGATCAAATATGAAGGGGATATTATTCGGAAGCCATCCTGTGTCTAGCGAGAATTCGAGCTTGTGCTTGAAATAGATCTTTCTGTTGAAATCACCTCCTTCGAATTTCGGTAAGGTTTCATCCGAAAATTGGCCCTTTGAATCTTGGCAGATGGATGGCCCAGGCTGAGCGAGACATGCCAGTATCAGAATAAAAAAAAGTATGTTTCGCTTTCCGTGTCTATTTATCAACTAATACTAATACCTCGCGCCTTAAGGAATTGTGCTTACTAGACGATGACCCATATTTGAGTAACGCGGCGCTTATAAAACATCTGTGTCCGCAACGGGGATCTTCGCCACTTAGCCCTGACAAGTACGCTTGACTCTTATCGGAGGCACACCGAGGGACCAGGAATCTGGGGCAGGTTGCGTGAATTCGATCCCTACTTCGGTTCGTCTGGCGCCAAGGCTGGTGACACGGCCATCGCTTGTAGCCCAATTCTCTGGATTCTGAAGCGTGAGCCTCTAAGCTACTATCATACGTCTTTCTCTAGTGCTACGAGTGCTCCGCGGGCATTTAGAGATACTTTGGCCGCTGCTCCTCCGTCTGTACCAGATCCAACAGGTAAATTTACTCCTCGGAGACTAAGGTGGTCGCGGATCAGAATCTCGATTATGCGCTCGGCCGCATGCCCATCCCAGAACGGCGGCAACTCAGCTTGGGTTGGTTCGTTCGCCAGTGCCTCACGCGCAGCAGCCACAATTCTTGCTGGATCTTGGCCGATGATCCTATTCGTGCCCATGGTGGCGGTAACTGGACGTTCTGTGTTGTTCCGTAGCGTGAGGCAGGGTACCCCTAAAGCGGTGGTTTCTTCTTGTATGCCGCCAGAATCAGTCAAGACTAGGCGTGAATGGCCGATCAGGCAAAGGAAATCTATGTATCCCAAGGGAGGGATCATACGAAGCTTCGTATGATTTCGCCCGCTGATGGCACGCAGCTTGTTTTCGGTGCGAGGATGAACTGGGAAAATCACTGGCACCTGCTCGGCGACCTCCTCGATGGCTTTGAGAAGTTTTTCTAGCGTTTCGGCCGAATCAACGTTGGAGGGCCTGTGCAAAGTCAGCACTGCGAATTGGCGAAAGCCTTCACGGTCAACCAGACCCAATTCATCGCATATCTTCGACCGTTCCGCCGTTGCAAACAGTTGCTTTAATGCGTCAATCATCACATTTCCCACCAGATATATGCATTCCTGTTTGCGACCTTCACCTAACAGATTCTCCACTGCGGCTTTTTCGGTAGCGAACAAGAGATCAGCCAAAGCATCGGTAAGTACTCGGTTAATCTCCTCTGGCATCGAGCGGTCGAAACTCCGGAGCCCCGCTTCGACGTGAGCAATGCGAATGCCCAGCTTCGCTGCCGCTAGCGAAGCTGCGATGGTAGAATTCACGTCGCCGACAACCAGAACCAGATCTGGTTGCCGCTCTTCGAAAATCGGCTCAATCCGCTTTAAGATCTCCCCCGTTTGCCAAGCATGCGAACCGGAGCCCACGTCAAGATTTACATCTGGTGCGGGAATCTCCATTTCTCGAAAAAATACCTCAGAGAGCCTAGCATCGTAGTGTTGGCCAGTGTGGATGAGTATGGGTTGAATTTCTGGGTGTCTACCCATTTCTCGCAATAGAGGAGCGATCTTGATGAGGTTAGGCCTTGCACCTACGACGTTGGCGATTCTCATATATTCGAGTGTTACTCCAGGTCAGCTAGCCTTTCTTGCAATGCCGACTCGGGGGGTGTTGCTAACAAAAGGGGCTTAATTCGACCGAACAATCCTCATCCTACGTTTTGAGGGCACAAGTATCGCTGGCGCAACACGATTTGGAAGGGCGATTGGCGATTGCAATGTAGTCGTGCCAGGAAGCGAGAGTTCGCGGATTCAGTTCCGCTGCGTTCGATGATGCGTAAGGGCCCGAGACAAAGAAGAGCGATTGAACTAATCGTTACCTGCGACTGCTGAAAATTGATTGTGAGCGCGCTTGTTCGCGACCTCATGCGCCAATTCCTCAACTAGGAAAGAATACTCAGGGACAATCTCCTTGATCTTGGCACGGATCGGTGCCGCACCGCCGACCGTCATAGATGCGCGAAGTTCATCCAGGTGACGGCACAACTCTGCCCAGTCCTGCACCGACCCATTTGTCCGCTTAATCTTGTCACACGCTGTAGGAATCACCTCCTCATAGCCATAGAAGAGCTCCTCATTGAGTTTTTCACCCTCGCGCAAGCCTGTGAATCGAATCTCCACGTCCTCCTCGGGCCTTCCGGAAAGGCGAATCAGCGTGCGCGCCAGGTCCACGATGCGAATGGGTTCGCCCATATCCAGAACGAGGATGTCGCCGTGCGATCCGATCACGAATCCCTGTAAAACCAGAGCAACCGCCTCACTCGTAATCATGAAGAAGCGCTTGATGTCAGGGTGCGTGATCGTCAGCGCCTGCTTCTTCTCCAGTTGGTGCTGCAGCGTGGGGACCACGCTGCCGTTGGAGCCCAGCACATTCCCAAAGCGCACGGACACGCAACGCATGCCGTTTGCCGGACGCGACGCGACGATCAGTTCACACACTCGCTTTGTCGCGCCCATGATACTAGTGGGATTGACCGCCTTGTCCGAGGAGATGAGTACAAAGCTCCCGCAGCCTGCTTCCTCAGCCAGGTCCAGCAGTGCCGGAAAACTCAGCACGTTGTTCCGGATCGCCTCCTGCGCATTCGACTCCATCATCGGCACGTGCTTGTAGGCGGCGGCATGAAAGATGATCTGCGGCCTGCGTTCGGACAATAAGCCGGCCATGCAATCCGAATCGCACACGTCGGCCACGCAAAAGGCCATCTGCGCGGCGCGCGGATGGCTGCGCAGATCGTGCTCAAGAAGAAACAGTCCCGTTTCACTCTGATCCAGACAGATCAGGCGCTCGGGATTATTGTTCAGAATTTGACGGCACAATTCCGAGCCAATGGAGCCCGCTGCGCCCGTAACCAGCACCACGCGCCTTTCGATTTCCCGGCGGACCGAGTCCAGGCCGATCTGGACAGGCTCGCGGCCCAGCAGATCTTCCAGACTCACTTCACGGAACTGGCTCATGGTGACCTGCCCAGCAATGATGTCCTTGAGGGCCGGAACCGTCCGGAATGTCACTTTTGCTTGATTGCAGATCTCGATGAATCTGCGCATCTGCGCGCTGGTCGCCGAAGGTACGGCGATGAGTACTTCCTCCGCCGGCTTAGACCGCAGAACTCCCGGCAGCTGATCGACCGTGCCGAGAACGGGAACGTCATGAATGCGCACGCCGTGCTTCGATTCGTTATCATCCAGGCAGCCGACTGCTACATAGCCACTGTCGGCACGCCCGATTTCTCGTAGAATCGTCTGCGCGGCGGAACCCGCTCCGATCAGCACCACTCTCTTGCCGGAAGAGATGCTTTCCCGTGCAGACTCGGCGAAAATACGGCACAGCAGGCGCACGCCGACCAGAAGGCTGGTGGTTAGGAATGCTTCCAGGAGGTAGATTGACCGGGGGAAAGCAGTCACATGCAGGATGGGCTGCATGATGACCCAAAAAATGACGGACCCGGACGTCACCGCTTTCAAGATGTTCAGCCCGTCTCGCACGCCCGCATATTTCCACCATCCCCGCAGCAAGCCGAAGGAGGTCAGCGTCGCAATTCGGATGGCCACCAGCAAGGGCGCCGCAGAGAATAAGATCGTCCGATAAGGTAGGCTGAAATCGAACCGCAACCACCAGGCGACCAGCAGCGAACACAACACTAGCGACGCCTGAAAGACAGCAATGCACCACGGCCGGTATCGCAGCAGCAGTTGCGGGACAATATGAACGGAATTCGTGGATGTAGACAGAAGTGCCTAGTGCCTTACTTGGTCATTGGAATGCGCTTCAGGAAGTGGAATGTTGCGAGTAAATTCTCAGCCGCCCGCCGTTCTGACGCTCTGCGTAAGACTGCTCACACCTCGATCAGCTTGCCGATGCTGTCCGCTAGAAGCAGCGGCATCCAGCACTTTGGCGACGGCCCGGCACGTATCGTGCATGTCGATTTCCGATAGTGTGGGATGAACGAGAAACATCAGGCTGGTCTCGCCCAGTTCCTTTGCTACCTTCAATCGTTGTGTAGGACGCAGGTCCGGGGTGAATGCTTGTTCAAGATAGATCTCGCTGCAGCTTCCTGTGAAGCAAGGTATGCCTTCGGCGACAATCGCTGAGAGAATCCGGTCCCTGGTCCATCCCTTGCGCAGCTTTTCGGGACGAACAAACGCGTAATACTTGTAATACGAATGACCGATGTGGCCTGGAGGCTGCGGCACCCGCAGAGCGTCATACTGCGTGAGCACTTCCGTCAGAATCGCGGCGTTCCTGCGCCGGACTTCCACCATCCGTGGAAGCTTGCGCAGCAGTATGCGTCCGAGCGCCGACTGAAATTCGGTCAGGCGCCAGTTGGTCCCGAACGATTCATGGAGCCAGCGAAAGCCTGGCGGATGCTGGCGATTGTAGACGGCATCGTAGCTCTTGCCGTGATCCCTATAGCTCCAGGCCTGCTCCCAGACGACTTTCTCATTGGTCGTCACCATGCCGCCTTCCCCCCCAGTGGTCATGATCTTGTCCTGGCAAAAGGAAAAGGCACCGACATTACCAAGCGATCCTAAGGGCCGCCCCTTGTATGTGGCGCCGTGACACTGCGCGCAATCCTCGATCACCTTCAATCCCTGCTCGCGGGCCAACGCAACGATCGGGTCCATATCACAAGGCCAGCCGGCCAGATGTACCGCGACGATGGCTCTGGTCCGAGTTGTCAGCAGGGGCCGGATGGTTTCCGCTGTAAGGTCCTGGCTGTTTGGATCGACATCGGCGAGGACCGGTTTCGCGCCGCGCATGACCACGCAACTCGCGGAGGCAATAAAGGTTCTGCTCGGCACGATCACTTCGTCGCCTGGGCCGATCCCGAGGGCGTGAAGCGTGAGTTCCAGAGCGACGGTGCCGTTAGCCACCGCGATGCCATACTTGCAGCCCGCCTGTGCCGCAAACTCCTCCTCGAACCGCCGGCCTTCTTCGCCGGTCCAATAGTTGACCTTGCCGGAGCGGAGCACCCGAGTTGCGGCTTCGATTTCGTCCGGCTCAAATTGCGGCCACGGAGCGAACGGAGTGGGCCTCACCGGTCGCCCACCATCCATTGCCAGATCTAAAGCTGGCAGCGTACTGTTTTCGATCTGCATTGTTTCGGTTTTTTCAGGGGGCGAGTGAGTCAGTTTTTCTTGAGTGGTTTCGCTGGAACCCTGACCACTGAGCGCAGGCCACTCCAGATCCGGGAACCGATGCACCGAGATCCGCGCCCTGGCCAGCTGGGAAACGCGCGCTGTTTTGATCGTTTTTGCTACTTTTCCACAATGGTGGTGGAGATCTGTTATTTTAATCTTTCATGATTTGAGTTATCGTCCGTGGCGTAGCAGCCGTCTGGCTATGAACTTGCCAATTCCCAAACGACTCTGTACCGCCTTGGGATCGGTGAGTGCGAGACGCATCGCTCGGCCAACCACGAGCATCATGAACCAAGCATAGTGAGCATAGAACTTCATATTTTTCTTCGGAAGCTTCGACCAACACCATTCATTCGTCTCCACCTCCACCACGAGGTGCACGCGGTCAGTCTGCTCCTTGTTTTCCACGGCATGCAGGTAACTTGTATTGAGTGCCCACAATTCACCGCTCTTCATGGGCAGGGCTTCTTCGACACCATGAAGGTCACGTCAGGATTTGTTTCAATTGGGACGTGGAAACGCAAGAGACCCAACTCGAGCGTGCCAGAGCTGTCGCGGTGCGGGTGGAGCTCCGCGCCGGGAAGCATTGAATAAAACATGGCCTTAACGATTGGACACTCAAAGTAGCCGATTACTCGCTTAATCTCCGGATGCTTTTCCGTGAAAGCAGTGGGCTTCCCCTGCTCAAAAATCTTGATCACTCGCCATCCATTGCTTTGGTACGGACCATCCGGAATTGTCGGCACCCAATCGGCCTCACTGACTTCGGAAAGCACTTCTCGCGCTGCGTCAAGTTGCGGAAAACGATCCATAACGAGGAACGATCCGCTATTCATACAAGCTCCATAAGAGTTTCAACTTCCTGCTATTCCGCTGCTAGGCCTGGAGCACCGATTGCCACTCGAGCATGCATGCGCCCCAGGAATAACCTACCCCGAATCCCACCAGCATTAACTTCTGCCCGGGTTTAAATTGATCGCTAACACGATGAATCGCTATTGGAATCGTGTTGCTGACTGTGTTGCCGACATCTTCAAGCACGATGGGGGCTTTTTCTTTAGGGATTTTCATTTTCGTGCGGATATGCTCGTTCATAAATGCGTTGGCTTGGTGGAAAATGAACCAATCAACCTCTTCAAGCGTGTAGTTGTTCAGTTTCGCCGTAGCCTCCACCAAGGGCGGTATGCGTCTCAGGGTGAAGAGGAAGAGTTCCTGCCCGTCCATGAACAGGGCTTCGGGACTATGTGACCTACCCTCCTCGTCGGTTCCGAGCGGCATTTCTCCGGAGCCACACCGCGAGCGCATGCCACCGGAGCGCACAATCAAATTTTCAGCGCCACTGCCATCCGTGCCGAGGCAGCTCTTGAGAATCCGAGCGCCTGAGCCGGCGTCATCAATCAATGTGGCCGTGGCCCCGTCGCCAAACAATACCCGAACCGAGCGATCCCGCGGGTGAATGTACTTAGTATAGGTTTCACCTGTCAGAAACAGGACCCGCCTGGCGTTGCCGGATGCTATCAGCGATTCAGCGAGCCGCAAACCGTAAACATAGCCAGAGCAGCCTTGGTTGAAATCGAGAGCCGCGCAATGAGTCCCCAGATGCAACCTGTTTTGGAGAATGCATGCCGTCGTTGGCAGAAAATAATCGGGGCTCTGTGTACAAAACAAAAGGAAATCAATTGAATTGCGATCCACACCGGATGTTTCAAGCAATTTGCAGGCAGCGGAGTAGGCGAGGTCGCCAGCGGTAACCTCGGGAAGAACAACATGACGGGCCTTAATTCCGACTTTGGCCTCAATCTTGGGCATGTCCCAGTCCGGGTTCTCTGCTTGGAGTTGCTCATTTGTGACAATTGTCTCAGGCAGGTGCACACTGATTCCTCTGATAAACGCCGCACCGCGCGACTGGAGTCCCATTTGTTTTTACCTTGTTCCTTGTTAGGTGACTGTCCCATTCTTCGCCGCTATGCATTCAACAGCGTCTCTCACGGTTTTGAAGCTTCTGATTTCTCTAGCGCTCAATTGAATTCCATAGCGTTCATCCAAAAGGGCCATAATCGACAGCCAGACCAAAGAGGTCCACTCGGGCACATCACCTATCTCCGTGTCGACCGAAATGGCGGATTTATCCGCTTCCAGAACCTCGGCAAATAGTCCCAGCAATTCATCCGAATTCATCTAGTCATTCCCCTTCGACCAGCACTTGAGTCCATTCCGGCATTCCGGCAAAACCAAGGCAACTCGTTATTTTTGCGCAGCACGGTTCAAGACGTAGAGAACCCGCCGTCAATCAAGAAAGTCGCCCCAGTAACAGCACGCGATGCATCCGACAGTAGATATGCCGCAAGGACACCGATGTCCTCCGTCTCAGTCAGTCCGAGAAATTGCTTGTTCTTGACTTGCTCAAAGCCCACGAAAGCGTCCTCAGCCTGATCCAACATGGGAGTCTTTACATATCCGGGGGCAATACAGTTAACTCGGATGCGCTTCGAAGCCAACTCCAGCGCAGCGGACTTGGCGATTCCGAAGAGTGCGGCCTTCGTTCCGGCGTAACCAACCAAACCGGGAGAAGCAACTAACCCAGCAACAGACGACATCAGTACCACCGAGCCACCCCTGGGTGAAGTCATATTCTTTGCACTTATCGCCTGTAGAAGCGCGAGGCTGGCGTAAACGTTGATTGCAGTCATGGCCTCAAGACTAGACCTTGAAGTCAGGCGAAGCGATATGGGTTTACCTACACCCGCTGAGTGGACAATACCGTCCAGGGGGCTGCCGGCTTTTTCGGCCTGTTGCCGAACCAATGACGGAATCACATCACTGCCTGCCAGGTCGGCTGCAAAGACAAAATGCTTTTTCGGCTCATCCATGGCGTAGAGGGTCTCTTGAAGCGCCTGCTCACGTCTTCCCGTTAAAATAACCCGCGCACCGAGGCGACTTAGAACCAGTGCAGTCGCACGCCCTATTCCCGAAGAAGCACCCGTGACCAAGATCAGCTTCGCGCTGAGATCAAGCGGGTTGAACATGTCGTGTTTTCTGCCACGTGAACAAGGTCAGTCATGACATTGCTCATTTCTGTGGCCAACGCCCCCCAGGAGTAACCTACACCAAAACCTACGATTACAACTTTTGCGGGTTCTAGGGAACGCAGCCGGTTAGCGGCGGAGTCGACGATGAGCAAGGGCATCGAAGTCATCGACGTATTTCCGAACCTATCGATGTTGATTGGCGCCTGTTCCTCTCTGAGCTTCAGCTTTTTCGCAATGGTCTTCAGGATGAACCCGTTTGCTTGATGAAAAACAAACAGGTCTATTTCGGGTACCGGCCAGCCCCGCAACTCCGTAACCGCATTCACGAGCGGAGGCACACGTTGAAGCGTAAAATTGAAGATCGCAAGACCATCCATTGCCAAGTCTCGTTGGCTTCGCCTGTTCCCGTCCTCATCGGTGTGCTCGGCGAAGGTCTCAGAGGAAGGCATGGCTCGGAACGCGCCTCCAGGCACACGCAGGTTTTCCGCTCCCGCGCCGTCGCTACCTCCTACAAATGCCATCGAACCTGCTCCTGCGTCGAACTCTAACGCTGTAGCCGACCCGGCATCACCAAACAATACGGCCACGGATTTGTCTTCTGGCGAAATCAATTTTGAAATAGTATCGCCGGCGAGCAGAAGAACGCGCTTGCACGATCCGCTTGCTATGAACTGCGCGGCCGTCCAGAGACCGTAAACGTATCCGGAACAGCCCAATCCGATGTCGAACGCTAAGCAATGGTCCTTAAGCTTGAGTTCTCGGTGCGCAATAAAGGCGGTCGCTGGCAAGAAATGGTCGGGTGTTTGTGTAACAACAAAGATTCCGTCAATAGATTCTGGATCCCAATGTAGCGCTTCAAGGAGTCGCCGTGCCGCAGCAGTGCAAAGATCGCCGGCGGTTTGCAAATCCGTAGTGCGATAGAGGTCTTTGAGTCCAACCGTCGCACTGACTTTCGAGATCTCCTCGACCGTCAGCGTGCTCCGGACATCCAGGATGCTCACGGGATCTCCCGGGACTGCGCCTACGACCCCTCGTATCGCTACATTATTGAGTACAGATTGAGCCAAACGGACTCTCGCTCTCAGCTACAAGTTTACGATTTTGAATCCAAAGGAGCCGCTGTTCCTTCCGCGTTCGTCATACAATTGCACGTGCCGGAACCCCCATTACTGACGTTTGAGGAGCGACCTTGCGAATTACGACCGAACCGGCACCGATGGTAGCGAAATCACCCACCGTGATGCCCTGCAGTACGGACGCATGACTTCCCATAAAAACACCTGTTCCAAGGTGAACGTTTCCGGTGATGTCGCAATACGAACTAATTGTGCACCCGCGGCCTACTGAAGCGTCATGTCCGACGCTAGCGCTAACGTTCAAGCTGGTGTGGTCGCCCACTTCAGCGCCAACGCTGATCAATGAGTGAATGAACAGGAACAGACCACGTCCGATCTTACTGTCGGGTGCGATGTGCGCGCTCGGATGAATGAGGTTGACGAATTCTCCGCCACGCTGAGCCATCAGCTCGGCACATTTCAACTTAGCTTTGGTTTTTCCTATGGCGCAGATGAACACCTCATCGGATTTTGGTTTGTGATCTTGAATTGATCCAATAACCGGCAGCACGATATGCTTTTTGCTCATGTGAAGACGCGACCCGTCAACGTCATCATCGATAAATCCAGCGGGCACCCACCCTACCGTTGCCGAATCAAGGGCAGACGCAGCCCACAGCATCTCGCGAGCAAACTCACCGCCACCGATGAGAATCAGCTTCCTGGAAGCCATACTAACAATGCGCCGCTTCATCATCAGACGCGGAATAGGACTTCACTATCCGTGTCATCGAGCACAGGTTAACGACAACTCCAGCATCTTTGCGTAACTTTTCTGAAAATCGGCTACGCGCAACTCTTCATCGCTTAACTGCCCGGCGCCAACACCATTCTTGACACCACGTTGAACGGCCTCACAGATGGCCTTGTCTTCCAGGAATACGGCCCGGTTGAACTGCACGACAGAATCGTTAATCATGGTTCTTACGTTTTCCCTTACCTCGTTTTCTCCCGGCAATTTCGTGGCAAACACATAGCTCGTGAAGCTTGTATGCGTAGCACCCCTGGGGGCAATATGTTGCAACGCAAAGGAGTTGCCGTAGGTCGTTGCAATGGTGAGACTGGGAAACACGAGCTGATGCAGATAGCCCTGGACTTTGAAAGGGCGGGTTCGAAAAATGTATTCAAGCTTAGTCATCTGTCTTTCAACGGTGTCGCTTACAGTGGCACTCCAGACTGAGTGCATTCCCTCGAACTGAAAATCTGTTCCCGAAGCACCCAGCATTTTGAATGTCTTGGGATGTATAAACGCGACGTGATAACTCTCAAGCGTGTTTTCGACAGCAATCTTCCAGTTGCATTCCATATCTAGCTCATTGCGATCAATCAGCTCACCAAAGCTGGAGCTGATGATCTCAATTCTATTCCACGCCTCCCCAAGGAACTGGCGAAGACCCGGTACGGTTGAATCGAGGCTCACGAAAACGAGTGTGCCGCATACTTCTACTCGATATTTCCGCAAAGCCAGCGAAAGAATCACGTCTTCGCTCAGGCCATCGAATCGCGGGCGGCTCGGAATACCTACTGGAACGCCTTCGGCATTGTAGGTCCAGCCATGATAAGGGCAGCGCAAAGGTCCATTACCTTTTTGGTCGCAGCGAAGTTCACTGAAGCGGTGACTGCATACGTTGAGAAAGGCCCTAAGTTTACCCGCAAAGTTCTGGACCACGATTGGTTTGCCTGCGACTCCCGCTGAAATGTAGTCATTGTCATTCGCGAGGTCAAACGTGAACCCCACGAAATTCCATATACGACCGAAAAGCCTCTCGTACTCATTACTGAGCACGGCCGGGTCGTGATAAGACGCGCATGGTATTAAACCCTTCAAGCAAACCGCTCCTAATCTAGCCTCATAAAAGCAGTGTCCAAATAATGACGGGAAGAATCAGACTGGTCGATGAATATCAACTGAGCAGATAGCGTCAAGGCAATCGACGAGAGCAAATCGTGACGCGTCAACCCAAACCATGAACAACAAGCCTCCTCAAGATGTCCTTCGGACACTCCTGTGTTTGCGCCTGATTCGTTGTTAGCGTTCGATTCCACGAATCCGGAGACAATCAATCAGCTGCTGGCTTACGTCTGACAGCAGCACTACAAACGCGACAGCAAACTGGCGCTCATGCGAAATGGATATATAAAACTGGTACACACCGTGTTGCTGAGCAAACTCTGAGGCTTTCCCATGGAAGGCCAATCTCGGCGCGCCGCTTGACAGGGATGTTGTTTCGATTTCCGCGAGTCGAAAGTCCCTCGTCAGCCCCACGCCCAATGCTTTGAGGGCCGCTTCCTTCGCCGCAAACCTGCCTGCTAGATACTCTTTGCGTCTCGTGTCTGTCATTTGGGCAGCTGCCCCAAGTTCCTTTGGACTGAACGTACGTCGGGTGAAGGTCGCAGACTTTTCAACTAACCTCGCGAGCTGTGCAATTTCGACCATATCAACACCAATTCTCGCCATCGTCTGCTCAACTAGATGGTAATTCTCGCCGGTTACATTCATTTGAAAATTTATTTGAACCTACTTCTTCTGCGCTGCCCATCCATTGCTCAGCGGATTCCTGGTCTGTTCCCATGAACTCCTCTGCGGTGGCCATTCCTGGTTGGTTGATGTCGCGCCGGCGAAGCACGTTCCGAATCGTTTGAACGATTATTTTTGCGTCCAACCATGCACTCATGTGGTCCACGTACCATACATCTTTGTCGAACTTCTCATCCCATGTCAGTGCGTTGCGGCCATTCACTTGAGCCCAGCCTGTTAAACCCGGCTTAACTTCATGTCGGCGGGCCTGCTTGGGCTTGTAGC
>Ga0066680_10000057_pt1 | contig 23167 bp, 18 predicted proteins | sample GraSoiAngelo_129_FD_62297 | JGI IMG/M metagenome (GOLD analysis project Ga0066680, IMG submission 62297) | Grasslands soil microbial communities from the Angelo Coastal Reserve, California, USA - 14_0927_12_40cm | ecosystem: Environmental > Terrestrial > Soil > Grasslands | place: USA... | reverse complement strand
GCCTCGAGGAATTCGGCGCGCCGCTTCCAGAAGTCTCGCTCCGCCGTCCGACGCACGAAGTCGTGGCGTCCCTTGATCAGGTCGAGGTGGAGCGGGTAGAGCTTTTTCGCCTTGACCAGCACTTCTTCCCGCACGCCGACCTTGCCGAAGTCGTGAAGCAACCCGGCGTACCGGATCTCGCGCAACTGCTCCCGCGTGAACCTCACCGCGCGGTAGATCCCATCGTCCGCGCGGTCGACCACCCCCGCGAGCTCGACCGTCATGTTGGCGACCCGTCCGGAGTGACCGAAGGTAGTGGGATCGCGCTGCTCGATCGCGTGCACCGCCGCCTTGACGAACCCCTCGAATAGCCGCTCGATCTCCTCGTACAGCCGGCTGTTTTCCATCGCCACCGCCGCCTGGCCGGCGAGGGCCGTCACCAGCTCCACGGTGCGTTTCGAGTACGGCACCACCTGCTGCTCCACGTCCGACGGGCTGGCGAGCATGGCCTCCGGATTGCGCTTCCGGTTGATGAGCTGCAGGACGCCAATCACTTCCTCCTTGTGATCCTTCATCGGGATCACGAGCATGGACTTGGTGCGGTAGCCATTGCGCTCGTCGAAGGAGCGGTTGATGCTGTATTCCACATCCGGCGGCAGGAAGTACGCGTCATCGATCACGAGCGGCTCGCCTGTCACCGCCGTGTAGCCCGCCAGACTCGTGCGGTCGACCGGAATCGTGAACTCGACGAAGGGGGCTTCGGGCTTCGAGTAGGTCTGGGCATGCCGGAACCGCAAACGTTTCGGACCCTGCTCGGCCGTTTCGACGAGGTAGAGGCTCCCCGCATCGGACGACGTGATACGGCGGGCCTGCGTGAGGATCAGGTCCAGCAGAGCCTTCAGGTCGCGCTCGGTCCCGAGCGCCACGCCGATACGCGTCAGCTCACCGATCTCGCGACTGCGGCTCGCCGCCTCCCCGCGCGCCCGTGCGGTCTCCATGCGGGCGGCGGCCTCCCGATACCCCGCCCGCACGGCCACGAGCAGCTGTCGCGGACCGGGGGGGTAGCGGACGAAACCGGACAACAGCTCGGACGGCATCGCCGGCGGGAGGTCCTCCTCTCCGTCGCGGCCGAGCGCCACGATCGCGCCGCCTGCGTCCACGAACGCCCGGAGCACGTCGAGGGGAAACAGCGACCGGCACTCCGAGTCGAGCACGAACACGGTGGGACGCTCGTCCACGCCGAGGTCTCGCGGAAGGCGCGTGGCCCGGGCCTCGATCTGGGCTGCGTCGAGGATCGGTCGAATGCCCGCCGGGTCCCAGGCGGGCGAGTGGAGCAGGAGGTATCTCACGACGAGGAATGCGCGGCGCCGTACGTCGCCCGCGCCGTATCACCTCATGAGTTCTTGACGCGTTGGAGTCCCTGTTGCGCCTCGGCGTACCCCGGAAAGACCGCCAGCGCCCGTTGATACATCTCGATGGCCTTGTCTTTCTGACCCCGATCCTGATACAGCAGCGCCTTGGAGTAGAACGTCAGCGCTTCCGTCGGGATCTGCCGGCTCATACGCTGGTCCGACGCCTGCTTGGGGAGCGGCGGCAGGTTCGTGTCCTTCATGAGCCGCGTGGCCATGTTTCGGATGATGTCGAACAGGTGCTCCCGTTGCATCAGGTCCGATTCCACCTTCACGATCTCGCCGGTCTCGGCGTTGACGATGCGCGCGTCGAGGCGGAAGTCGCCGTAGAAATCGATAAACGCACCGGTGATGACGTAGCGCGCCCCGACGAGCTTGCCGACCTTTGCGGCGGTCTGGGGATCCAGGCGGCTCGTCGCGCCGAGATTCTGCTCCTCGAGGAGCTTCTGGATCTCAGTGCGCTCCACGACGCGCGCCGCGGGATTGGCCGCGAGCTCGGAAATGAGCATCCCTGCGATGCCCTTCTGGAGGGCGTCGAAGTTCTCTTTGTCCTGTCCGTACGACCCGCCGTTGTCGAACGGCATCACGGCGATTCCCGGACGGCCGTCCTGGCCCCGACCCTGCGCGCCCAGCCCCCGGGCTGCGCCCGACCCGACCAACGCGAGCGACAGGAACACGGCGAGCCGACGCGAACGCAGATGATCCCGCATCACAGGGTCAGGGTCATTCCTTCCTGCGCCGCCAGCACTTCGGCGGGCAGACCCTTCGACCTCGCCTGCCGGCGGGCCGCGGCGAGCAGGGCGTCGATCGCCTCATCGCCGTGCTCGGGCTCGTGGTGAAAGAGCACCAGCCGTTTCACGCCGGCGTCGCCCGCGAGCGCCACTGCCTCCTCGAACGTCGAGTGGCCCCACCCGCGGTGCTCCTCGAGCTCTTCGGGGGTGTACATCGCGTCGTGAATCAGGAGTTCCACGCCTCTCAAGAACGTCACCAACTCCTTCCGCCACGCCGGGCCCGTGTTGTAATGCCCTCCCGGCCCGAGCTCGTTGTCCGTCACGTACGCCATGCTCGGGCCGCCCGCCACCGGCGTGAGCCGGTAGCCGAGCGTCGTGCCCGGGTGACGGAGCGGCATCGACCGCACGCGGAACGGGCCCACCGTGAACTCGCCGGGCTCGACCTGCTGCACCGTGAGCTTTGCCGAGAGCGCGTCCAGGGGGACCGGAAACACCGCCGGGTCCATTTGCTGGCGGAGAATCGCCTCGAGCGACGTCGTTCCCTGGCGCGAGCCCCAGATGCGCACGGCGTTCCCCGGCGCGAAGAACGGCTTGAAGTGTGGCAGCCCCTGGATATGGTCCCAGTGCGCGTGCGACAGCAGGATCTCCGCCCGCACCGCGCCGTTCTGGTCCTCCACGAGCTCCCGTCCCAGGGCGCGGATGCCGGTGCCGGCGTCGAGGATCACCAGCTGGCCCTCGCCCGCAGGGGTGCCCTCCACCGCCACACACGGCGTGTTGCCGCCGTAGCGCGCGGTGTGCGCTCCCGGGGTGGGGATGGAGCCGCGTGTCCCCCAGAAGGTCACCGTGTAGGCCATCTGTACCGGCAACGCCGTACCCTTGAGCTAAGTTATGGAAAATGCGAGACGTAGAACAAGCCGACGCCTCACCCGGCCCTCGTGACCCACCTCACGACCGACCGGCAGACGCTTCCAGCGCGGCGCGGTCGCGGATGAGGATCTCGCGGCGACTGATCTCGATGTAACCCTTTTCAACCAGTTCCCGCATGGTCCGGCTCACGGTCTCGCGCGAAGAGCCGATCATCTGAGCGATCGTGTGGTGCGTCAAACGACGCGTGATGCGCTCCGAGCCCGCCTCGTCGGCGAGCTCGAGCAGCAGCTGGGCGACGCGGCCGTTCACGTCCAGCAGCACGAGGCTCCCCACCTTCTCGTCCACCCGCCGGAGCCGCCGCGAGAGCTCCCGCAAGAGGCCCATGGCAATCCCGGGTGACTGCTGGAGGATCGCCTGGAAGTCCTCGCGCCGGATCACCAGCAGGTTCGAGTCTTCCATGGCGATCACGTGGGCGGATCTGGGCTCCTCGTCGATGAGGGACATCTCGCCGAAGAAGTCCCCCTCGCCCAGAACGGAGAGGATGACCTCCCGTCCGTCCTCGCCGATCAGCACGACCTTAACCTGGCCCTTGGCGACCACATAGAGGGCATCCCCCGGGTCGTCCTCGAACAGGATGACGGAGTTGCGAGGATAGCTTCGTTCGCGGGTGATGTCGGCGACCCGCTCGAGCTCCGCGGGCGCCAATTGGCTGAACAGCGGGACCTTCTGGAGGATGGTGGTGACCGACACGATAGCGGGCCCCTGGGGCTCGGGCTTGGGGTTGGAGGCTGGCTGGTCGGGGGCAAGCTTACGTCCAAGCGGGGCCGGTGTCAATTCGGAGCGGGGCCCGACGCTTGCTGCCAACTCATGGTGCCAGTTATATTTCCGCCCTTCGTGTCGTTCGACTTTCAGTCAAGGATCGAGAGCAGTGAAACCCGGGATTCACCCCAAATATCGGCGGGCGACCGTCCAGTGCGCCTGCGGCAACACCTTCGTCACGAGCTCCACCGTGCCCGTGATCCATGTCGAGGTCTGTGCCAAGTGCCACCCGTACTTCACCGGCAAGCAGAAGCTCGTGGACACGGCCGGACGGGTGGAGCGTTTCCGCCAGAAATACCGGGCCGAAAAGGCCTCGGGCTGACGCGTGGAGGCCCGACTCCGCCAGGCGCTCGCGCGGGCGGAGGAGGTCGCCCGAGAGCTGGCCGACCCCGAGACCGCGCGGCAACCGGCCAAGCTCAAGCAACTGGGTCGAGAGCACGCCCGCCTAGACCAGATCCGCCAGACCCACGACCGGCTCCAGCGGCTCGAGCGCGAGCTGGTGCAGGCGCGCGAGGTGCTTCAGGATCGTGATCCGGAGCTGTCCCAGCTGGCGCGGGCCGATGTGGAACGCCTGCGGCCCGAGATCGGCCGGCTGGAGCAGCGCCTCACCGAGCTCCTCACCCCCGTGGACCCATTGGCGGATCGCGATGCCATCGTCGAGATACGGGCGGGAACCGGGGGCGACGAGGCCGCGCTGTTCGCGGCCGACCTGTTCCGCATGTACACGCGATTCTGCGAGCGCCGCGGCTGGAAGGTGGAGGTCGACTCGCTTTCGGAGGGCACCCTGGGGGGCCTGAAGGAAGCGATCTTCACGGCCCGCGGCCCTGGTGTGTACGGGACGCTCCGGTACGAATCGGGTGTACACCGCGTCCAGCGCGTCCCCGTCACCGAGTCGCAGGGGCGGATCCATACGTCCGCCGCGACCGTCGCGGTGCTGCCCGAGGCGGAGGAGGTCGACGTGAAGATCGAGGATAAGGACCTCCGGATCGACGTCTTCCGATCGCAGGGGCCCGGCGGCCAGAGCGTCAATACGACCGACAGCGCCGTACGCATCACGCACCTGCCGACCAATCTCGTGGTGCAGTGCCAGGATCAGAAGAGCCAGCTGCAGAACAAGATCAAGGCGCTGGAGGTGCTGCGGTCGCGGCTGCTGGACAAGATGCTCGCCGAGCAGGAGACCGCTCGCGCCCGTGAGCGGCGAGCTCAAGTCGGCACGGGTGACCGCTCCGCCAAGATCCGGACATACAACTTCCCGCAAAACCGGGTGACGGATCATCGCATCCATTACACGGTGCACAACCTCTCCGAGGTGCTGGATGGCAACATCGACGAGTTGATCGGCGCGCTGCGGCTCGCGGGCGAAAAGGAGCGTCTCAGTGCCTGATCGCGCGCTTCTCGAACGGACCCGCACTATCGCGGAAGCGCTCGGCGACGCTGCCAAGCGGCTCGCGGGCGCGGGAGTGGCCGACGCCAGGCGCGAGGCGCGCGCGCTCTGGGCGACGGTTGCAGGCACGACGCCGGGGGACGTCTGGCTCGCGCGCCACGGCACCCCCGCTCCCGAAATCGCTCGGCGCTTCGGTCAGGCGGTCGAGCGTCGCACGAGCGGGGCCCCGTTCGCCTACGCCGCCGGGAGAGTGGACTTCCGGACGCTCCACCTGAAGATCGACGAGCGCGCGCTGATTCCCCGACCGGAGACCGAAGGGCTCGTCGATCTCGTACTGCGGACCCTGCGGACGGGCCACGGGCAACGGGCAACCGGAGGGACAGTCGCGGACATCGGCACCGGGTGTGGCTGCATTGCCCTAGCCCTCGCTGTGGAAGGCGATTTCGATCGCATCATCGCCGTCGAGCGTGCCCGGGCCCCCGCGGCGCTCGCGCGGGAGAATGTCGCGCTGGCGCGGCCGTCCGTGCCGGTCGAAATTCGCGAGGGCGACCTGCTCGCCCCGCTCGCGGGTGAGCGACTGCGCGCGATCGTGTCGAATCCTCCGTACCTGACGATGACGGAGTATCTGGACCTCGATCCGGCTGTGCGTCTGTGGGAGCCACGCGAGGCGCTGGTCAGCGGCCCAAATGGGCTCGACGCAACGCGGGCTCTCCTCGGCGGCGCTTGGGCGCTGCTCGAGCCCGGCGGGTTCGTGGCGCTCGAGATCGACGAGCGGCGCGCGGACGCCGCCCAGGAGCTGGCGCGAGAATACGGCTGGCCGCGGGTGACCGTGGATGACGACCTATTTGGCCGGCCGCGGTTTCTGCTGGCCCGTCTCGAGGAGGACGCGTGATCGACCAGAAGGCACAGGAACTCGGACGGCTCCTGGGTCAGAGTGATGAATACAAGGCGCTGCTGCGCGCGAGCGACCGGATGAAAGAAGACGCGACATGCCGGGAGCTGCTCGCCGAGGTCGAGCGCATCGCGGGGACCATCGAGCGAGCGTCTCAGGAAGGGCGGGAACCCACGAAGGACCAGGTGGAACAGTACGATCGGGCGCTGCAGAGCGTCCAGGGGAATCCGGTGTATCAGCAGGTCGTGGCCGCGCAGGCGAACTTCGAGAAGATGATGGCCAAGGTCAACGCGCGGATCTACGAGGGTATGAAACAGGGGGCGGCGAGCCCCATCATCACGCTGGGCTAGATGGAGTCGCGGGGGGGGCCTGGCGTGTTCATCGTCGTAGAAGGCCCTGAGGGCGCCGGCAAGTCGACCCTGGCTCGGTGGCTCGGGGCGCGCCTTGTGGCCGAGGGACTCCGGGTGGTCCCGGTCCGGGAACCGGGTGGGACGCCGGTGGCGGAAGCGGCGCGCAAAGTGGCGCTCAAGTTTCCCCACGGGATGTCACCGGCCGCGGAGCTGTTCCTGTTTCTTGCGGCCCGGGCGGACCTGGTCGAGCGGGTGATCCGGCCCGCACTCGAGGCGGGGCAGGTGGTCGTGGCCGATCGGTTCGACCTGTCGACGATGGCGTATCAAGTGGCAGGGGCGGGTCTGCCGCTGGCGGAGGTGACGCAGGCCATCCGGCTCGCGACGGGCGGCCTGGTTCCGGACGTGACGCTGGTACTCGATGTTCCGGTGGAGCTCGGGCGCGCACGGCAGCGCGCGGCGCGCAAGGTGCAGGATCGGTTCGAGCGGCAGGACGACGCGTTCCATCATCGGGTACGCGAGGCGTACCGTCGAGCCCAGGGGCCCGGAGTGGTGCACCTGGACGCGACGCAGCCGAAAACATTCGTGCAGGACGCCGCCTGGCGCGAGGTCATGGCGGCGACTGCGCTCTCAACACGAGGGACCTCATGAAGCTGCGCAATGTTGTAATAGTCACTGCCGCGGCCGGCCTGGCCCTGGCGACGGGCGGGTGGTTTCTCCAGCGGCAAGCCGAGCCCACCGGCTCCGTCTACCAGCAGGCGCGTTTGTTCGAAGACGTGCTCGCTCACGTCGCTGATTTCTACGTGGACTCGATCGACGAGCGGCGGCTGTATCAGATGGCGATCGACGGGATGCTGGACCAGCTGCACGATCCCTATTCCGTGTTCCTGAAGCGCGACGACTTCCGCGCGCTGAACGAGCAGACCACGGGCAACTACGGCGGCCTCGGCATTCAGATCGAGGTGCGGGACGGGTGGATCACGGTCGTGGCGCCACTGCCCGACACGCCCGCCGAGCGGGCGGGCATCCAATCCGGGGATCAGATCATCGCGCTGGACGCGCGCTCGACGGAGGGCTGGAAACAGGACCAGGCCGTGAAGGAGCTGCGCGGTCCCGCGGGCAGCCCGGTCGAGCTTCGCGTCCGCCGGGTCGGCATCGAGCAGCCGCTCACCTTCAAGCTCACGCGGGCCACGATCCACGTGCGCTCCGTGCAGGTCTCGATGATGCTCGACGACAAGGTCGGCTACGTGCTCCTCTCCACGGTGAGCGAGAGCTCGGCGCCGGAGCTGACGCAGGCGATCACCGATCTCACCAAACAGGGCATGAAATCGCTGATCCTGGACCTGCGGAGCAATCCCGGGGGCGTGCTCGACCAGGGCGTCGGGGTGAGCGAGCTGTTCCTCGACCCCGGACAGGAAGTGGTGGAGACCCGCGGTCGCGCGCCCAACATTTCGAGGACCTATCGGGACGCCAAGCCACAGCCGTGGCCCGGCCTTCCGATCGTCGTGCTCGTGAATGGCTTCAGCGCCAGTGCGGCCGAGATCATCGCGGGGGCGCTCCAGGATCACGACCGGGCCGTGGTGGTCGGTACGCCGACCTTCGGGAAGGGGCTGGTGCAATCGCTGTGGCAGCTCACTCCCGAGACGGCGCTGAAGATCACGACGGCGCGCTGGTACACACCGAGCGGCCGGACCATTCAGCGCAAGAGCAAGAACGAGGAAGATCAGCTCGCGCAGGCCGAGGCCGCCGAGCTGGGACGCGACACGACCAAGACCGACTCCGCGCAGATCTTCCATACGGATCGCGGGCGCGTGCTCCTGGGCGGGGGTGGCATCCGGCCGGATCTGTTCGTAGCGCCAGATACCTTCGACACGGCGGAGCGCGCGTTCATCCGGGCCCTGGGCAACAAGATCACGACCTACCAGGACGTGCGCACCGGCTACGCACTCGAGGTCAAGACGTCGGGGCGCGTGAAGAGTCCGACCTTCGTGGTCACGCCCGACATGGCTGACGAAGTGATCAAGCGGGTGCGCGCGCGCGGCGTGGCGGTGCCGGACAGCGTCCTCACGGGCGCCCGAGAAGTCATCTCGCAGGACTTGGGCTACGAGATCGCACGCTACGTGTTCGGCCGCCCGGCCGAGGTGCGGCGACAGCGGGATGAGGACCGGCAGGTGCGGGCCGCGCTCGCTCTGGCGCGCCGCGCCAAGACGCCCCAGGACCTCCTCGCCCTCGCGATGGCGCAACCGGCCGGCACGAACCGGAACTAGCGTGCGTGGCCGCACCCGGTCCGTCGCGGTCCCGGTGCTCGGGATCATCGGGCCGGGCCGCGCCGGCGTGGGACTGGCGCTCGCGCTCGCCGCCAAGGGCTTCGACGTCCGATTGCACGGGCGCAGCAAGAAGCCCGTGCCCAAGCCGCTCGCCCTCACCGTGGGCCCGGAGACTGAGCCGCCCGCCTGGATCGCCCAGGCGGGCGTCGTCATTCTCGCGGTACGCGACGACGCGATTACGCCGCTTGCCGCCATACTGGCGCGCTCCGGCGCCGTACGCGCGGAGCAGGTGGTGTTGCACCTGTCCGGGTCCCAGGGGCAAGAGGCGCTCGCGCCGCTCGTGGGGTCCCGTGCTGCCCTGGGATCGTTCCACCCACTCCAAACCATTTCTGAGCCGGAGCGCGCCGCGGAACGGCTGAAGGGCGCCTGGGTCGCGGTCGAGGGCATGCCCCGCGCCGCGCAGACGGCCGAGGGCCTGGCGCAGGATCTCGGGATGCGCCCGTTTCGCCTCCCTTCTAACGCCAAGGCGATCTATCACGCGGGCGCCGTCTTCGCGTCGAACTACTTCGTGGTGGTCGAGGCGGTGGCCCAGCGACTCCTGCGGCACGCCGGCCTGTCCGACGCGGACGCGTGGCATGCCCTGCGCCCACTGGTGGAGGGAACGCTCGAAAATCTCGAACAGCAGCAGCCGATCGCTGCCCTCACCGGGCCCGTGACCCGGGGCGACGAGACGACCGTCCGCCGCCACCTCGACGCGCTGACCGCAGATGATGCGATGCTGTATCGAGTGCTGGGACGGGCGGCGCTCGAGCTCGCGCAGAAGCGCGGGATGGACGCAGCCACCGCAGCGCGCGTGGCTGCGGCGTTGGCTACTGATCTACCACCCGTACTCCGGCCGGGGGTGAAAACGTGAGCTCGCGTCCAGGGACCCCCCGGTTCACCTTGAGGTTCCGTAGGATCACCGTCCGCTCCTGACCGGACGCCTCGGTGATGTCTAGGCGGTACACCAGCCCGTCCTCCCGCCCCACCCAGATCACCGCTTCGCTGTAGGGCTGGTCGTGCCCCTTCGGCACGAGCCGGATCACGTCCACGGACGTGTGCTCGAGCGAGTCCGCGCGCACGTAATGCGCGGTGTAGCGCTCGCGCGGCTGCTCCACGAATTGCCCGATGAGATTGGGCCCCGTGGTGCCGTACTCCGGAATGCGCGACCGGATGACCTGGCCGGGCGTGGTGCTCGGCGTATAGAGCCACAGGAAGCGGCCATCCGCGACGATGCGGTCGCCCTTCGGATCGGTGAATCGCATGGCAAACCGGCTGGGGCGCATCTGGTAAAGCCGGCCGTGGGTCGTGTCGGGCGTGCCGATCATCGGGTTCGTGATCACCTGCACGAAATCCGCTGAGAGGCTGGTGATGGTCTGGTAGATCTGGCTGGCGTGGTCGAGGGCGGGCCAGGGGTCGGGGGATTGCAGGCTAAGGGAGATCCCGATCGCAATGATTGTGGATTTCGGATTGCGGATTGCGGAATTGATCGACTGGCGTCGGTGGAGAGTCCTCGCGTCCGCGTGGAGGAGCAGGCTCATACAATCCGCAATCCACAATCCGCAATCCGCAATTGGCTCACGCCCCCACCGACGCCGGTTCTGCGACCCTCCGCCCGATCACATCCGCAATCACCCGGATCTCGCGCATCAGCTGCGCGAACTGCTCGGGGAACAGCGTCTGCGCGCCGTCTGAGAGCGCCTGCTCCGGGTTCGGGTGCACTTCCACCATAAGCCCGTCCGCGCCAGCGGCCACCGCCGCGCGCGCCATCGGAATGACTTTGTCGCGCAGCCCGGTACCGTGCGAGGGATCCGCGATGATGGGGAGGTGCGACAGCTTGTGGACCACGGGAATCGCGGTGAGGTCGAAGACGTTTCGCGTGGCCGTGTCGAACCCGCGAATCCCGCGCTCGCAGAGGATCACGTCGTGGTTTCCTTCGGCCAGTACGTACTCGGCGGAGAGCAGGAGCTCCTCGATCGTGGCGGCCATACCGCGCTTCAGGAGGACCGCCTTCTTGGCCCGGCCAGCCGCCTTGAGCAGGGTCGAGTTCTGCATGTTGCGGGCACCGATCTGGATGATGTCCGCGACCTCGGCAACGTAGCCCAGGCCTTCCGGGTCCATGGCTTCGGTGCAGATCAAGAGGCCCGTTTCCTCGCGCGCCTTGGCGAGCAGCTTGAGTCCCGGCCGGCCCAGCCCCTGGAACGCGTAGGGCGATGTGCGCGGCTTCCAGGCCCCGCCGCGCAGGATCACGGCGCCCGCGTCCTTCACCAGGCGGGCCGCCTCGATGATCTGCCGCTCGCTTTCGACGGAGCAGGGCCCGGCGATCGTCACGACCTCGGTGCCGCCGACCGTCACGCCGCCGGGGAGCCGGACGACCGTATTCTCGGCCTTCCATTCGCGGCTCACCTGTTTGTACGGCTTGGTGACGTGGATGACGTCCTGCACGCCGGGGAGGCCTTCGAGCCGCGACGCGTCCACCCGCCCGTCGTTGCCGACCAGGCCCACGGCGGTGCGCTGCGCACCGGGCATGGGTCGCGCCTTGTAGCCCATCTCCTCGATCACGGCGATGACGCGCCGGACTTCGTCCTCGCTCGCGCCATGTCGCATGACGATCAGCACTACTTGCCTCCCCCTCCGATGGTGAAGCGGTCGCCGTCCTTGGCCGCCGTGATCCGGCCGGGGAACCGGGCCCCCGCCGCTCGGGCCGGGTCCGAAGTTTCTACCGGCGGATAGAAGTGCGTCAAGACGAGGTGGCGTGCCCCGGCATCTCTCGCGAGTTCACCTGCCTGCTCCGGCGTCAGATGGATGTCCAGCGCCATCTCCTTGGGGAGCGAGCACTCCGCGAGCAGGACATCCGCGCCGCCCGCCCACCGGGCGAGCTCGCTGGAGGGGCCGGTATCGCCCGTGTAGACGAGCCGGCCCTCGGGCGCAGTCAGCGACAGCGCGACGCTCTCAGGCGTGTGCGGGACCGGGAACGTTTCGAGGCTGACGTCGCGATCGAGGGGAAACGGCTCGCCGTCCTGTACGTCGAGGATGCCGATCGGGAATCCGGGGTCGAGCAGCCAGGGGCCGTAGCCCTCGGCGAGCTGCTTGATGAGCCGCACGACGCCGCGCGGACCCAGGATCACGAGGGGCTCCTGGCGCGGCGGCATCGTGGTGTACTTGAGCGCGTACACGAGCATCGGGAGCTCGCCCCAATGATCCGGATGGAAGTGCGACAGCACGACGTGGCTCACTTGGTGCCACGGGAGGCCGAACTGGGCGAGGCGGTGCAGGGTGCCCGCCCCGCAGTCGAGGAGGATCTTGAGACTGCCCCGCGCCACCCAATGGCACGCGGACGTGCGGGTCGCCGAGGGCGCGACCGTCCCCGTACCGACGGTGACGAGGTCCACTCAGGCCGGCTCCATCTGGCCGAGGCGGACGCCCACGATGGTCGAAACGCCTGGTTCCTGCATCGTGACGCCGTAGACCGCGTCGGCCGCCTGCATGGTGCGCGGATTGTGGGTGATGACGATGAACTGCGTCAGGTCCTTGAACTCGGCGAGCAGGCGCACGTACCGGCCCACGTTGGCGTCATCGAGCGGGGCGTCCACCTCGTCGAGCAGGCAGAAGGGGCTCGGCTTGGTCAGAAAGATAGCAAACAAGAGCGACACCGCGACCAGCGTCCGCTCGCCCGACGAGAGCAGATGGATTCGCTGCGTGCGTTTGCCACGTGGGGCGGCGTGGATCTCGATCTCGCTCTCGAGCGGCTCGTCCTCGTTGGCGAGGCGCACGTCGCATTCGCCACCGCCAAACAGCGTCTGGAACACCGTGCGAAAATTCTCGCGCACCTTGCCGAACGACTCGAGGAACAACGTCTTGGCCGTCTGATCGATCTCCCGCGCCGCCTGCTGGAGCGACTGGCGTGCGGCCACGAGGTCGTCTCGCTGGGTCATGAGGAACTCGAGGCGCTTCGTTTCTTCGGCGTGCTCGTCCACCGCGAGTGCGTTCACGGGCCCGACCGCGTCGATGGCGCTGCGCAGCCGCTCGTCCTCCTGGCGCAGCCACTCGAGATCGCCTGCGACCTCGGGTGCCTCGGCGAGGAGTCGGTCGAGGGGTTTGCGCCACTCGGCCTCGACCCGTGCGACCACTCCCGCGCGCCGGCCGAGGACCTCCGTCCGCTCGAGCTCGAGCTTGTGCTCCTCGGCGCCGCGGGCGTCGACCGCACGCCGGACCTCGTCCAGCGCCGCTTCCCCTTGTGCGAGGCTCGCCTCGGCCTGCTCCACCTGCGACCCGGCCTCGCGGGCCGCCCGCTCCAGGGCGCCTAGCGCGTGCCGCCGCTCCTTGAGCGTGTCCTCCCACTGGGCCCGCTGCGCCGTGAGGGTGGCGGCCTCGCGCTCGAGTTCGTCCATCTCCCGAGCGAGCGCACCCGCTTGGTCGCGCGCCTCCTGGGCCGCCGCCGCCGCGCGGCCCGATCGCTCCTGGGCGGCGGCGAGCCGCGCCTCGACCTGCGCCGCATCCACCTGCCACTGCACGCGCTGCTCGCGCGCCGCTTCCTGCTGCGCCTCGAGATCGACGAGCCGCGCCCGCTCTCCGCCTAACCGCTCGTCCAGGCGGACGCGCTCGACCTCGTGTCGCTCGAGGTCTCCGTGCAGCGCTGCCAGGCGGGCTTCCACTTCCTCGAGCCGCGTCGACAGCCGCTCGACCTGCGCCGTGACGTCCGCCGCCTCTCGCTGCGCGTGGGCCGCCGCGCGCTCGGCGTCTCCCTTCAACACCGCGCCCTCGAGCTCCCCTTGGCGCGCCCGCTCGGCCTGCGCCCCGGCCTCGACGAACGCGGCTTCAGCGGCGCTGAGCTCGCTGAGCGTGCGCTCGAGCGTGGCGGCCATGGCGTCGCGACGCGCCTCCGCCTCACGCGCGTCCTGACCGAGCGACTCGAGCTCGGCACGCCGCTCCAGCGGCCCGTTTCCTCCGGCTCCGTTCGCGCTCGCGAGGAAGACCGCGCCGTTCGCGCGGCGCAACGCGTTCCCGCCTTCGAGCACCTCGTGCCCCGCGAGCAGGGCCCGCACCCAGGCGGCCGCCGGTCCGTCCACCCGCAGGGAGTCCTGCAGCGGATGGCCGTCCGCCGCGAGGCGGGGACCCGGCACGGCCGGCAGAAGGACCAGGGGGCCCGGCTGTGCGCGCGTGTGCCACTGCCTGATGGCGTCGACGGCGGCGGCGTCTCGCACCAGGACGGCGTGCAACCACTCGCCCAGCAGCTGCTCGGCGAGGGTCGCGTCGCTGCGGCTGGTCCGCACGAAGTCCGACAGCGGGCCGATCACTGCGTCGCCGAATTCCTTCTTGGCCTTGAGCAGGGCGCGCGCGGCCGGAGCGAGGCCGGCGCGCTCCCGCTCGAGCTCGGCGATGGCGTCGCGTCGCGCGGTCACCTGGGCGAGCGCCTCCTCCGCCTGACGGCGCGCCGTGCGACCGTGCGTCTCCCGCTCCTTGAGCTCGGCCACGCGCCGTCGCGCCGCCTCGAGCGCCTCGACCGCCTGCGCCGCCTCGCGTGCCTGTGTCGCGGCGCGGTGCGCCAGCGTGCGCACTTCCATCGTGGCGGCCCGCTCCGCCGCGTCGCGGGTGAGCCGCTCCTGCGAGGCGTGCGCCACTTGCTGGCGCAGCTCTGCCCGCTCCCGCTCGAGCGCCGCGCGCTCACCCTCGAGCGCCCGGAACGCCTCCGCCCGGCGCTGCAGGTCTTCCTCCAGCTCGCGAACGGCGGTGCGCTGCGCCAGCAAGCCGTCACGGCCCGCCTGCTCGAGCGCCGTGCGGCCGGCGAGCTCCTGGCCGACGGACGCGAGGTCCCGCTCGGCCGCGGCGTGCTCTGCGGCCGCCGCCGCCCGCTCCCGTTCCGCCTGCACCGCGCGCGCTTCTTCCTGCTCCCGGCGTTGCGCCGCGGTGGCGCGCCGTTGCCCGGCGTTGCGCAGCCGCTCGGCCGCGAGCGCCAGATCGCCCTCGAGGCGCCCCACTTCGAGCTTGGCGTCGGCCAGGCGGCGCTCGACTTCGGTGCGACGCGCCTCGCCCGTATGGCGCGCCTGGGCCCGTGCCTCGCGCTCCCGCTCCGCTTCGGTGAGTCGCCCGCGCTCCGCCGGAAGCGCGGCCGCCAGATGCTCGGCCCGCTGGCCGAGCCCGCCCAGTGCGAGATCGAGATCCTCGAGCTCGCGTCGCACCAGCGTCATCGCCACGCCGAAGCGCTCCTCGATCATCTTGCCGTAGCGCTCCGCCTTCCCGCGCTGACGGGCCAGGCTCCGGACTTGGGTTTGCACTTCACTGACCAGGTCGTCGAGCCGGGCAAGGTCCGCCGCGGTTTCCTCGAGCCGCCGCTCGGTGCTCTTCTTTCGGTCGCGATACAACCCGATCCCCGCGGCCTCCTCGAACAGCGCGCGGCGCTCCTCCGCTTTTTCGGAGAGCAGGGCGTCGATCATCTTGGCTTCCATGACGACTGCCGCGTCGGCCCCCAGTCCCGTGCCGCGCAGCAGATCCTGCACGTCGCGCAGCCGCACCGGCGACCGGTTGAGCAGGTATTCGCTCTGCCCGGAGCGGGAGAGCCGTCGCGTCACGACCACTTCCTGGTAGGCGACCGGCAGCGTTCCGTCCGAGTTGTCGAACACCAGCGACACCTCGGCCACGTTCACCGGACGGCGGCCGGTCGAGCCCTGGAAGATGACGTCCTCCATCTTGCCGCCCCGCAGCAAGCGCGGCGACTGCTCGCCCAGCACCCAGCGCACGGCATCGGAGATGTTCGACTTCCCGCATCCGTTCGGCCCCACGATGGCGGTGACCCCCGCCTCGAACGGCAGCTCCACCGTCCCTGCAAAGGACTTGAATCCCGCCAGCTCCAGCCGGGTCAATCTCATGGTGTGGTTGTCATCCGGGTGACGAGAGTGGCCGAGACGCCGGCGCGCTTGAGTTGGTTCTCGAGAACCGTGGCCTGCTCAGGAGTTTCGAAGGCGCCCACGAGGAGCCGTGCCGAATCCCAGGCGACCGCGGCGATCCCGCGAGCTCGCAGTCTGTCCGTCCGGACGCCCCCGCCGCCCTGCCGGCTGAGGGCGAGGGAATAGGGAGCCCGCAGCACATCGCCCTGGCCGCGATCGGTGAGCTGGCGCGCCCACAGGCCTGCGCGCGCGCTCAACGCGGAGTCGCGCGTCGGATATGCGCCCGCGAACACGCGGTACCACACCGTCGCATCACCGCGGCCCCCACCCCCGATGGCGACGGGAGTGACGAAGGGCGTCACGCCCTGCGCGTTCAGGCGGTCCGCCAGCGCGAGCGCTTTATCGAGCCCGGCGTAGGCGGCGAGCTGCACCGTCCACGAAAGGGAGTCGGCGTGGGGCGCGGGAGCGGCGGCCACGGGGCGGGCCCGTGGGGTGTGCGCAGGCGCCGGCCGCGCCGGTGTCGGCGCACGCTCGGCTCCGCGTACCAGCAGCCCCCACCCGCCGGCTGCGCCGGCGACGAGGGTCGCTGCGATCACGACCGGGCGCGTCCGCCGCCGCGCCGGCCGCCGTGCGGCGGAGGCGGAAATACGGCCGGGCGGCGGCGCGACCGAGCGCGTGTCCGGGCCGGGGGTCCACCGCTCTCGCACCACACCGAGCAGCGGGACGCCGCGCTCCATGGCCGCCGCGATGCCCTGGCCGATCGAGGACTCGGGCTCGTAGCCATCGGGCGAAAGCACGATCAGTCCGTCCGGGACTGCGGAGAGACGGGCGAGCGCGCCAGCCGAGAGGAAAAGGATCAGGAGCGCGTCTTCCACCTTGAAGCCGCCGTGCAGTTTCTTCCATCGCGGATTCGCGAACAGATCACCCGCATGCGCAGTGACGGCGCCCGCTGCAATGAAGAACACGTGATCGATCTCATGCGCGGCCTTCGTGAGCGACACGTCGTACTCGAACGCGTCGACGATCCCTTCCGTGGGCGCGAGTCCCACCGTCTCGTGCAGCATCGGGTGCTCGAGCCACAGGTCGACGAGCGCCACGCGACGACCGTTCAGGGCGGCCGCCCGCGCCACGTCCCAGGCCGCGCCAGCAGCCCACTTGAGATCGCCGGTCGCCGGGACGAGGGCGATGAGCGCCTGCCCGGTGACCAAGGACGGCACCAGCGCGTCGAGACGCGACCGGGGCAGGGGTCGACCGGTCACGGGGTGGGCGTAGGCTGGTAGATCCAGAATGGCCGGCCGAGCTTCCGACCGATCGCTTCGGCCTGGGCGCGCGTGGGATAGGGGCCAAGGACCACGCGGTAGCCATCGTCGGGATTCTTGGGGTCGAGCACTCGGGCCGCGAGACCCGCGCGGGTGAGCTGCTGTGCCATCTCCGACGACCACGCCTCGTTCTGCGACGTCGACACCTGCACGTACATCGGCCCCTCAGGCCCGGCCGTGTCGGACGCGACCGGCCCCCCGGACGGCGCTCCCGAGCCATCCGCGTCGGCGAACGCGCCGCGATATGCGCCCCGCGGGCGCCACGCCGTGAGCGTCCACAGATCGGCCCCGCCGCCTTTCACCCTTCCCGTCTCGACGAGCGAGTCCGGGCGGTAGGCCACCACGTCGTCTCCCTGGCGGACGAGGAGCACGCCTTCCGGTGCGATCGCCGGCAGGTCCACGCGCCAGACGCAGGGCACCGACCCCACCAGTCGCTTCACCGGCAGATCCACCACCCACACCGAATCGCCGGCGCTCGGCTTGGCCAGGAGCCAGCGCCCCAGCGGATCGAGCCGGATGGCGGTCGCGGGCAACGGCAGGGCCACGCCGTCGATCTCTTCGCGCTCGTAGCGATCGATGGCCGCGAGTCCGGGCTCGGTGCGGCGCGCCACGTAGATGCGATGGCCGGACGGTGAAAACACGAGGGCTCGCGGATGGTCGGGCAACCGGATGAATGCGGCGTCACGTCGACCGAGGGGATCCATTAGGACCACGCCCGAATCGGCGGCGACGGCGACGAGGTCGCCCCAGCGCGTTGCGGCCACGTCGCTCCCCGCCGGAAGCGCTCGACTCGTCGCCGGCTGATCGGCGGCGGCGGTGACGAGGTTCGGCGGCTCGGCAACGACCAGCCGCTGATCGGCGGCTCCGAACAACTGCAGCGGTACACCGGGCAGTGGTTGCGGCCATGCGACGCGGAAGCGTCGCGCCACGGACACGACCCGCCGCTTGGCGTCGACGGTGTAGAGCGTACCGTCCGGGCCAAGGGTGGCCTGCTCGATTCCGCTCGCCACGGTATCTACACGTGCGCTCCCCAAGTCCAGGGCGAGCACGTCGTACTTGGCGGTCGAGTCCGTTGGGACGCTCTTGGCCCTTTTTCCCTTCTGGGCTTTCTGAGCCGTCGTGTCCTTGGTGGGCGTCGTGACGTAGAGGAACTCGGCTTCGGCGTCGAGCCCGATCACCCGCCCGACGGGAGGGAGCTTGCCCCGCATGGCGGTCGGGATCTCCGCCAGGCCCGGCAAGCGATAGGCGCGGGGCACGCCCCCCTTTGCCGGGATACGAATGGCGACGCCCGTGGTGCGGGCGGCGCTCGCCGCCGCCTTGCTAACCGATTGCTTGACCGGTGGTTGGGAGGGGGACGACGATTCCGCGGGCGCCCGGGACCTACAGCCCCAGAGCGCCAGGCTGGTGAGCAGCAAGTACGATCTCGGGATACGCAAATGGCCTCGCCGGACAAGATAGGCAACCGGCGAGGCCAGGACAAGTGTTTAAGCGATGCGGAGTTAGAACGTTGGGCCGAGGCTCACCGTCCAGTACGACGTGTTGTAGGTCGGCCGGCTGAGCGGCTTGGTGTAGTCGAACCGCAGCACCACGAAGCCAAGGAGGTTCATCCGGATCGATGCGCCCCAGCTGCGCAGCGGCTCGCGATAGATCTCGGGGTCCCGGCCGTTGCGGTTCAGCACGACACACGACCCGGGGGTCCCATCGCAGGACGTGCCGTTCCAGGCGAGCCCCGCATCGTAGAAGATGGCGCCCTCGATGGGCGGCAGCCCCACCGGCAGGAAGCCAAGCACCAGGCTGCGGGTCAACGGGAAGCGCAGCTCCGCGTTCACGACGGCGATCTTCGAGCCGATGAGCTGGTCGAGCGACGGGCAGCCGGATGCTCCCGTGTTCGAGGTCGGCTCGGTGATGCACTCGTGGTTGATGACCGAGCCCGAGGTGTACCCGCGGATCAGCTCGGTGCTCCCGAGGAACTGGGGGAACAAGTTGGCATCGCGCCCGTAGCGACCGTAGAACACACCGCGGAGCGCGAGCGTGAACGGCCGGGCAAAGAAGTAGCGCCGCCAATCGGCCAGCCCCTCCGTGAAATGCCACGCGCCGTAAGTGGGTGAGACCTGCATCCGCCAGCGGGATCCCGCGAACGGGCCCACCCACCCGAACAGTGAGTTGTCGTGGACCAGCGCGATCTGCGGGCCGTAATAACTCACGGATGCGAGGTCCTCGGTCACCGGGTCGCCGAGCGGAAATCCGTTGCCGAACTGGTCGACCACGTACTGCTGCGACAGGATCGCCTGATCGATGTTGGCGAAATGGGCCCCGAGCTCCACGCGCGTGAAGCGGTTGAACGGATAGTAAGATTGCGCGAAGACGTCGCGAATCACGAAGCGCTCGATCCGCGGGGTGATGATTTGCGTCGTCCCGCTGGGGTTCGTCGTGTCGGGCCCGACGAGGGTCGGCAGGTAGAAGTAGAGGGGCTCCTGCGACCCGCCGATCGCCCAGTTCATCCGGTGCGATTGATTGATATAGGCCGCGAGCACCTGCGCTTCGCTCAGCCGGCCATTCACGGCGCCCGAGAACACCAGGGTGTGGTTCCCCAGGATGTCGGACAGCGAGATGGCGGTGCCGCCGAAGAAGCCGCGACCGAAGTTGTCTCGCTCGTAGCCGATGGTCGGCCGCGCCACGTAATCCGGCGTGAAGCGGGTGTGATACGGCTTGAACGTGAACTCGCTCGTGTCCGGCAGCGCGGGCGAGGAGTCGATGAGCGTTTTCACCGAGATCGCCGCGGGCGCCGAAGAATCGGACGTCTGCGGCGTGGTGCCGGACGAGCGGAATCCCGTCGGGGACCGGTAGATCGACGCGCCGGCCCGCGACTCCGCGGGCGTCTGGTTGGACGCCGCCGCCGCGGACGGCGTGGGTTCCGTTCCGGTGATAGCGCGGCGCTCCGCGGCCACGAGCGAAGCCACGAGCGGCGTCGCGGGGGCGCGGTATGGCTGACGCTTGAGCGAGCGTGGATTATCCAGCCCGTAGACGTTGTACTCGCCGTCCTCGTAGTAGGCGAAGGCCAGCCGGTCCGCCTCGTGCGCCCACGATAGGCAGGGCGACAGCGGCGTGATGCCGGACACGCCGGTGTAGACGTTCGTGAGCTGATAGATGTTTTTGTCGGTGAAGTCATAGAGAAACAGGTTGCTGATGCCGCTCCGGTCCGACACGAAGGCCAGCGACCGTCCGTCCGGCGCCCAGACGGGATTGATGTTCCTGCCGTCGTCCATGTGATCGAGGAGCTCGATCGTGCCCTTGTCGAGATGATACAGCGCGATCCGCATGTTGCCGAACTTGAGATCGTCGAAGTTCGTCGCCGGGCCGCGGTCGGTCGCGAACGCGATCGTCTTCCCGTCGGGCGACCACGACGGCTGGAGATCCGCGTACTTGTCGTGCGTGAGGCGGTGGAGATTCGAGCCGTCCGCGTTGACCACGAACAGATCCGACAAACCTTCGTCGTATCCGGTGAACACCAGCTGCTTCCCGTCCGGCGACCAGGAGGGCGTCGTGAGGCCGCTCAGTGGGATGCGGATACGCCGGACCTCCTCGTCCTTCTTGATGTCCAGAATGACGAGGTCGTCGCGATCCTTGTGCTTCGCCGCGATTGCGAAATAGCGGCCGTCGGGCGAGAAGTAGCCGGCGGAATAGATGAAGCGCAGGCTCTCGAAGTTGCTCGAGAGGGTGGACTTCACGAGCCGGCGGATGACCTTGCCGGTCTCCGCGTCGGCTAGGTAGAGATCGACAAAAAAGGAGTTCTTCTCGCTGAAGTACGCGATCTGGTGACCGTCGGGCGTGAGCGCGGGCGCGATGTGCAGCGTGCCCTCCGAGCGCTTCTCCGTGAGCACCGGCTGTGCGATCCGCCGGGCGCGGTAGTGATCCGCGAGCTGGGGGAGATATGTCGTCTGCACCGCGTCGCGCCATTCGCTCATGAGATCGTCGAGCGTCACGCCCAGTGTGCGCTTAAAGGCGCCTTCGACGCCCCCCGTGAGCGACGCCTGGAGGATCTGCCCGATTGCCTCGTCACCCCACTTCTCCCCGACGTAGGCCCAGATCGCATGTCCGAAATAGTACGGGAAGACCCGCTCGTAGGTCAGGTCCTGTAGCGTGGGCAGGTGTCCCTCCAGCGAGGCATCACGCAGCCACATCGCCGTAAGCGGGTCAATCGGTCCGACCGAGAGGTACTCGGCCATCCCTTCCATGAACCAGCCGGGCGGGTTGACATTGATGAGCGTCTGCATGCCCCCGCCGACGCGGCCGCGGGAGTACACGTCGTACTGGAACTGGTGCACCATCTCGTGGCCGATGACGTGCTCGAGCTCCGCGTACGATCCGGTGAAAGGGAGCACCATGCGGTGCTTGAAGAACTCCGTCACGCCTCCCAGGCCTTCGCCGGTCGCGTCGATGATGTTCGTCTGCTGGAAGTCGGATTGCGACGCGTATAGGATGATCGGCTTCCGGCCCTGGAACTGGTGGTGAAGGATGCGGGACAGCCGTGCATACCAGCGCTCGGCGATCCGCGCGGCGTCTAACGCTCCGGTCCGCTCGGCCGGGTAGTAGTAGACGTCGAAGTGCTCGGTTTGGATGATCCTGAAGTCGAAGGAGCTGTACTGGACCTTGTTCTGGCCGAAGTACTGCGCCACGAGCGGCGCCACGCCGAAGAGCGCGAGCGCCGCCGCAATCCCACCGATGCGTCGCATGAACGTCATCCTTTCGCCCCACTCTCGGGGGCGCCCGCGGCGAGCACGGGTGCGTCGCCCCACAGGCGCTCGAGCTGGTAGAACTCGCGCAGCTCTGGATGAAAAACGTGCACTACGAAATCCACGTAATCCAACAGTACCCATCGTCCCTGCGTGAGCCCCTCGACATGATGCGGCACGATGCCGCGGGGTGCCAGCGCGGTCATCAGGTGCTCCGCCATGCCCCGCACGTGGGCGTCCGACGTTCCCGACACGATCACGAAGTAGTCGGCTGCCGCAGTCAGTCCACGCAGGTCCAGCACGATCGCGTCGATCGCCTTGCGGTCGGCGAGGGCCGAGGTGACGAGCCGGAGCGCCACCTCTGCTTCGCCACCTCCCCGCCCGGCGGGGCGCCCGCCGCGCTTGCTAGTCATAGCGGGTCCGTCATCCGTTTGTTCCGTCTTGGACCCGACAAACGCCCGCCGGCGCCGACATCGGCGCCGTCGGCCACCGTCCCACTCCTAGGTATGGCCACGCTCGCCCTGATGTTGAGCTTGGCGCCGACCCGCCCCCCAATGCCCGAGGTCACGCGCGCGTCGCTACTCCTTGACCACGCTCACTTGGATTTCTGGTCGCACGTCGGGGTGCAGCTTGATCCCGACCCGGAACTCGCCCAACTCGCGGATCGGCTCGGGGAGGTCCACCTTGCGCTTGTCCACGTGGATGCCGAGCTCCTCGAGCTTTCGCTGGATGTCACTGGCGGTGACCGAGCCGTACAGCTTGTCCTCTTCCCCCACCTTCACCGCGAAGCTCAGGCGTACGTCGGCGATGCGGCCGGCTTCCGTTTCGGCGGCACCCTTCTCGGCGGCGCGCTGCTGGGCGATCCGATCGGCCTCGTACGCGATCTTCTTCTTGTTCGCCTCGGTGGCCGGGTATGCCAGGCCCTTCGGGAGCAGGTAATTGCGGGCGTAGCCGTCCTTTACCTTCACCACCTCGCCCGCCGCCCCCAGGTGCTGAACGCTTTCTCTCAGGATCACTTCCATCCGTTCATCTCCTCAATGGTTCAAGACGGCGACTTGGGAGAGCGGCGTACGGGCGATGAGCCCGTGAGCCCGCCAGGCCAGCGCCAGCCCTGCCAGCGTCTCGAGCACCAGCCACAGCGGCCATACCGCTAGCAGCCGCACCGCGGGCTCGAACGCCGGGTACAGGCCCGGCACGACCTCGACCACGTAACGCACGACGCGGCTCGCGCTCCGCGTCGCTTCCCACTGCACTTCCCTCCAAACCGCCCCTCCCACCCCCAGCCCCGACACCGCTCGCAGATTCACCAGGAGCAGCAGACCGACCGCGGCGTACAGACAGGCACGCAGCGCCAGGGGCCAGAACACGGGCGGCCGCAGCTTGGCGCCGACGACGAACGCGAGGGTCACGAGCACGATCCACCCGCGACTCAGCGCGTCGAGTGATCCCTGGCCCCGCACCGCGAGCAGCGCGATCCCGGCACCGCCCGAGACGGCC
>Ga0066680_10000052_pt1 | contig 23569 bp, 19 predicted proteins | sample GraSoiAngelo_129_FD_62297 | JGI IMG/M metagenome (GOLD analysis project Ga0066680, IMG submission 62297) | Grasslands soil microbial communities from the Angelo Coastal Reserve, California, USA - 14_0927_12_40cm | ecosystem: Environmental > Terrestrial > Soil > Grasslands | place: USA... | reverse complement strand
GGTAGATTTCCAAAACAGTAACAGATATCTTAAGATATAGAAAAGCAAAATTGTGGAAAATGTAGTAATACTTGCGATAACTAGGAATGGTATAGAAATAGCATCTATTTTAAAGAAACATTTTCCTCAATGGAAGATATTTGCTCCTTCAAAGTTTTCTAATAATAACAGCGCCATAAATTGGTTCGAGGATTCCACAACGTCCAAAGTCGGTGAACTTTTCAACAGGAGTAATGCTTTGGTATGCATTTTCTCATTGGGGGCTGTAATACGATTAATAACACCCCATTTGAAGGACAAAAAGACTGACCCTGCAGTTGTAGTAATTGATGACACTGCTAAATTTGTCATAAGTGCTCTTTCTGGTCATCTTGGCGGTGCAAATAGACTCACAGAAGAAATTGCATCAGCTCTTAACGCCATATCAGTCATTACTACCGCTGCTGACGTAAACAAAACTATTGCCGTAGATCTTGTCGGAAAAGAATTTGGATGGCAGATAGATGATGATTCCACTGTCACTAAAATAAGTGCATTGATGGTAAATGAAGAAAAGATTGGTGTGTTTCAGGAAGCGGGCGAAAAGAACTGGTGGCAACCAAACAGAGAGCTCCCAAAAAATGTCCACATGTACAAGACTTTAGAAGAGCTTAGGAAATCAGAATGCAAAGGATTTCTTATCATTTCAGATAGAATAATTGATGATAAAGAGATCTTGCAACGCTCTGTGATCTACAGGTCCAAAACTCTGGTTGTGGGAGTCGGATTACATTGGGATACTACAAAAGAGACAATAAAGGAGGGACTAGATTTTTGCTTTACCAATTTCAAGCTTAGTACCAAGTCTATTGCCAAATTTGCGTCAATAAAAAAAGAATCTGGTGCACAAGGCTTGAAACAATTAGCGGAGGAAATGAAGATCCCAGTAGAATATTTTGAAAAGGATGAGCTTGCTAGGATAAGTACACCAAATCCCTCACAAGTCGTTCAAAGTTACGAGGGTACCTCCAGTGTTTCCGAGGCAGCCGCAATTAAAGGCTCAAGAGGCTTTCTGGTAGTTGAAAAACAAAAATTTCCACCAAATCTTACTATTGCAATAGCAAGGATCGAAAAATGAGAAGGGGACTTTTGTTAATAGATAGAGGGAGTCGTGAGGAGGAGGTTAAGGAAGAACTTCAGTATATATGTGAAAAAGTGAAATCAAGGGGGAACTACCATTTTTCTGATTATTGTTTTTTGGAGGTGATACCACCTTATATCGAGGATGGTGTAAACAGGTGCATTTCCCAGAACATAGATTCTCTTACTATAGTCCCTTATTTTTTGTATCCCGGAAGGAAGGTCAAAGCAGCTGTAAACACTGCAATTAAGCTACAGTCACAAACCAAAGTCAAATTTACGATTTCAAGACCAATGAGTCTTCATAAATCCTTGATAAAAATTGTGGATGAAAAAATAGATGCGGTTCTCAAGAAAAATAATATCTCCATACCAAAGAACCAGGTAGATGTTCTATTGATAGGCCATGGAAGCAAGGATCCTAATGCAAGAATGTCTTTGAGGTATATCTCAGATGGATTAGAAGAACGGTATCGTGCAGTCAAGTATTGTTTCCTTGAAATTGAGGAACCTAATATCAAACAAGGAATAGAAATGAGCGTAGATAACACTCCAAACGTTTTAGTTGTAATGCCATATTTTTTGCACAGAGGAGCACATGTAAAAAGAGATATTCATCAAGATCTTGATCCCGCTATTGCAAGTTCTGGAATAAAGAATGTTCTAATTTCCGAACATTTGGGAACAGACGACAAGATAATAGATCTTGTGTTAGAGAGAGCAAAAGAAGTGGAAATATGATTACCGAAAAAGGTCAGTCAATAGAGGATAGAAGTATGGGAATAATCGAGAGTGAGATTGGTTCTCATCCGTATTCATCTGATGAGTGGACAATAGTAAAAAGAGTCATTCATTCTACAGCCGATTTTGATTTTGCGCGAGAGAATAAGATGATCTTTCACAAAGATGCGATAAAAAAAGGGATAAAGGCTCTCCAAAGTGGTTGCCCAATAGTAGTCGACGTAAATGGAGTAGTTGGCGGTCTTAACAAGGATAATCTTGAAAAGTTTGGAAACCGCGTGATATGCAACATATCTGAACCTTTGATAGTAAGTGAGGCCAAAAAGCTAAACAAAACTCGCGCACAGACCTCTATGAGAATGGCAAGTAAAGACATGAGTGGAGGAATCGTGGCCATAGGAAATGCTCCTACTGCTCTTCTTGAAGTAATACGGATGATAAAAGAAGATGTCATGCTACCTTCCCTTGTAATTGGGATTCCAGTTGGTTTTGTTTGCGCATCTGAATCAAAAGATGAGCTCCGTACCCTTGACATTCCTTATATCACAAATTTGGGTAGAAAGGGAGGAAGTCCATGCGCTTCTGCGATCATAAATGCACTCTATATAATCCTGAAGGCAAAATTATCTTCTTGAATATTTAGCACAGTTTTCAACAAAGTTTTTAGCTACATTTGGAAGAGCAAAATGTAGGTGCGTGTAGGAAGCCAGTGTGTTGTATTGAATGAGCCCATCTTTTTTCTTGTTTATTCCAACGCCTATTTCCATATCGTAAGCAAACTTGGAATCTTTAGCTATAGATTCAAGATCGGAGAAGTGAAATTCATGGCCTCTGATTGTATTGTTGATACCAGAGATAATGCAATTTCGGGAAATTCTGGCCTTGGTATAATTTAGCTTGAGGTTTTTTTGCATCACAGTTTCTGCATCAAAAAGCCCAACCATTCTAAATTTTTTGTCTTTATACCTGATGGATTTGCTTAGATACATCAAGCCACCACATTCAGCGTAGATTGGAGTTCCATCCTCTCCTGATTTTTTAACAAGTTTTTCCATTGAACGGTTCTGTTCAAGTAGTTCCCCCCTAACCTCTGGAAAACCACCCCCTAGGTATAATCCATCACAAGATGGAATTTTCTTGTCTGAGATAGGACTAAAGAACTCCAGTTCAGCTCCCTCTCTTTGTAAAGCATCCAAGTTGTCTTGATAGTAAAAGTTGAAAGACTCATCTAAAGCAACAGCAATTCTGACTTTTTTCTCTCTTTTTCTTTCTGTTAAAATAACTGGTAAGCTGGAAGTTCTTTTGCTTATTTCAATGATTTTATCCATATCAATAAAATCAGAAAATAATTTTGCAATAGTGGTGAGTTTTCCTTGAAGAGATTTCTGTTCCTTTACAGGGATTAAACCAAGATGTCTTGATTCTAGATGAAGGTTCGCTTCTCTTGGAATGACTCCTACGATTGGTATTCCTAATCTTTTCAAAGCCTGTCTACACAAGTCTTCGTGTTTCTTGCTTCCTATCTTGTTTAGGATAAATCCTGAGATCCTTGAATTTTTCTGAAACATAGTGAAGCCCAAAGCAGTAGCAGCGATAGAACGAGCAGTCTTGCTTGCATCAAGGACAAGAATTACAGGAGATTTTGTGATATTTGCAACGTGATATGTACTTGAAAAATTTGAATTTCCAGAAAATCCATCAAAATAGCCCATTACCCCTTCAGTAACAGAAATATCTGCTTTTGAGTTTGAAATGAAACTTTTCAAAACACCTCGACTACTCATAAGCCAAGGATCTAAGTTAAGGGATGGCCGTTCGGAAATAGCTGCAAGATAACTTGGATCTATAAAATCTGGGCCTACTTTGAAGGGTTGTACGGAGTATCCACGCTTTTTTAGACCGTATATGATGGACATGGTGATTGAGGTCTTTCCAACCCCGCTAGTAGTTCCCGCCAGCAAGACTCTTGGTATTTTCAATTCTCATTAGTTCGAGATTTTATTGAGATGTTTAAGCCTATCACTTTTCCATTATCTGCTTCAGTTCTCCTTACCATGAATCTTTATCTTTTTACCTATCATTTCAAAATGATATACGATAATGACACAAAAAGGTCTAGTAATAGTTTACACTGGCAAAGGAAAAGGGAAGACAACGGCTGCGCTTGGTATGGCACTTCGTGCAGTAGGATATAACCACAAAGTTTGCATGATTCAATTCATCAAAGGTTCATGGCATTATGGAGAAATGACATCGTCAAAAAGGCTAGAGCCTGAGTTTGAGCTTGCCGCAGTTGGGAAAGGATTTGTTGGAATAATGGATGACAAGAGTCCGATCGAAGATCATAAAAAGATTGCACTAGAAGCCCTTCGTATGGCTCAAGAGAAAATCAATTCTAAGAAATACGACACCATAATACTGGACGAAATAAATTATGCCGTAAATCTTGGCCTGATAAATCTTCAGGATGTATTAGATTTGATAGTGAAAAAACCTGGTCCTCTTAACCTTGTATTCACAGGAAACTACGCTAGAAAAGAGGTAATTGATTTGGCAGATCTAGTAACCGAAATGAGAGAAGTAAAACATCCATTCAAATTGGGAATAAGAGCGAGAAAAGGAATCGACTTTTAATCAACAACATTAAATTATGTACTAAAAACTTGAAGGTTATGACAACAACTATTCAAGATTTCCCTGAGGTGGGTGAGATTGTAGTTGCCACTATTACAAGAATAATGGATCAGGGAGCTTACGTTGCTCTTGACGAATATAACAATATACAGGGATTCTTACATGTGTCTGAGATTGCTACAGGTTGGATAAGAAACGTGGAGAAATTTCTCAAGGTTGGCGAGAAGAAGGTATTACTTGTAAAGCGTGTAGATCCTGCCAGATCTGAAATCGATTTATCATTAAAACAAATATCTACTGATCAGAAGAAGAAGAAGCTATTAGAGCTAAAACGTAGAGAAAAGGAAAATGCGTTGATAGAGAATTTAAAATCAAGATCAAATCTATCTAAATCGGAGCTCGACAAGCTCGAAAGCGTGTTGGTTGAAAAATTTGGTTCTATATATGATGCGTTTTCTGAAGTTTCTGCAAAAGGTGTTTCTGTATTGGAGAATCTCAGTGTATCACCAAAAGCATTGACGGTGATTGAGGAATTAAGCTCTAAAATCCAGATTCCTCATGTAGAAATACGTGGAATATTAGAATTAACTTGTACCAAACCTAATGGTATAGAAATAATCAAAAACGCTCTGATCGAAGCTACAACTAACAAAAAAGTGGATATATCAATAACCTACGTTGGTGCTCCAAAATATCGTATTACCATTATCGCACAAAATTTTAAGGAAGCTGAAAAGGAGTTGAAGCCACTACTTTTATCAATTCAAGATACTATCGAGAAGAAGGGAGGCACCTTCAAATTCACGAGGGAAGAATCGAAGAAAACTCGTGAAGGTTAAGCATGAAATTTCAGATGCGGAAATGTTCTACATGCAAAAGGTACACTTTGAAAGAAGAGTGTGTAAGATGTGGAAATAAAACGATAACCGTTCATCCAGGAAAATATTCCCCTGATGACAAGTATGCAAGATATCGCATATCAGATAGGTACAAATAGTTTCAAAGTTATTTGGCAGTATTATTTGAAGCAGGTACGATAGTAATTTTACTTATTCTAGCAGCATCAGCATCTTCTGGTTGATTGTAGGAGTTGGTTTTCAGTGATGCTATTTTATCGACAACATCTTGCCCCGATGTTACCTGACCAAATAGCGTATAGTTCCCGTTAAGCCATGATGCCTCTCCCAAAGTGATGAAAAACTGAGAACTGCCACTATTCACGTCAGAACCCCTAGCCATTCCCACCGTGTACTTTGTGAATTTCATATCACTAAACTCAGGAGGAATAGTATATCCAGCATTTCCTGCACCCCATGTATCGCTTGATCCATTAATTGTATTAGGATCTCCGCCTTGAATAACAAATCCAGGCATTATTCTGTGAAATATTGTTCCGGCATAAAATCCAGAGTTTGCCAGCCTTTCAAAACTTGATACGGTTTTAGGAGCAACGTTATCTAACAATCTAATTGATATTTGGCCGAATTTGGTGTCTATTACTGCAGTATCACCGGTGGCACTAGAACTACTAGTCGGTTTAACCACTGATTTTGTTTGTCCGGAACTGTTTGTTTGTTCCATGTAATCCGGATTCACTTGGTATAGTAAAACTTCAGAAAAGATACCAGTGTCCTTTCTGTCTAGGCTAGGTGAAGAATATACCAACCGCAAAGGTCCGTTTCCATTTTCAGGGTATTTGATTGTTTTAGCGTATATTGCAGTATAGCCAAGTGTATAGTTGGCCGATTCCGTGTGAGTATTTGGATCGTAGTATGTTAAAGGTGTAAACGGAAACATTTGGCCAAGCATCGTGCTTTGCCAAAAATAGTTGGTGGGCGTAAATTGATCTTCTTGAAGGAATTTGGATAAATCTTCACCCGCTATTCTGATAAACCATTGCTTCTTACTTTCGTCTCCTCCCCCACCAAGAATATACAATTCTTGTCCATTTGATACAAATTTTTGACCAACCACGTATACAAGAACATAGTTTGCGCCCATTTCTCTTAACGTTTTCCACGCATCATTAGGAGAACTAAGGAACATACGGGCAATGGAAGCTATTCGCTCAGTATCAATAGTAGCGTTATCGGCAAGAGTTTTCCTGTCTCCTAACGTCTGAATCCAATATCCATAATCCCACCACGATGCAATTACAGAATCTTTTGGAGTGTTACTCTTAATCCAGTTCAATGTTGCAGGCCAGTCATCAGTTGAGATGGCATAATTTGAACCTCCATTAAGAATTGTGGGAGGAGACTTTGTTATTGATATCCAATTAGCGCCTACAGGAAATATTGTTGGTATCAGTAATAGAGCTACTATAACTACCACAAATGAAATCTTTGGTATTCTCCCAAGCAGATCTATGGTTTTCTTCTTTTGTGACGTTGTCTTTTTAGAAGATTCGACAAGTTTAACCTGCCTTTCTCCCTTTTTCAAAATATCAGATGTGATGATGGCTAACCCGACTGCCGAAAGCACGATAACAGATGTTGCTGTCAATAGTTCTAACCTTGAAAATGTTGAGCCTGAATATGCACCCACTATACCTAGAATTAGAGCAAAAACTGTCATCTCGTTCCTAAGAGAAATCTGCTGAGAGGAGTTATCTTCTGTTTTCTTCTTTCTAAATATTAGCCAAATTCCCAGACCAGCAAATAGCATTAGGATAGAAAAGTAAGCGAAGTTTTGTGCAAGTGTGGGTGTGGCATGTTCAGCAATAGAATCTACAAGAGGATCTTGTGATGTGAGGAATGGATTCACTGCGTTTAGGTAACGGAAGCTGGCCGTGTGAAGAATTCCCGAGGAAAAAATCACCATCCCAATCACCGCCAATGCTGCAAGAGCTATTAGGCTATTTCGTAGACGAACCGGCTCTCTGCTAAATTTCTGAATAAGAATTATTATGACTAGCAATATCGTGGGCCCAATAAGAGTAAACCCTCGTATTCCAATTACGAAACTTGGCCCTGGTCTTGCAAACATTCCTCCAGCTACTGCCATTGTGACAGCTACAAAAAGCGGAATCGTCCAAATCAAGAACTTATGATCTTTCTTTACGAAAGGCAATACAATAAAAAATAGCCCAAGGGGAATAAGGAAAAATTCTACGCCTCCCCACGCCGCAAAACCTATCCCTAAAAAGAGTCCAGCACCAACCATCTTTGCAGCGGCAATTTTATGATTATCCGATTTAAGTCCGCTCAGAAATAGATAGACCCCCAATAGACCATAGAACAGCCCAAGTGGTTCCGATTTGAACCAACCTATGGTTCCTCTCACTATAATTGGAGGTGATATGGCAAAGAAAAGTGAGGCAAAAAGACCTGCTGTTGTACCACCTATAACACGTACAAGAGCAAATACGATAATTGCAGTAAGTGAACCAAAGACAACTGGAAAGACTATTGTAAAATCATACAAGCTAGTACCACCTCCAAAAATTTTGTACAAAATTGCATCTGTAAAATGAAGTGGAACTTGGGCTGTAGCAAAGACATCTCTGCCTTGTGGGTACCAACTCATATCATCATGCCAGTGAACGTATGCATCTATTCCGTGGTCTAGAAGGTATTGAGTAGCTCTATAATTAAAATAGGGATCAAATTCATTTAGTTGAAAACCATAATCAGCGGCCTGCGACCTAACCATAGCTGATATAGAAAATGAAATTGCTAGTATTCCGATAATAAGCAAGTGTCGCAAATGAAAATCAAAATTTCTTACTTTGAATAACTTGGCATCTTGAATCAAACTAGGTTTGATGCAATTTCTTCTGTTTATTACTCTTTTGTAAGAATCTGTACTTCACATGATTTTACTAGATTTTTGAATTCTATTGCATCACGTTCGCTACCAACTATTGTACCATAGTGCATTGGGATTGCAATTTTTGGCTTGATGATTTCTGTAGCTTTGGCTGCTTCCTTTGCTGTCATGACATAAGTTCCGCTAACGGGGACCAATAGGATATCTGGCCTTGAATTAGACATTTCAGGAATAAGATCTGTATCACCAGTATGATAGATAGTTATTCCCTTGATATTTACAAAGAATCCTATTTTGTTATCTTCCTTGGGATGAAACGGTTTTTTCGTATCGGGGTTTATCTTGTCTATATTGTACGCATTAACTGCTCTAATTCTTATGCCATTCACCGTCTTTTCATCCCCGGGCATAATACCTATTTTCTCCTTGCTTGCAATGCTGGTGAGCTTATTAACGCATTCTTTTGCTGCCACAATTGTTGTCTTCTTAGTTGATATTTTTTGCAAATCCTCTAAACTCAAATGATCAAAATGATTATGCGAAATTAGTATCAAATCTACATTATCAGTTTTTTTCGATAGTTTGTAAGGATCAATGTAGATTCTGGTATCTCCTTCTAGGCTAAATGTATCATGACCGTACCATTTTACCTTAAGCCCTTTGTATTCAAACATAGCTAAATGTTAACTATCTAAGAGTTAAATTTTACTTGGTTCCAAAATTATTCTGTCGTTTGCTATGGACAAAATTGATCCACGGTTTTCTCTTATTCTCTTCTTAAGTTCCATATCGACTGTAGCGATAATTCCACCATTCTTCTTGACGTAGGCAACTAACGCGTTATCAACGGAATCGCCCGAAATCTTCAACTTTTTAAAATCTTTTACAAATTTCAGAGCACAAGACGTTAAACTTTTTTTTTATTATTAACGGAAATCCTTTCCAGTTCATGAACAACCAAGTCTGGTACAACAAACTCTATGGTTCCGATCTCAGTTTCTATATTTGAAATATTTTTTATTCTCTTCGAAGCCAACAACATAAGAAAACTTGTATCACAGATAACCTCAACCAATCGCAACACCTGCACCAATTAATCTCCATCTTTCTGCTATTCTTCTACTTATGGCAACCTTACTATTTTCAAAAAGACATACGGGTCTTTTGAATTGAACTTCTACTGTCTTTGCTCTAACACTTGTAACTTTGGATAGAATGGGAGCAGTACCTATACTCAATCTTAAAGACTCACCAGTCTGTACAGATGAAACCTTGATTTCGTCAGAAGACCCTACTGCGGTATCAAATAGGTTTACCTCAATTTTTGCACTGTAAGAGTTTTCGGGTAAAGTTCCTGGTTTACCTATTATGGATCCAATCAGTGAGTCACTCCTTGTCATAGATGGATCTAATTTAGTTGCAATGGCTACCAAGCCTCCAGGTTTTACCTTTTCCACAATTCCTGCACCAGTGCCAAGTGATGCTATCGCTGTAATAATGGGTTCATATTTTCCCGTTTTTTCATTTGCAAGTCCCGGTTTTATCTCGATCTCATCCTCTACCTGGAAATTTCCTTGAATGATGCTTCCACCAATGACACCGCCCTTCATATCTTTAATCTTGGTCCCAGGCTTATTGACATCAAATGATCTCAATACATGCATGACAGTATTTTTAGACTCATCTCTTTGTGGAGTCGGTATTGATGTCTCTATTGCGCCTATTAGTGCGTCCATGTTTAATTTGGATTGAGCTGAAATTGGAATGATAGGGGCCTTGGCAGCAGTTGTTCCTTTAACGAACTTTACAATTTCTGAGTAATTTGTCATTGCGTCTTCGTAGGAAATCAGGTCTACCTTGTTTTGGACCAAGACTATTTGCTTTATTCCAAGGGTCTGTAGTGCAAGCAAATGTTCTTTTGTCTGAGGCTGGGGTACTTTTTCATTTGCTGCAACTACTAGCATGGCTCCGTCTATTAGGGCAGAGCCAGATAGCATATTTGCCATCAAGCTTTCATGTCCAGGACTATCCACAAAGCTTACTACTCGTGATAACTCACTTTCTTTTCCACAGTTATTACACTTGGGTGTAACTGAATATCCTACCGGGGCTTCGCAGTTCTTACATTTGTAAAATGCCGCATCCGCATATCCTACTCTGATAGTAATTCCTCGTTTGAGCTCCTCACTATGTGCACTAGTCCAAACTCCAGTTAAAGCTTGGATCAGGGTAGTTTTTCCGTGGTCAACATGACCAGCAGTTCCAATGTTGACACATGGTTGATAACCGTACTTCTTTACGTACCAGTCAGGAAGGGTTTCTTTCCAGTGCACAGACAAGCTAAAGAAAGCGGATATGTTAACTTATGCCTTTTTACTTTTGTCTATACTTTCATTCTTTTCTTGTTCGCCAGTTGGTGTTTCTTGGATTTTCAGTTCGCCTTCGAACAAACAATTTATCTGATAAACATCTTCTGTGATTATGTTTCCTTTGATAAGTTTGCGAAAGCGTTGGCCCTTTTCAGCTTCTCTGAGTCCTACACCTTTGGATAATAGTATGTATTTTCTAGCTCCCCCATGAATATCAGCTCGCAGAGGAACCCCAGATTTGTCACTACCACCACTTATCTTTAACTTGCCACCTTCTCCTATTATCGAGGCGTCTAGCTCACTTCCCACTTGCAGTCCTAAAAAAGGACCGGCTTCTTTCTCTTTTAGTTCTTTTGTGATGGTTTTTCCTTTCTTGTCGGATATATTCAGCTTGAATGTGGCCAAGTGTTGGGAAAATTCTTTAGACTATTAATTAATCTTTGTACATAAATCCTTTAAAATTAGCAAGCTCACATTGCGTTAGTGAAAGACGAGATAAAATGCCCTCGTTGTGATAAAGTGATGATCTTGATGCAACCATGTCACATGATATGCACTAATTGTGGTGCTGAATTGACTTGCTCTGACAAAGGATCCTTTTGGTAATCAAAAACCCGGCTTGTCAAAGTGAAAGTCGTTTACTATTTCGCCCACTCTTTGTTTCATTAACTTTAGATAATCATCATATTTTGCTTCAAAACCACAATGTGGGCACTTTACTGTTGTCATTTCTTCGTCAAGCACAGCAACTTTGTCGCAGTTGGCACACTTTGCGTCCACATATTCTGTTTGATAATTAACTATATAATGTTAGGTATTAAATCTCGATCGAGCGGAGTTAGTCCAGCCCGGCACGACGTCAGCTTCCCAAGCTGAAGGCCGCGGGTTCAAATCCCGCACTCCGCACTTATATTCAGTTCTATTTTCGAAGAATTTCTGACATTTTTTCGAATTCCTCATCACTTAGCTTAGGACGTCTTGTAAACATGCTGTGAACTGGTCCCACGCCATCAGCCTGATCTCTTGGAATTATATGAACATGCACATGTGGTATTTCTTGTCCACTCTCCTTGCCATTGTGAACAGCTATCAACGACGAAGGTGAGAGGCGCTCTATTTTGGCTGATAGAACCCTTACGCTTTCAAACAAGTCCGCGTTGTCTCCCTCGTTCATTTCTTGAATTTTTACGTAGTGAGTTTTTGGAATAACAAGTGTATGACCCTTAGTAAGAGGAAATGCATCAAGGAATGCAAGAGATCTTTGTGTTTCACGAATTTTTCTTGCGGGAATCTTTCCAGAAACTATGTTACAGAAAATACAATCCATTTGCATTCGATGGTAAGAAGAGTGTTAAATCTTTTTGGACTCAAGTCATGATTCTTTAATTGCCTGCATAATGCTGGCCGCGTCTGGTGCATCAGGCAGTAGCTCCAAGTATTTCTTGAAATCTTCCTTGGCTAGAGCGGATTTCTTTTGTTCAAGTCGCGTTATAGCACGATTCTTGTATATGGGAGCAAATCTTTGTGGATTGATATTCACTGCAGCTGTATAGTACTTTTCTGCGTTTTTGTAATCTCTTATCTTTATGTAATAGTTACCAAGTCCTCTGTATGCTAGATAGCATTGTGGGTTTAGTTCGATACTTTGTTTATAATATTTTATTGCGTCCGATGAGTTTGTATCATTAAGTATTCCTGCTACCAAACATGCAGCTGTAGAATTGGAGGGGTTAATTTCAAGTGCTCTTTTCAATAAATGTAAAGCATCTTCAACCTTCCCTTGGAGTCGTAGTTTTTCTGCATTGAAACACAGTCTATTCGATTCCAATTTGGTTTTATTCTCAAATTTTATCTTAGACATTATATCACTGGGAAATAGTAAGATCATCAGCTTGTCATCCTCAGACCATTGTTGGTCAAATTTTTCTTCTGGTATGGCACCTATTTTATCTGGTTCAGGAATATAATGGAAGATAGTTTTCTCCATTTCATCATAGCCTACTATGAGGGATGCGTGTTGCACAACATCTCTTATTCCTGGCAAGATTACTATCGGAGGAATTCCCATGTCTATCATTTTTCTAAGTTCCCTCATTGACGAATTTAGAATGGCACTTGAAAGTCCGTATCTTTCCGCAAGCTCGACTCCTTCTATCAATATGGAACCCTTGACACCTGCATATTTTTTTGCAATCTCAATTGCTTCTGCAAGGGGCAGATCTACTGCCCAGTATTTTGACACAGCATTTATGACTAGAGGGAGACATGCGTTCTCTTGGTTGACTATAGGAAGCGAAAGAGTATGAATTGATTCCATTAATGATGAAAACAGTTTTACAATATTAATACTATTGAATCTTTACAAATTTCCTTAGCAGGTCCTTTCCATCTTGACTCATTTCTGGATGAAATTGTGTCCCAAAGATATTCTGGTTATCCAGCCGAAATATTTCGAATTCGCAGTTGATGGATTTTGCTATTTGCGTAAACAAGGAATCAAGTTTTGCCACCTTGAATGAATGACTTTCAAATACCTTAATTTTTCCAGCACATAGTGGATTATCCCCAATTACGTCTATTTCATGGATACCATAGCGAGATTTGCTCATTTTTTTAATTGTCCCTCCCAGGGTAAGTGCAAGAATTTCTGCTCCGTAACAGATTCCAAGCAATGGCTTTTTTTCTCTTACAGCATGCTTAATCAATTTGGAGTTAACAACATTCATGGCAGGATTGTTTTTTCTTCTACCTGACAGAATAATTGCGGAATATCCAAAATCTGAATTAGCTATTTCGTCGAATGTATAACATGTAAAATCTACGTTTAATTCTTCAATACAATTTAGAAGCGATTGTGTGTAGACCGAACCATTGTCTACAACCAGAAGCAACTATCCTACCTCTATCGAGATATAGTGTAGTTCCGGTACGTTATCAACAATTACGATCGTGCCTAGATTCACAGTATTATTTTCTTCCCAGAAGATAATTCGCTGACTGGTAGGCTGGACAAAGTTCTTCACGAATGTAGAGATCAATTTTTTTGTATCTCCGAGATCAGACTGTTCCAGGAATGATACCTTTCCTTCCTGGAATGTGAGTGGAAATTGTATTGTTAAAGGATTTATAACTGTGATCTTTTGTTCTTCTAGAATTTTTTGTATGGCAGTTACTCTTGAGGACTGATCCAGCTGCAAAGCGTTAGTATAATTTGAAAGTGCTACACCACTAAGCTTGGCTAGATATGATGTAAATGCCTGTTGCGGAGTATTTCCCATTCCTACAAAATATTCCCCGTCAAAGGCACCTCCTACTGCAGCAATTGTTCCTAGCGTTGTTACTACACCTCCAGATCCAGCTGTATAGACAGGAATAAAGTAAACGTCCTGATCGCCTATCCTATACAAAATATTATCGCCAATTCTGGGGGTCTGAAGTAATGTTTTCAATTGTCTAAAGTCTGAATCTTTGTTAAGTGCTTCGTTAACAGAAGAGGGACCAAGAAGTTTAGTCTTGGAATTAAGCGGAACCTCATAAAATAGCATCTTGCCAAGGTTTGGCAGGTCGTTTTGCACCGTCATAAAACCTGCCAGATTTCTACCTTGAGATCCTCGTAACTCAAGTGAAAGCAGTCCTAGAAAGGTTGGTTTGTCAAATCCTGGAGGCTTTGCCTCGACATAATAAGTTCCAAGTCCCTCTGGAACTTCGTAAAAGTTGTTTGCTTGTATGAAGGTGGAGGTGTCTGTTACGTGGTATACGTTGAACATATCTACTTTCCAGTTAAAGAGTTCCTCTGGATATCTGAGTTGCTTGGCAAGCCAGTTTGGCATTTCAACAAACTGGTCTCCATACTGGCTAACAAACATACTCGTGAAAAAATCATTGCCTACCTTTATCAGACTAATATTACCATTGTATGTATCAATTAACGCATAACCTACTAACCTCAGGTATGGATTACTAACTGACCATGGAACATTTTTTGTATCAAATCCTACAATTAACGGAACAAGCCAGTAAGTCCTTTGCCCATCAGTTACGGGAAGTACGTCTAGCTGCTTTCCAAACAGATCGTACTGGAAATATGGATATAATAACTGCATTCTATCATGTATATCCCTGTACCTTATGATGTGAATTGGTTCTGTTGGATAGGATAGGAAGAAGTTTGGCTCGAAGATTTGACTCATTGGTGGCTTGACATCGATTCCGCCTTTTCCATTATAGGATGCGTTATTGAGCTCGGCTGAAACAGTCCTGTCTACAGGATATGCAGCCCAAGTCTCTCCAAAGAGGCCTCCCTCTCCATAGTAAATTATTCTTTGCCTGAAAAGCAAGCTACTGTCAACTATAGTTCCATTATCAGCATCAAGTGTTAGAAAACCATTATCAACATGGGTATAGACAAGATGCTGATTATACCACCTGTTTTCCAAGGTGACAGACGATGGAAGTACTGGTTTCATCGACACAGTCCAATAAAGAGTGTCGTTGAATCTCAATATGTCATTATTCTGAAAGTCTACATAGGGTATAAGACCTATTTCAGGCCTTAACTTTGCGAGTGCACCCTCCTCATCCCATACTCTTATCTTGCTTAACATGACACTGTTTTCTGAGAGATAACTTGGAATGTTGCTTGGTGCAACGGAGTTTAGCTTTACCTCATGTGGAACTATTGTGATCTGATCCAATTGACCCAGATATCGGTTCACTCCTATTTGTTGTGCCTTGTAGGGACCAAGATATTCAATTTTTTTTGCGTCAGCAATACTGTTGTTGACAGTCATTATGGACCCAGCAATTATGCCTATAGCTACCAAAGTTATGATGCGGACGTAGATGTCACGTTTTGAGGGATGTATAATTACTTTGGACTTGAATTTGTCAACGAAATAAAAGCCAATAAGAGCAAAGCCTGTGGCCAGAGTACCGGCTATGGCATACTTGGTGTTATAGTCAATTTGATCTGTGAAAAACATGTTTATTGCGGCCCAAATTATTCCGACTCCGATTATTCCTTCCATTGTGGATACATAATCCAGGAATTTTGGCTTGCCTTTGGAAGCATCCTGCAAGTAACTTATGATTATTCGTATAATGTTGTGTAGTCCAACATATAGTACAAGTCGTAAACCAATTACTGCAAGAAGAGCAGGGACAAGAATTGTAAGTGTTGGAATCATCGGTACAACTTTGTCAAAAGAATAGGATGGGTCAGTCGGTGTGGTAACAAAGGGAAGTGAGAATATTTGCCAGATACTTGCGGTACCCAGATCGTTTCCTGCTATCAAGTATGATAGAGCAAATCCAAACATGAGATTAGTAAAGAACGCCCCAAAAAGCAGTACTTTGGTTATTTGCCAGATGATAAAGTTTGGAATGCCAAGTTTGTAATCCCTAAAGCTTGGTATGTTATCTGATACGGAATAGCTGCTGCCCCTCTTGAGAAACGTTATGGCTGTGTGAAGAGCATACCAAGATATCGAAGAGCGATTCTTGATGTTTACACGTATTAGCGCTATTGATGACAAAACCAAAGCGGAAAGAATCGAGTAATAGAGTGGTTTGGTAAAAAGTGTACCAAATTCATTTAGATTCATGTAGAAAATTACTGCTTGGTTGCTTGCCATTACGAAAATTACAATTCCAATTAGAGCTGCTATTCCTACTCTGATGTATCTTGCCGTATCTCTTGGTGGTGGGCTAGATTGAGTTGACGAACTGTACAAAATCAGGCTACCTTCCTATGTGTCAAATTAATGTCTTACCTAGACTCACTTCCAAACTACGCTTAATAAGTCAAATACCGGTCTAGTCAAACCACATTCCCTAAACCTTTGCATATCATATAGACTGCCGCATATTTTGTTAAGGAGACTGGCTCGCTGTAGTATGGGCCGTATTTTTTATTCTTTAACTTGATTGGTAAAGGACAGTTAGCAACTATTTGCACTTCGTCGTGTCCCAACAAGCATGCTTGGGAAAAAGGATCAAAGGAGTCAAGGTCATCACATTGAACTTTTGACAAGCCGCTCTTGCTGTTAATTGAGCCTTCAAGCCTGAATATCCTGTGAATATCCATTGTTACCTTTGGGTCAACTCTTACCCCCATAGTTTGCTTGATTTCTTCTAACTTTAATTGGAAAGAGGAGTATCCTTCAGAAGTTATTTGTTTAGTTATTTTCAAAGTCTTGGCCTTTGATGCAAATAGATTCCTAGCTATTCTTCCTCTCCATCCCCCTTCATCAGTAGTTGGAAGAGAGACCTTGGAGAGATCTTGTTTTTTTAATCCAAACGTTTCTGGAATTGTTCCGTTGAACATGATGTAATCTACGAGATCAGCCCTTTCTTGAGAACCCAGAGTCTCGTAAGCTCCACTTGTGATGCGAACATGGAATCCCTCGTTCCCAGAAAAGTAAACTTCGATCTCTTCTCTTTTTATGGCTAGATCAGATGTTAATATTTCAATTAACTTGCTTACTTCTTTTTTGGATTCAGATATGCAATTATTGCAGCTAACGGATATAGTCTCAAATTTTGTTGAACCGCATTTTGAACATTCGGATTGGTGTCCTGTAATGGTATCATTACAAGACGTGCACTTGTAGACTGTGTGATCTTTTCTGCATGGTAAGGCCAGGTCCTTGGCGTCTATGTCAAAGATTAGATCTGCACCCTTCCAATCTTTCTCAGCCATTGGTAGGTTTGGAAAAGAATAGTATGCGTTTGAACAGTAAACATCTGAGGGAATTTCTTTCATCAGTAAAAGATGCAGTTCCTTATCGTTTCTCATGGCCAAGTGTCTTATCATACCGCTGTTAATTTTTTGATAACCAAATTCCCTTTCGTTTGCCTTGACAGGCACGTGTATAAAGTCAAAACGATTAAAGTAGTATTCCTTGAATGCCCCCTCTACCAGTATAGCGTTTTTTTCTAGCATCAGTTTTTCCTCTTCTTACCAAACTGCACAGGGTTTATGATACCATCACAATCAGGGGTAGCAAAGCATAGATTCTCACTTCTTAACTTGTCACATGATGGGCATTGGTATTTGGTTCCTTTCCCAGAAGAGCCCGAGATATGTTCTAGTTGATATTTTGTAACACGCTCGTTGTAGTCTGGAGCATTTTTGAATAATGGGGCTATTTGATCAACAGTCTGACCCCTTGCCAGAAGATATGTTGCAAGAAGGAACCTGCCTGAATGCGGTAGGTTTTCGCCTCTTTCAAGCACCCCTATTGCATGTTTGATACATGGTGGATAATCGGACGAAACGATTGTGGTGTCTGAGAACCTTCTTGCAAGTAAAATTAGATCCTGGACCCGTTGGCGGAAGCTATCAGGAATGGAACCAATGCTGATTGATTGAATTTTTGAATTAATGTACTCGCCAAGCTCTGTACGTATTAGTCTCACTGTTTCGTGAGCTGTCAAGTAGACCAAGCCATCTGCCACCCTTCTGTTAACCAGCTTCCATTCTTTTTCATGGAAATGTACTGAACGGCGGAGATAATCTGGAATTTTTATCACGAATTCATCATTTTCCACGGAAACTCTGATTCCAAATAATTCTTGAATTATTTTCAGCGGCAGTTCCAGGTTTTTCTTATCTTTTTGCACCCAAAGATCTTGTTGCAGATACTTTTCAGCTCGCCGTGCTTCTGCAAGGGAAAATCTTCTTGTCAGTGTACCAGTAGAAGCCGATTTTAACAAAATTATTGCAACTATGAAAGAAAGTATCTCAGAATCGTTGTCAAGTCTCTCCATGTCCGGACTATAAATTTGGCCAGAGGATGCTACGACTATACGTCCATATGCTTTTTCTAAAATCGGTTTCCAGTCTGGTTCTCCTAGCTGCTCAAGACCCAGTCCCGTCTCTCTCAAGTATTCCCCTGCTTCGGCTAGAAAGGGATACTTGACAAGATCTTTTATTCCTAGCTTTAACACGTTATCTTTGGTATTAGTGACCTTAAAAATTTGATTATAATTCTAGCTTCTTTTATATTATTTTACCTACAAGTTATTTTATGCAAATTATTAGTTGACGGTTACTACGAGTTTAAATTATCCTCAAATAAACTACTCACATGCAGGTTGGGATGCATGTGTCCATCGCTGGTTCAATCGACAGAGCCGTCGACAACGCGGTGGCAATGGATTGTACTGCCTTTCAAATCTTTACGCGAAATCCACGCGGTTGGGAGGCAAAGCCCATATCAAGTAAGGATGCTGCTAGTTTTAAAGAAAAGCTCAAGGCAAGCAAGATTGATCGCTATGCCACAGTAGCTCATATGCCATACCTGCCAAATTTATCATCACCTGACGAGGATCCATTTGCAAAGTCTCTAGGCTCCTTAATCGATGAGATCAAAAGATGCAACAAGCTTGGCGTTCCATTTATCGTTGCTCATTTGGGCAGCCATAAGGGGGCAGGCGACAAGAAAGGCATAGAAAAGCTGGTAAAAGCTTTTACCAATGCCGCTAAGAATACATCGGATGATGTCATGATACTTCTAGAAAATACTTCAGGCCAACAAAATAGCGTAGGCTCTGACTTTGAACAACTTGCCTCGATATTATTTGAGCTCAAGCCTGCAAAAAGATTCGGGATATGTTTTGATACTTGTCATGCGTTTGCAGCCGGCTATGATCTGCGTACTGAAAAAGCAGCTTCTTTGACTCTTGAAAAGTTTGACAAAGCAATTGGTTTTGAACACGTCAGAATACTCCATCTGAATGATTCAAAGGGAGAGATGGGCTCTAATCGAGACAGACATGAACACATCGGCCTTGGAAATATTGGTGATATTGGGCTTTCATACATAATAAGAATGGCAAATTCCAAAAAAATTCCGATAATACTAGAAACGCCAATAGATGAGAGACGCGATGACATTGGAAATATGAAAAAAGTAAGAGAGTTAGACTCACTGTAAATGTACACAGATGGAGATGTAGTTTTGTGAATTATGAACAAATAATACAACTTGCACTAGAACGTGGATTTTATTTTCCAAGCTGTGAGATTTATTCAGACGCACAGGCAGGTTTCTGGGAGTATGGTCCCAGCGGCGTTGGCCTAAAAAATAAATTCGTTGAACTTTGGAGAAGAGAACTTGTAAGAAGAGACAGAATGTTAGAAATTGACGGTTCTCAAATAATGTCCCAGTCTGTTTTTATTGCCTCAGGTCATCTTTCCAGCTTTGCTGACCCCATTGTAACCTGTAAAAAGTGCAAATCTATTTTCCGGGCTGATAAATTGATTATGGAGTTCACTTCAATCGTGGTTCCAGAAAGCGCTGATCTTGCAGAGTTTGATAAAGTAATTTCAGAAAAACGTGTAGCCTGCCCAAAATGCAAGGGTGAGCTTGATCAAGTTAGGAGATTTAACATGATGTTTAAAGTAGGAGTAGGGCCTGAATCTGAACCGGCTTATCTCAGACCTGAGACATGTCAATCCATTTTTGCTGATTTTCCGCGACTCTTCAAGACCATGAGAGGTAAACTCCCTATTGGTATAGCACAGATTGGAAAATCCTTTAGAAACGAGATCTCACCACGCCAAAGCCTTCTTAGGTTAAGAGAGTTCTACCAGGCGGAAATCGAGATCTTCTGTAACCCCAACAAGCTAGACGATCTTGAAAAATTTTCCGAAGTAGAAAATACGGAAATTAGACTAATGGTTGGAAATGAGATTAAGAAGATGACCTGTAAGGAAGCATTAGAGTCTAAGATCCTGCCAAACAGGCTAGTTGGATACTATCTTGGCCTCCTTGTGGAATTTTACCAAAAGACTGGAATTGACACCAATAAAAGCAGGTTTAGGAAGCTAGATGACAAGGAAAAAGCGTTCTATGCTACAACTGCTTTTGATTTTGAAGTTGAGACTACAATTGGCTGGCTTGAGCTAGTTGCGTGCAACTACAGATCCGACTATGACTTGAAAAGCCATGCAAATCTTAGCAAAGAGAAATTTGAGGTCATTGACGATGATGCCAAAATCCTTCCCCATGTCTTTGAGTTGTCTATGGGAATTGACCGAAGTCTGTATACCATACTGGAACATTGCATTCGTGACGATAAAGAAAACGAGAGGGTTGTTCTATCGTTAAAGCCCTATCTTGCTCCCATACATGTAGGTATACTTTCGCTTGTCAAAAAGGATGGTCTTGCAGAAAAGACCGAAGAAATTTTTTCAAGGATGCGGACAAGATTTGATGCGTTTTTGGATCATTCCGGTGCCATAGGAAGGAGGTATAGGAGATTAGACGAAGTTGGGGCTCCGTTTGCTGTTACAGTAGATCATCAAACGCTTCAAGATGATACGGTTACAGTAAGAAGCCGTGATTCGATGAGTCAGGAAAGGGTAAAGGTCTCAGAACTTGATTCCCATATAGCAAAAGCTACTGGATACCCCTAGGCTGGAATTAAAGATTAAATCCCGTCTTGCCTCAAAGCAAATTCATTTCTTGTTGATTTTACAATTACTCTGGTGACAATGTGATGCGTGTCTTATCCATATCTTGGTACTTTACTTTCAACAAGACATTATCTAGTGCATGAGCTTGCGGAACAAATCCCTTGTCCTGTGAATCAATATCTACCTTCCATTTGCCTACTATGGGATCTACTGATGTGATGGAGAAGCGTTCAAGTGGTGAGTCAGGTCCTGAATACCTTACTCTGAATATTTGGTCTCCTATGGTTACTGTCTTGGTATTACCACCAAGTCCTAGTGTAGATTTTGTTACAAGGCATTTATCGGATACTCCTATAACACATGTTCCATCTGGAGCAATTACTCTGTATCTCATGGTGCCCTCGTTGTTAAATGATGAATATAGTACTGATGCCTTGGCAATATCATGGTTATTTTCTCTTATAAAAGTGATATCACTTTGATCTGAGAGTGGCAACGTCTTGGTTCCTGGGAAGGTGGTTATCGTCTCAGAAACAGTCTGAACAGATTGACCATAAAATTCTGCTCTTGCTTGCAATTTATGATCTATTACTTTGCCAACCGTTGGCGTTTTCCATTGGAGATTTACTTCTGTTTGGCCCTTTGCAAATAACTGCGCTGGTGATGTGTATACAACATTTCCATCAACTATCAGAGAGATTGAGCCGTAGACTGGGCCTGGAGCCAAATTACTAAAGTACATACTTGGGTGAGCGGTTGTACCCTCTGCTCTTGTTGGTCTAATATCCATCTCTAGCTTGCCGTCAACTACATAGTTTGGCTTAACACCAATTGTATACTGATCGGAATCAGATGTTTTTCCATCTTTATTGTGTACATCTATCCAATATGTCATGGCTGGAGCTTGCATCATTTCTTGCGGGATTGTTCCTGATACAGCATATGTGGTGTTTGAAATCTGGAGTGGGACTAGATCCATTTTTACAGCTACATATTTTGCAGAGGATTCTCCCATCTTGGCAAATCTAAGCTCAACATGGTCAAGTTTAGAAGCGCTGTCAACTATGGCATATACCGACATGGATTGATGACTGACAAACTGGTTTGACTCTGATGACAGAATCTTTGTGCCGTTTCCTAGTTGGAGTTTCACGCTAAATATTCTAGGTGCGCCGATTTGAGTCTCAGAAGAGTGGATTCCTATCTTTTCAAAGCTGATAGTCTCTTGGCATCCTGTGATCTCTACAGTTCTTCCTACCGAGTTTACGTCCCTACCTGCTGCCTGTAGTGCTAGAACCTCGAATGTCTTTTCTTTTGGATTTATCGGCGCTTCATAGACTAGTTTTTGGATTGTCGAGTTCTTATTTTCGTCAGCAAAGGGTTGATCTTGGGATACCTGTGCTTGGATTATTCCTGATAGGGATGTTCGCAATATTACACTTGGACTGCTATTGGTATAACCTACAACAATTCTAGCCATTTTCTTGTCACATGTATCATAAGATATCTCGTAGATCTTTAGCTCTGGTGCCAAAATTCCTCCAAATTCTCCACCAGCTGCACTTGTTGCTCCGCTGGCACCTGATGGACCAACACCGACTGCGCCACCCGCGCCACCTCCACTGGTTGTTGAGACTCCTGAAACTGAGGCCTGATTAGAACTCCAAGTTGCAAAGCCCGTAAAGTGCTTTGTCCAAACTACCAGATTAGAACCTGTATTAATCTTACACTCATTTGCACCAGCCGGTATTCCTGTTCCACTATCTACTGTACAAGTAGATGTAATCTCCGTTACAGCTGGAGAGGAGTGGAAGAATCCTGCATGGAGCCCTGCCTGTCCTGCAAATAATAGACGCACTGGATTGCTGAACGATAACGGGATGTTAGAACCTAATTCAATTACAGTTCGTGGAGTGTTAACTTGACCTTGGGACGTTGGCGAGGAGATGGATGTAGAAGACATTATTGTTGGTAATTCAAGCAATCCATTCCATGAGGTGCCGGTTATAGTCGTACTTGCTGGAATTGTTAGCTGAAAGTCTCGAATCGTGTCTCCATCAAGATCCTTCATAATTATCATAGAGTTTGAGATTAGAACGGTTCCGCCAGAAGTAATCATTGTATAATTGAGTTTAGGTGCGTTCACCGATGATGGGATAATTATGGTGGATAGCGCTGCATTACTACTTGTAACAACCAATTCGGGTCTGCTTGGATTAATTGTAATCTGTGTATCACAGTCTGAGATTAATCGTTGATAACTCTTAAGGTTCGTCAATGCGTTAGTGCAGGCAGATAAGGTCATCGTATCGGCAACTGATCGTGTGATGCTATTAGGTGGAGTAGATATTGAATATGAGATTGTTACGGTGTCAGTAAGTGATTGTACGTAAGCTGCAGATGTGGATATAGAATCTGAGATTGCTACGGTATCAGTAAGTGACTGTGTGTAAGCTGCAGATGTTGATATTGACTCTGTTATGCCAACTGAATCAGTAAGTGATTGTACGTA
>Ga0066680_10000050_pt1 | contig 23635 bp, 26 predicted proteins | sample GraSoiAngelo_129_FD_62297 | JGI IMG/M metagenome (GOLD analysis project Ga0066680, IMG submission 62297) | Grasslands soil microbial communities from the Angelo Coastal Reserve, California, USA - 14_0927_12_40cm | ecosystem: Environmental > Terrestrial > Soil > Grasslands | place: USA... | reverse complement strand
CCTCCGCCAAACCCTCCGCCCGCGGCTGGTTGACGAAGCCCGGCGGCAGGCGGAACGCGGCCTGCGGGGGCGGATGGAAGGGCACGCCGCCATGGACATGGCCGTCACCGAGGGACCCTTCCTCAAGCGGCTGTTCTCCGCCCGCGGCTTTACCGCGGTCAGCCAGTCCTTCTGGATGGATGTCACCAGTCTGTGGACCGACATCGGCCTGGGCCTGCTGATCGCCGGAGCGCTGGCCGCCTGGGTGCCAGATTCTTTCTGGCAAACCTTCTTCCTGACCCGCAATCCGACGCTGGCCGGGATATGGGGACCGCTGATCGGTCCGGTGATCTCCATGCTCAGCTTCGTCTGCTCGGTGGGGAATGTGCCGCTGGCCGCCGTCCTCTGGAAGGGTGGGATCAGTTTCGGCGGCGTGATCTCGTTCATCTTCGCGGACCTCATCATCATCCCCATCCTGAACATCTATCGGAAGTACTACGGGTCTCGGACGAGCCTCTACCTGCTGGCGGTCTCCTACTTAGCCATGGCGGTCGCGGGCTTCGTGATCGGGCTGATCTTCCAAGTGCTTGGCCTGACGCCCACGAACCGGAACGTGACGGTCTTCACCGCCACGCCGGTCTGGAACTACACGACCGTGCTCAACCTGATCTTCCTGGCGGTGATCGCGGTCTTAGGCTGGCGGTTTGTGCGTACCGGCGGCCTCGAGATGCTGCGCATGATGAACGCTCCCGCGGCCGCCGCCACCCACCAGGGACACGACCCACATCAGGCGCACGACCACCACATGCACGGGCATTGAGCGCTGACGCTCAGCTCTCGGTCGCGAGGGGATGCCGGGCGAAGAAGTTGCGCACCGCCGAGAAGTAGGCGTCTGGCTGTTCCAGGTAGCTCATATGCGCGGCGTCGGCGAGGATGACCAGCTCGCTAGCCTGGATCCCCGTGTGCATCTCCTGGGCGGCGCGCGGCGTGCAGGCGCGATCGAGCAAGCCGCTGACGATCAGGGTCGGGCGGCTGACGCGCTTCAGGCGGGATTCGAACTCCAGCGGATACTCCTGGCTGGCGGTATAGGCCAGCACTTCGGGGGCGTAGATGGTTTCGTCCGGGCGCTCCATGAAGGCGCGGTAGGCCTCGCTGTCCACCCGGGCGAAGTGAAAGGGCATTTGCATTCGGATCACCTCGGCGCAGTCTTCAGGAGTCGCCACGTACGGCTCGGATTCCCACGACCGAATGACCTGGTCTCGCAGTTCGACCGGCTCGAACTGCTGCAGGCTCGCCTGGACGTCCCGCATCAACTTCTTGCCGCTGGCGGCTCCATGCGAGATCACGTAGTGGGTGGCCCCTCGCTGCTCGATGGCATGCGCCAGAGCCACGATCGCGCCGTACGAGTGGCCGAGCACGGCGTAGCGTTTCAGGTCAAGGGCGGTCGCCAGCCCGGTCACGTCTTTGGCGAACAGGCTGGGGGTCAGCGTCCTGGGATCCACCCGCTCCGACCGCCCCTGCCCCCGCTGGTCGAGGTACAGGAGCCAGAACCAGTCGGCCAGGACGTCAAAGTAAGGATGGAGCTCGGTATGGTCCAGCCCGGGGCCCCCGTGGAGCAGGATCAGCGGGTGGTTTTTCTCTGAGCCAACCGGCTTCACGAAGAGGGAGATGCCGTCGACCATGACTTCCATCGGCCAAGCCGAGTCTAAGGCCTGACTGGGTACAATGGCCTTCGCGGGCAGGTACCGAAGCGGTCAAACGGGACTGACTGTAGATCAGTTGGCCTAGCGCCTTCGAGGGTTCGAATCCTTCCCTGCCCAGTTCGACGCATCGGCGGGCCCACGTAGCTCAGGTGGTAGAGCGACGCCTTGGTAAGGCGTAGGTCACCGGTTCAACCCCGGTCGTGGGCTCCAGCATTTTGAATACGATTCGCGCGGCACACGCAGCCCATGACCTTGAGGATCGCGCCCGCCTACCGCCCTTGCCACCACCCTGCTGATTGACACCGAGGAAGGCGGGGTCAGCTCGAAGCGGGGTTAAGCCTTGTCGGGCTCGGCCTTCTGGCTCAGAGACGCTAGCGCCATCCTGGTCCTCTTTAGATCAGGATGATCATCCGCTAATGAGGACACCTGTATCGTCAGCGCCCGCTGCAATTCATCGTGGGCCTTCTCGATCTCCCCCTGGTCTCTATGCAGAGTGCCCAATGAGTACCACGTATTTGCGACCCTGGGGCTCTCGGGTCCCAGTGTCCTCTGAAAAATCTCAAACGCCTGATTGAGATGTCGCTCAGCGTCAACAAACTCGCGTTGCCGGCTGTGCAGCACTCCGAGATTGTGTAGCGTGTAGCCCAAGCCAAGCTTGCTGGGACGCATAGCCTTCGCATGTGACGAGAGCGCCTCTTTCAATAGCCGCTCCGCCTCAAGATACCTTCCCTCTTCGCTGTATTGAGCCCCTAAGTTCGTTTGAAGCATGGCCAGGTATGTTGGATCAACTCTGAACTGGCCCGTTGCGAGGGCGAGCGCGCGTTCCATGACGGATTCGGCATCTTTGTACCGACCCTGTGTGGAAAGGATCCGGTGAAGGTCTTGGAGAACGTCGAGGATTACCCGGGATGGCTTTTCTTGAGGAGTGCTCTCGACCTTTGTCAGCGCCTTACGGGCAGCCCTCTCTGCCTCGTCAAGTCGGCCTAGGCGCCAGAAGAAGATGGAACTGCCCGCGAAGCACTGCAATCACTTCGCTGGCTGGCACTCGGCTGCTTTTCTCCAAGACGCTCATGGCCTCCGCAAACATTGTTTCTGCTTCCGGGTAATCGCCCAGCTCGGTCAGCACAGCCGCCAGGCGTACGCGTGCTGACGCCCAAGCGACATTGTCTCGGCCCCGAGCGTCCTCAATAGTGCCGGCTGCGCGCCGGTAGTACTCAACCGCACCCCGATAGTCTCCTCTCAAGCGCGCGTTTTCGGCAAGTCTCTCGAGCACTGGAACGACGGCGATCTTTCGCTTACTCCCGCGGACAAGCCTCAGAGCAGCTCGCAGCATGGCTGCGGCTTCCTCATAACGAGCGTGGCGCTGGCTGCGGTCGGCGTGCGCCTCGAGTGCCGTCGCCTTTAGCCGACGCATAAAATCCCGACCTAGCAAAACTCCTCTCCCAAAATTGTTACCTTGAGCTCGCCATCAATTATGTATGCGGCGGCCTGAGACAAGAACCTCTGGAGCAATGTGTACCACGGCTCTTGCGGCGGAGGTGGCAGTGGTTCAGGCACTCCGATGTGTTCCACGTGGACGTGGGGGGCTCAGAAAAAATTAGTCCGGGGTCGTAAAGTCGGCAATCTCGCCACCTCGAGTTGGGGCGTGGCCAAGGATGTCCCATTCCTCGGAAATTCTTTGGAGAGCCTGATCTAGTGTCAAATTCCAGGGCTTGAAGCCGCCGCCAGGAGTCGGGTCGCCCACGACAATGGTTCCATCACGGAGTAGGTCGCTCAAAGCACTTAGCGATAGGGACCGGATCTGATCGTCGGAGGCATCAGGCAGTAGCTCGCGAGCGCGCTTTGCAACTAGCCACAATCCGGTGTAATCGCCAGCCGAGAGTCGTTTTACCTGATACTTCAGTTGCTCAACCGCTTTGGGACTCACTGGGTTTCACCAAAGATGAATCTTATCCACAGGTATTCCAGGTATGTTGACGCCGATGGCAGGACCGCCTGATTTCGATCCCGGCCGGTAGCCGCCGAGCTCGACCACGAGGCATGGCACCTAGCCGCCTTCGTCAGCTCAGCAGGTGCTCGAGAAACAGGGCGGCGAGTACCTGGAACACTTTCGGCTGGCCTGAACGAGCTGGTCCGAAGTCGGACCCGGCTCGCATTGGCCGGGTGCTGGACCATGTCTTACCACCACCATTCCACCACCAACGAGCACGGCAACGGGCCGCGACACGCGACGACTGGCGACGATTCGCTACGACAGCGATGCTGCCCACCGGAGATCGATTGAGCGGCGGCTTGGTAAGGCGTAGGTCACCGGTTCAACCCCGGTCGTGGGCTCCATCATTTTGAGTGCGATTCGCGCAGCCCAGGCTGTCGAATGTGGCTTCTCCGCACAGGCGAGGCACCTTCGGCAGCCAGGAAATTCATGCTGCCCCTATCCGCCGGGTCGAATACCGTTTCGACCTCTGCCCTGCCGCAACCATAAGCGCCCACGTAAGCCAAGACAATTGTGGCCGGCTTAGACAGATTTCCGGCTTGTGAGATCTTCCCAGTGGGGCGCTTCTCGCGCTGATTTTCGGGTGGCTCTTGGCCATACCGCGGGTGGCGCAGAAGCTGGGCTCGATCCAGCGAAATTCATCGAACCGCTCGACCTGTCGTAGCCGGGGATCGTCGGTGATCCGGCCCACAGCGCCTCGCGGGGCCAACCGAGGCAGTAGGATGGCTGTCCGGTGGTCAAGAGAAGGTGTGAATGTGCTTGAGGTTGGCCTGGTCAGCATCGGCAGCATCACCGACCGGATCCTCTCGCTCCCTGTCTGGTTCGCCCTCGCGCTCGTCTTCCTCCTGCCCGCGCTAGAGGCATCAGCGTTCCTGGGCTTCATCTTTCCCGGCGAAATCGCGGTGATCCTCGGTGGGGTGGTGGCTTCGCAGGGCCGGGCTCCGCTGTGGGCGTTCATCATCGCGGCCGTGTCCGGCGCGATCCTCGGCGATTCCATCGGGTACCTGATCGGCCGCCGGTGGGGGATCCACCTCCTCCACAAGACGGTGGGCCGCCTGCCGATCATTCGGAGGCAGCTCGACAAGCACCTCGAGTCCGCTGAAGCCTACGTCCGCCGCCGTCAGGGCAGTGCCGTCTTCTTCGGGCGCTTCACCGCGGCATTGCGGGTTCTCGTCCCGGGGCTGGCCGGGATGTCTAAGGTGCATTACCCATCGTTCCTGGCCTATAACGTCGCCGGCGGCGTCGCATGGGGTACGGGATTCAGCATCCTTGGCTACCTTGCCGGAGCGAGCTACAAGCAGCTCGAGAAAGTGGCCGGCCGAGTCGGGCTCCTGCTCTTGCTTCTGATCGTGATCGGGCTCGTCGTCTCCCAGTTGATCCGCACGCTTGCCGAGCGATCGCCACGGCTGGAGGCCTTTGCGGATCGCCTGGCAGCAACCCCAGCGGTGGCCTGGGTCCGCGCGCGGTTCCCCGGGCCGGTAAGGTGGGTCCGCGACCGGCTGGACCCAAGCACGCCCCGGGGGTTCTGGCTCACCTTCACCGTGGCGGTCGGCTCGCTGGCGGTCTGGGCGTTCGCCGGGCTGACGCAGGATGTCGTCGGGCATGATGAGATGGCGCTCTTCGATCCCCAGTTCGAGACGTGGGTCGTCGCCCATCGGACGGGATGGCTCACGAGCACGATGAAGATCGTCACCTCGCTCGGGTCCCTGGCCGTCATCGCCCCACTGCTGCTGACGACGGTGGTCGTCCTCATCGGGCGGCGTCGAGACTGGCGACGGGCTGCCCTCCTCGTCACCACCTTCGCCGGCGTTGCCGGCCTGTACGACTTGGTCAAACTGGTTGTCGAACGATCGCGTCCACCAGCCACCCTGTGGATTGGGCATTACAGCGGCACCGCCTTCCCTTCAGGGCATGCTACCCAGGCGGTCGCCTTCTACGGCGTGCTCGCCATCGTGCTCTCGTCAGGACGCTCGTTCCGGGCCCGGGCTCTCCTGTGGTTCAGCGCCGCGCTGGTCGCGATCATCGTTGGTGCCTCGCGCATCTACCTGGGAGCGCACTGGCTCACCGATGTGCTGGCTGGGTATGCGCTGGGGGCAACATGGGTCGCACTCCTGCTGGCGATTGACCTCCTGACGACTGCGCAGGCTGGGATCCGCGCTTCACGGTCAGCCTAATCGGAGTCTTTCTCGTTTGACTCACGAGCAGCATCCAGACCACTTCGCCGAGGTTTGGTCTCTGGCCAAGTTCTTTCCACCGTTGGTTGACTTCGTGGACGATCTCCTCCGGTCGTCCCGTCCATCTCGCGAAGCCACCTGTCTTAGCGGGAAACCCGGCGATCAACGAACCGGCCGCAAGTTCCTCCCCCAGAAGACTTAGGTCACCGGTTCAACCCCGGTCGTGGCTCCATCATTTTGAATACGATTCCCGCGGGCCAGGCTGGCGAATGCCTCGACTTTCGACGCGGCCTACCATCATTGCCCGGCATCATGCTAGTGGAGCTTGCTGAGGTCACCGCGCCGCCACCCTCTTGTCGCCGCGCTCGCGGGATACCGTCTCGCGCTCGCGGAGTCCGCTTACCGCCGGTTATGGCTCGCAGCCGTGGTGAGCCGGACCGGCGACGCGATCAACTTCGCAGCCCTTCCGCTGTTCGTTCTTGGTCTCACCAAGGCAGCCAGCGCCGTTGCCACCATCGTCTTCGCTGAAGGCATCGGTCTCATTGTCGGCGGCATCGCGGCCCAATTGGTGGTCGACCGCCTCCCGCCCCGCCAGCTCCTGGTGTCCCTCGATCTTCTCCGGGCCGCGGCGGCTGGCCTTCTGACCGCCTTACCCTTGTTCCCGACGGCGATCGCCGTCAGCTTTCTGCTGGCCGTCGGGACCGCCTCGTTCTCCCCCGTTTCGAACGCGGTCGTTCCGCGACTTGTACCCGACCGAGCGCTGCCCGCGGCAAATGGATTGCAGTGGACCGCCGGGGTGGGGCTTCAGCTGGTCGCGGCCCCGCTTGGCGGTCTCCTGGTGTCCGCCGGCCTGGCCAGGGTGGCTTTCGGGCTGAACGGCCTCAGCTTCCTTGGCTCGGCGCTGTTGCTGATCGGCCTGCCGAAACTCACCGCTCTGGAGGAAAAACCAGGTAGTGCCTGGCTGCAGCTTGCCGGCGCCATGCGCCCGATTGGGCAGATCCGGATCTTGCGGCCGCTTGTCGCCATGCAGGGCCTGGCTGCCCTGGCCGTCGGCGCAACCTCCGCGTTGCTCGTCGTCCTGGCGCGGCAGGCGTATGGCTTGAGCGGCACGGCCTACGGGCTGTGGTTGAGCGCCATCGCCATTGGGGCGCTGATCGGTCCGCTGATGGTTCCACTCCTCGAACGCCTGCCCCCGTCGCGGGCGGTTAGTGGCGCCTACGTCATCCGCGGCGTCGGCGATATTGGCCTCGGCCTGATCCGCAGTGGGGTGGGTGGAGGACTCCTGCTCGCGCTCTACGGCATCAACACCTCGTCCGGGATGGTGGCTTACCAGACGATGGTCCAACGCGACGTTCCAGCACCAGTCCGCGGGCGTGCCTTCGCAATCCTCGACGTCGTCTGGCAAATAGGCCGGCTCCTTTCCATCGCGGTTGGCGCGGGCCTGGTTGCCGCGATTGGCATCCGCTCTCTCTTTCTGATTGGAGGTGCGCTACTGGGAATCGCCGGAGCGGTCGGACTGCTGAGCCTCGGCAGCAGTCGCTCGACGCGACACGTTCAGAACTGACGGGCCATTGACTTCAGGGTCAGTCAGGCAGGCTTCGTTGCCGCGACGCGTTCGACGATCCCCCACTTGAGCCGCTCGACCTGCTCGACCTTGAAGCCCAGCGCCTTCACATAAACGAGGGGGTCGCGCACCAGGTGATCCGCCACGGTTCGGACCGTAATCCAGTCGAGGAGCCGCTGGACCGCCCTGACTAGCGGCGTCGGGCTGGCCACATGCTCCAACAGCAGCAGCTGTCCGCCAGGGCGGAGAACCCGTTGCGCTTCGCTGATCGCGGTCCGGTCGCCAGGGATCGAGCAGAGGGCGAGGGTGAAAACCACGGTGTCAAAGGTCTCGTCGGCAAACTCCAGGGCTTGTGCGTCGCCGATCCGTAGGTCGGCCTGCCGCCCGAGCTTGTCCGCTCGTTGGCGAGCGACGTCGAGCATTGGAGCGCTGAGATCGATGCCGGTCAGGATGACGTCCGGTGAATAGTAGGCAAGGTTCCGCCCGGTACCGACGCCGATGTCTAAAACCTTCCCCCTGGCCTGCGAACAAACCCACTCGCGGCCGCCCGCGAACAGCACCCTCTCGAAGAACTTAATGTCTTTGTCGTACCTGGGCGCGAGCCTCTCCCAGATGCGCCGGACGCGTTCGGTTTCGGGCGCAACGCTTGACTTATCCATTCGGGGCATACGTGCTGACCATGTCCGGTTGCCACGCCGCCTCAAAGACGACGCCGGAGCCACAGTCCTGGACGTTCACCTGGTTGACGACCTGGCCCGCACGCTTCAGCTCGAACTCCCAGTACCCATGATGGCGCTCGCCGTCCCCCAACGACAGGCCGGCAGGCGGAGCTACGCCAGCTCGGGCTTGGGCTTCGGACGGCGCCTGGCCACAGGTTGCGCCCATCCCGTAGCGCGTGTCCCACATCATGTTCGGCCCCATCTCCGGGCCCGCGTCGCCGGTTGACCGGTTGACGTAGACCTCGGGCCCCTTGAAGCCGTTGCGGTCATTCAATTCGACCTCAAAGAAGGCGGGGAAGATATGGACCTCGTCCACCGTCAGCCAGTCCCATCCCTGGCGCCGGACCGCGGTGATCGCCGCCTGCCCGGCTGCCTCAGGCGAAGCGACCCGACCCTGGCCCGCCTGCCAGACCATCATCGGTTCCCCCATACGGTCTGCCATCATCCCGCCGCCCCCCATCATGCCGTTGCCCATCATGTTCCAAGGGCTTGTCGCGCCACATGCAGAGAGTCCCACGGCGAGCCCTATCCAGACGGCGATCAAGCCCAGGGAGATGACAAGCAAGGCGCGCTGTCCCATCCCGTTACCGGAGCCCGAGGGTCCGTCTCGCCTGCTCGTAGTCAGCTTGACTGAGTTCCCCGGCGGCGAAGCGCCGGCGGAGGATGTCTTCTGGCGAGTCGGGGCGTGGGCCCTGGCCGCCCGTGAGCTGGCGGACCATCCAGACGACAAAGACTGTCACGCCGATCAAGAAGACACCGAGGATTAGCAGACTGAGCGGCCACATCCCGAAGCCGCATGACATCATCCCGTTACCTCCCACGCCGGGCGCAGACGGCTGGCTTGCCAACGAATCCGCCGGATTGCCCGAGTGCCATAAAGAACGGTCCAGAGCATCGTTCCCATGCTGATGCCCGTAAAGAGGATCGAGCTCAGGGCGATGACCTGGGCCACGGGCAGGCTGTAGACGAGGATCACCCTGATAACGAACTGGGCCATCAGGGCTGTGCCCCAGACCACGGTGGTAAGTCGGGCGACGAAGCGGACGTCCCGGAGTTGCCACAGATCGTTGAACGTCTCCGTCTTGCTCCGCTCGGTTCCCGCGGTGATCTGCCGGGCGAAGTAGAAGGAGAGCGTCTTGGGCAACAGGAAGGACGCCAGGCACGCCAGTCCCATGGCCAGCGTCGGCGCCGACCTGGAGATGAGGATGAGCTGCTGGCTACCGCTGACTACGATGGTCCCCACCGTGATGGCCAATCCCACCAGCATCATGGTTCCGCTCATCGTCGTGAACGGGTCAGCAGACCGCCTTCGCGGCAGGTTGACCAGAGCGGGCAGCATCGGGGCAAGGAGCGCCAGGCTCAGGGGAATCAGGCTGGGCGTCGGAAACCACCGCCTCAGCACAAGATAGATCGCCAACGGGACCGCGCCTCCGAGGACGATGCTCGGAAACATGTTCCGTGCCATGCCGAGCAGAGATTGGCGGGGCAACCATGCTGATCCGGCAATCGGTCCAAGTTGTTGCTCCATACCCGAGAGGCGTGACGGCGGGCGGAACGGTCGTTACCCGACCGGGAACGCGCCCGTCAGCCGCGGAGCTTCAGAACTCCCAGTGGACGGGGGCCTGCGGATCCGGCGAATACGAACAGAAGGTGCCGGTTCGGATCGTCGAGTCCAGGTGCCTGCCGAGGGTCGGGTTCGCGGCGGCGATGCTGTTCAGCGCCGCCTTGATGGATTTTGTCACGCTGATCCTGGCTCGTTCGGCGGGCGACCCACTCGGCCGGTCGCGGCCGCCGAGCCCAACTGCGCGGGCTAGCTCGCGGGTCAGCGCATCTCGCTCGGCCCGGGCTCGGCTGGCCCGCTCTGGATCGTTGAAGCGCTCTGCCTCTGAAAGCTCGCCCTCGAGCTCGTCTAATCGAGTCCGGTAGGCCGCCTTCGCCCGGTCATCGAGCAACGGCTCGACTACCCGGCTGCTCGACGCGGTTACGTCCGCGTTTTTCCAGCCGTCCCGGGACGGCTTTGGCGTTGCGCCATTCACGAGGTCGAGCGCAAAGATCTCCCGGTGAGGATTCGCGAGGAGCGTGGCGAGGTAACGGAGGCCACCGCGATCCTTAAGGCGCGACACCTGACCTTGATAATCGAGAGTCCAGTATTCGCCTTCCCGTTTGAAAACGTATCGCTGAGAGGGCGAACTCGGGTCCCCAGCCACCCTCTCGTCTAACACGACCGTCGGCCCGATGGACCCGGGCGACCAAGACCTCGGCATCTCCGGCTGGCGAACCGCGGCCGAGTAGTTCGGAGGCTTCGGGCGGCCCTTCATCCAGCTCACCGCCCACACGGTCACCAAGACCACGACCACAATCAGCACAACCAGCCACAGGAGCATCCCGAGCATCATCCCGACCATGCCGCCACCGTTCATGTGCCTGGTCCAGCCTTACGCGTCGATGATAGAGCGTTGTTTGGCAACGTGGTTGGCGCTTTGAGAAATCAACTCAACGGCATCGTCGCAGCAGGGCGAACGGTTTGCGACCCTTCCGCACGAGCTGCTCGAGGATCCGCCGCGCCCGCTTTCGGATCCTAGGCCATGGCCGTATGGTTTCACTTCTGGCTTGGCGGGTGCCGTAGGAACTTTTCTGAAGTGCCCCCGTCTTAGGATTGCCGACGTTTGGCGCTTACCGCCTGTCGGTAGAGCCAGATTCAAGGGGTGACGAATGAAGCGTCTGCTGGTACTGATCGGGCTTCTGCTGACGGCTTGCGGAACGGTCCCGCAAAGCCATGGGGGCCCGGTCCAGGATCAGGTAAGCCTGATCGATGCGCTCCGCAGAAGCATGACCGTGGACATCTCTGGCACCGTGGCGCAACCGTTCCTCCACCCGCAATCTGGTACGACGGTCCGACTGAACGGTGCGGCCCTGGCCGCCCCGGCCGACTTGCAGCTCTTTGAATACGGCTCGGTGGCGGCCGCCGAGGCCGATGCCCACCAGATCCGGGCCGACGGGAGCGGGACCGCAACCACGATCGTCGACTGGGTGGCGCCACCCCACTTCTTCCTCAAGGGGCGGGTGCTGGTCATCTACGTTGGGACCGACCCGGCCGTGGTCAGTCTTCTCGGTAGCCTTCTTGGACCCCAGTTCGCTGGGACTTAACGCAGGGGTCACCCGACTGGGGTCGGCGAAACGGAGTAGCCGGGAGCGGGCGTCACCGTGAGGCGCACGACTATTCGATGGCCACGTGATACGAGCCGGGCTGCCTTGTCGCAAACGCTACCGCTCAACCCGGGCGTCGGGAAGCGGCAAGCGTCTGAGCAGTAGGGCGTTCACTGCGACCAGCACGCTCGAGCCAGACATGGAGAGGGCCGCGATCTCGGGTCGTAAGACGAGGCCCAGCGGCTCGAAGACGCCGGCGGCGATCGGCAGGGCGATGCTGTTGTAGCCGACCGCCCAGCCGAGGTTCTGACGCATCTTCCGCAACGTGCCTCGACCGATGGTGAGCGCAGTCGGGATGTCGAGCGGGTCCGACCGCATGAGCACGACGTCGGCTGTCTCGATGGCCACGTCAGTCCCCGCACCAATCGCGATGCCGAGGTCGGCCTGAGCCAACGCCGGGGCATCGTTGACACCGTCTCCGACCATGGCCACCTTTCGGCCAGTCCGCTGCAGGTCCGCCACTTTGGTGGCCTTGTCGGCTGGCAGCACTTCGGCAATCACTGTGTCGATCCCGAGTTCACGACCAATGCGACGGGCGGTCGCCTCGTTATCGCCGGTCAGCATGACGACCTGCACGCCTTTGTCTCGAAGGGCGGATATGGCCGCCTTCGAGGTCGGCCGTGGCGCATCGGCGATTGCGATCAGCGCAACGGGGCGCCCGTCGATGGCAACCCACACCGGGGTACGGCCCTCGGCCGCCATCTCAGCTCGGCGGTTCTCGAGAGCACCCAGGGGGACGTTCTCCCGGGCCATCAGTCGCGTATTGCCGACCATTACCCGCTTTCCGTCGACCAGGGCGACAGCGCCCTGCCCTGGGACGTTCTCAAAGCCTTCGGCCACAGCGTTGGGGATGCCACGCACATCGGCGTACTTCACGACCGCCTGAGCCAGGGGATGCTCGGACTCGCGCTCAACCGCCGCGGCGGCGCGGAGCACGTCGGCTTCCGGAAGACCCTGCACGACGAGTTCGGCTACCTCAGGTTCACCTTTGGTGAGGGTGCCGGTCTTGTCCAGCACCACTGTCTGGATGCGCGCGGCAGCCTCCAGCGCCAACGCATTCTTGAACAGAATTCCCCGCCTCGCGCCGAGGCCGGTCCCCACCATGATGGCGGTCGGCGTCGCCAGGCCCAGGGCGTCCGGACAGGTGATGACCACCACGGTGATGGCGAAGAGAATCGCCACCGGCACCGAGCGGCCGACCACCAACCAGACGAGGAAGGTGCCGACGCCACCGATAAGCGCGACGAGGACGAGCCAGAAGGCGGCCCGGTCGGCGAGCTCCTGTGACGGGGCCTTGGAGTTCTGCGCTTCCTGCACCAGCTTGACGATCTGAGCGAGCGCCGTGTCGGCCCCGACGCGGATTGCACGTGCCCGGAGCGTCCCGTTCTTGTTGATCGACGCCCCGATCAGATCCGATCCCGGTGCCTTGGAGACAGGAAGGCTCTCCCCCGTGACCATCGACTCATCGACCTCGCTCTCTCCTTCCTCGACTTTGGCATCGACCGGGATCCTGGCGCCCGGCCGGATGAGCAGCAGATCGCCGACCATAACCTCGGACGTGGGGATCTCGACCGGTTGGCCGCCACGGATGACGAGCGCCATCGGCGGGGCTAGCGAGAGCAGCTGGCGGATGGCGTCGTTGGCCCCGCCCCGAGCCCGCATCTCGAACCAATGGCCCAGCAAGACGAAGGTCGCCAGGACGGATGCCGCTTCGTAGAAGACGTCGCCGCCACCGGTCAGGCTGACGACCACGGAGTACGTCCAGCCCGCCCCAATGGCTACCGCGACCAGCACCATCATGTCGAGGGTCCGAGCCCGGAGCGCCCGAACGGCACCATCGAAGAAAATACGCGCCGAATAGAAGATCACGGGCAGGCTGATGACGAGCTGGAAAAGGTCGTCGCGAAGACCGAAAGGTGCAGGAACCGCGAAATGCAGCACGTTTCGGCCGATGCTTGACCAGAGCAGGATTGGGACCGAGAAGATGGCCGCCACCAGGAAGCGGTTGCGCATGTCTTTGACCATGGCGTCCATCGACATGCCGGCATGGCCGCCATGCCCCATGGCCTCTTCGGGGGAGCGCATCGCGGCCTCGTGCGGTCGGTGTTCAGCATGGGCCGACTGCCCTTGGTCAGGGGCCCGCCTCTCCCTTTTTTCGGCGGTAGCGTTCGAGTCGACCATTGGGTCGCAGAGGTGATCCGGCATCGACTGGCCGACACAGTGGTATCCGCACTCCTCAATCCAGCGTGCGAGTTCGCGCACCGAGGTCACGCTTGGATCGAAGGTCACCGTGGCCGTCTGAGAAACCGGGTTCACCTGCACGCGGTGAACGCCCGGCCGGCGAGAAAGGACGGTTTCCACGACCGCCTTTTCGGTGGCGTAATGGAGCCCCGAGACATCGAGCACCACGGTGGTCAAGGCAGCGCCGCTCGTCGATACGGTCACGCCGAGCGCGTCGCGTCGACGAAGGCCTCGGGTTTACGATCGAACGCCTTCGCGCATCCCGGGTTGCAGAAGTAATAGGCCTTGCCCCTATACTCCCGCGTCGCGGCTGCCGACTCCGGCTCCACGGTCATCCCGCAAACGGGATCGATTTCCTGGCTCATGTCGTGCCTCCTTGTCTCGTCTTCATTGATCCGCCGTGAGTCATCGGCTCGGAAGCGACCGGGATCGGCGACGAATCGATCCCGACAACGATCTGAGCAAAAGAAGTAGGTCCGATCACCGCCTCGCGCAGTCGCTGGTGCCAGCTGCCTCTCGACCTGCATGCCACACACGGGGTCCATGGCGTACCCCGCGCCACCGCCCAGCCGCTGCCGGTTCCGATACAGCCAGAAGAGCCCGGCGAACACACCCAGGAAGGCGATGTTGAGATAGGTGGTGTAGTTCCACTGGAAGGATGGCTGGACGACCTCCGCCGGACGACCGACTGGAACAAGTCCGGCTCCGGTGAAGAGGTATTCGGTCGCCAGGCCGGCCGCCGCCATCACCAGCCAAAAGGCCGCCAGGATGCGGAGGGTCAGAGCCCAGCCGTAGAATCGCCGGTAGATCAGGAGCAATGGAAACGTAATGAGGTCCGCGAAGATGAAGCTGACCACCCCGCCAAAACTGATCCCGCCTTTCCACAGGGCGGCCGCCAGCGGCACGTTGCCGATCGAGCAGACGAAGCTCACGATGGCGATCAGCGGGCCAACCATCACGTTCTCCACGGATGTGGCGAAGCCATGCCCGTGGAAGAAGATGGTGTTCCAAACGCTATTCGGGACCAGAACAGCTAGGAAACCGGCTACCAGGTACCCGGCGATCATCTCCTTTCGGAGCATCACCAGATCGGCCATCGTATAGCTGGCAGCGTCAGCCCAGCCAGCGGGTGAACGCAGGCGCTGAGCAAGTCGCGCCCCCTGCGGCTTGCCTGGTTCGTCCGGGCGATCTGCCGGGATACTCAGCGAGGACTGCCCCGCCAGATGCTGACGGGCTCGCTCTACCAGTGCCGGCCGGAAAAAGAACCGGGCGACCAGGGCCAGCAGCCCAATCATGATGATGCCCCCGACATACTCGCTGAGCGCGAACTGCCAGCCGATCAGGATCCACAGCACGAGGCCAAGCTCGATCACCAGGTTGGTCGATGCCAGCATGAAGACCATCGCCGTCGTAAAGTCGGCACCCTTCTGGAAGAGCGATTTGGCCATCGCGCTGGCGGCGTAGGAACAGGACGACGAGACGGCGCCCAGGATCGAGGCGACGGCGATCGTCTTGGGCCGGCGATCGCCCATCACGCGCTGCATCTCTGAGCGCGAGACAAATGCCTGCACCGCGCCGGACAGCCCGAACCCGAAAATGAGCGGCCAGAGCGTATCCCAGAACATGAAGAAGGCCATTCGGAGGCTTTCCGTGATGGCACTCAAGACCTGCATGACCGCCTCTGCTGTGCCCGGCTAGGCCCTGGCAAACCGTTCGACGGCCTTGACCAGCTCGTCGACCTTCGACTGATCGCCCCGGCGTACTGCTGTGGTGACGCAGCCGTTGATATGGTCCTCCAGGAGGAGGAACCCGACCTGGTCGATGGCGGCCTTAATGGCATTGATCTGGGTGAGCACGTCGATGCAATAGGCTTCCTCGTTGACCATCCGCGAGATTCCGCGGACCTGACCCTCGATGCGGCTGAGGCGAGTGAGGAGTGCGTCTCGGTCCTTCGCATAACTAGGCTTCATAGCCCGCCTTTATACCCTAGGGGGGTATGGGCGGATCGCGCGAGGCCTGGCACCGTTATCAACTACTGGCCTATAGTAGGCGTCCGGCAAGGGCGGCCACCGGGGGCGATATAATGGCCGTCTACTACCGCCGCGTCGGAGTTTACTGCTGTGAGGACCTGCCGTAATGGTCGCTTACCATCGCCTCGTACCCGACAGCCGAAAGACAACACGGCAGAGTAGCGACTTCCGGCTGAAGGTCTGACCGAGCGGTTAGTGCGGAGCCCTGTCCTGGCTCGGGCCGCGCTGCTCCTCCTGGCGCTGCCGCTTGCCGCATGCGCGCTTCAGCGCGACGTCGCTTCGGCTCCTCCAAGCGGGACGGTCGGCGGAACCGCACCGGCCGTTGCCGGAACGACCCTCGACGACGCGCGACTGGCCGTCGACTTTCGCGGCTCCAGGACCGTGCTCGTCTTTTGGGCATCCTGGTGCGGGCCCTGCCGGCACGAGCAGCCGTGGCTGACGCGGATGGCCCTCGACCTGGCTCCCCGGGGCGTCCGATTCATCGGGGTCGACTTCCTCGACCATGACAAGGCGTCGGCGAAGGCCTTTGAGGAAGAATTCAAGGTTCCTTACTGGAGCCTATACGACGATCCTGGCAAGATCGCCGCTGCCTATGAAGTGGATGCTCCCCCGGAGATCGTCCTGATCGACGGAAGGGGCATCATTGTGGGCCGCATTCCCGGTGAGACCTCGGCGGATCGCGTCGGCAGGCTGATCCAGGCAAAACTCCTCTAAAGCGAGATGGACAACCGCACCCGTCGCGATGAGGAGCCTTCCACCGTGAAGCGTGAGGGAAACCGGTGATCCAGTTCCTGGCGCTGGCCTTCGTGGCCGGATTGGTGTCCTGCGCCTCAACCTGCGTCCTGCCGCTTGTCCCCGCCTATATCGGCTATATGGGGGGCCGCGCAGCGGTGGCAGGCGAGACCCCGGTCCGCCAACAACTGGGAATCTTCGCCAATGCCCTCCTGTTCGTGGCTGGCTTTGGCACCGCCTTCGTGGCCCTCGGCGCCACCGCCGGGCTCATCGGCGCCGATCTGCGAGCCTACCGCCCGATATTGACCCAGGTCGCGGGCATCCTCCTGGTCGTGATGGGACTTGCGCTCTTCGGGGCCATACCTCTCTTGATGCGGGAGAGCCGCCTCGACATCGCTCACCGGCTTCCGCGCACACCCTGGGCGTCTTACATCGTCGGGCTGGCGTTCGCCATTGGCTGGACACCGTGCGTCGGCCCTATCCTGACGGTCGTTCTCCTGAAGGCCGCCGACACGGCGACCGCTGCCCAGGGGGCGATGCTGCTGGCCGCCTACTCGGCCGGGCTGGGCGTGCCCTTCCTGGTCGCCGCCGGCCTCGTCGCGCCGTTCACCAGGCTGCTCGGCAGGATCCGCGGCGCGTACCGGTACGTGAATGGCGTCGCCGCCGTCTTGATGATCGGCATGGGGGTGCTGATCTTCACCAACCGGCTGACCCTGCTCAACAGCTACTTCCCATACATCAGTCCCCCGTTTCAGGAGGCCCTGGGTAACAGCGCGTTGCAGGCCAACAAGCAGGCGGCTTCGTTGCAGGGCCCGCTTCGCCCGGGGCAACTCGCCCCGCTCTTTACGCTCAAGGACATCGAGGGCCATCCAGTCAGCCTGGCCGCCCTCAAGGGCAAGCCGGTCCTCATCAGCTTCTGGGCTACCTGGTGCACCCCCTGCCGAGACGAACTCCCGCGCATCAGCGCCGCCGCCAGAGCCCACGCGGATCAGGGCCTGACTGTTATTGCGATCGACTACGGACAGGAATCGCTCCAGGCGGTGCGTGCCTTCTGGCAACAACTCGGCTTGAGCCCGGCACCTGTTCTGGATCCAGATAGCCATGTTAGTGGTGCCTACGGTGTTGGCCTGAAGACCACCGGACTTCCGGTCTCCGTGTTCGTCGGACGCGACGGGCTGGTGAGCGCCTATGCCTCGTTTGCCCTCGATGCCGACTATCTCAACGAGCAGCTGCAGAAGATTCTCTGAGCCCGCTCGAGGAGGTTGCCTGCTTCCCTCGGCGTTAGCCCGGGGACTCGGGCGAGCGCGCAACCTGATCGAGTGCGTCGGCATGCCTGGGGCGCCATCGCGGTCGATACAGGGCGACGCCGATGGCACCGGCAACGATGCCGAGCGCGAGCGCCTGAACGTACGCTGGCAGGCCTCGAAGAGAAACGGCCACGTTAGCGGCTGCCGCAGTCGCCCAGCGGTTCCAGGCGGAGAGCCAGTCCGGCGAGTAACTCATGGCACCGGTGACCGCCAGCGCTAACGCCAACACGGCAATGGCTAGGAACATCGTGCCCGCCAGCAGGTCTGACCAGGAGATCGGACGCCCCCCGAGGTGAATGGGTGATGCCGCCGGTCGCAACCTGGCAATTCGAACCGGCAACCTGTCCCAGAACAAGGCTGCCAGGAACAGGGGGAACACCATGCCAAACACGTACGAGAGCCCGAGCCCGAGGGCACCCACGACGGAGCTGGCCAGTGCCGACATGGCGACGACGCCCACCACCACCGGGGCACAACAAGAGCTGGCGACCCCGGACACCAGTCCGAGAAGGAAGACCGAACCGGAACCGCTCCCGCCGGTCCGCAGGCGCAGGGCAGGCACGGGCAGACTCCACCGCCGCCCAGCCAGGATGTTCAGGCCGAGAAAGGCTAGGAGGACGCCCACCACCAGGAAGACGAGCCGGTGTTGCGCCGCAAAGAGCTGCCCAAGGGCGCCGATGCCGAGCACGATCGGTAACAACACCGTGGCGACACCCGCGGCAAAGAGCGCCGCCGTGACCGGAAGTTGCTCCCGGCCGCGTTGCACAGCCGTTCCGACGAAGGTTGGTAGGAGCGAGACGATGCAGCACGGGGCGAAGAGCGCCAGAATCCCACCCAGGAAGGCGGCGACCAGCGAGCTGGAATAGACGAGGGCGTTCATTTCACGGTGCGCGCCTTCAGCCAGCTGCGGAGGGCGCCCTCGGAGAGCCGGCCATAGGCGCAGAAGACGCCGTCGATGTAGACCGCTGGGGCAAAGGGGATGCCGTCGCGTTCCACCAGCGCCCGACCCTCCAGGCTGTTCCAGGCGAGCTCATCAATGACCAGCGGGCGGTCCTGGACCACGCGGGTCAAGACCGCGTGGGCGTGCTCGCAGAGGTGGCAGTTGGGGACCGTGATCAGGGTCGCACGAAGCGGCTGCCCGGCCAGGTCAGGCTTGATTGAGGGCGGCCAGGACATCGTCCACCGGGACATGCATCGTATCCGGAGCGAGCTCTTTCCAGCGGAGATGGCCGGTCGCATCCACGACGAAGATCGAATGGTTGTCGACCGGGCCCATATCCATACCACCTGGAAGGCGAAAGACGCCGAACGCCGACCCGAGGGCATGATTGCGATCTTCGACAATCGGGAAGCCCAGGTTCAGCTGGCTCGCCACCGACTTCGATTGGTCAACGGGATCGACGGAGACCCCGACCACCTTGGCCCCGGCGGTCTGGATTTGGGACAACTGGTTCTGCAGCTCCACGAGCTGCCGCTGGCAAGCCCCTCAACTCGCCCCTTCGTAGAAATACACCACGATCTTTGAGCCGCGGAACTGATCGAGAGAGAGCATCTGCCCTGACGTGGCCGGCTCGGCCATCGAAGGAACGAGGGCACCCATCGCCAAACCACTGGATGGCGATGGCCGGCTCGAACTCTGGATCCAGACGAAGGCTCCCGCAGCCACGGCCAGCGACGCGCCGCCTGCCACCAGGATGCCAATCCATCGGCCGACGCCAGTGCCCGGCGGGCTCGACCGTAATGGCCGCCGATTGCTCAGGAGGCCGACTCCACCCGAGGAGGCTCCTCTTGATCCTGGTGCGCGCTGCGAAGCTCCTCAATTTCCCGCTCCAGCCGGGCAATCCGACCATCGGGCCGGTCCGCCTCGCCCCGGGGACCGGAGTGCTGCCCGCGCATCATGTACCACATCATTGCGCCCATCGAGATCGGACAGACGAGGAAGAGCAGGTACGGGAGGACGTGCTCCACAAAACCTCCAGAGAGATCCTATCGGCTACTAAGCCCCAATAGTAGCAGGTCAGGCAAGCCGGGGCGCCTCAGGAACCGGTGAGCAATTGCTCGACGGCCGCCTGCACCTCATCGGAGCCGGTCGGGCCCTCGAAGCGCGATCGAATGCTCCCTTTGGAATCGATTAGAAAGATCCAGGGCTCACTCTGGAGCCGCCACTCCAGCAGAGTGGGACTGAGCCGTGACCGGTCCGGCTGCGGTTTGAGCTGGTAGGGCTCGATGTGGATGAAGGTCAGCCGGTCGCGATATTGAGGCTCCAGCGATTGGACTACGTGCACCTCCGGCCCGCAGATCTGGCTCACGCAGAGCGCCGGAGATCCGAAGATCACCAGGGTGGGCCGGTGCTGGGCGATGGCGTCGGCGACTGAGAGCTGGTGCATGTCGTCCGGCGGCAGGCCGCTATCGATGTAGCTGATGTCCGGCACGTCTTTCAGTGTCGGGTTGTGACTTCGGGGAGCGGGTTGACCAGGCGCCGGCACGATCGCAGTGGCGATGACGTTGAAGGGAAGGCGCATCACGCCGTGCTGGCCACTGGGCCGAGACGCGGTAATTTCGGCGAGCCAGTTGCCCGCCACATCGAACGTCAGGTGCGCCACGTAGAGGCCTTTCCCTTCCAGGTCTTTCCCGCGGAACGGAGCGTCCGACTGGCCCTTGAATTGCATGCTCGTGCTACTGACGAGTACGAAAGCGCGGACGCGCACCGTGGCATCGTTGACCGGGGTGTTGTGATCCAGGATGCCGAGCGGCAAGCGCTGCTCGCCGGGAAGGAGTTCAGAGGCGACGATTTCCGCCTGAAGAGCCGTGGGCGAGCCGCTAGCCGTTTGATCCTGCGTTGACTCGCCACACGAGGCGAGCATCACCGCAACACCGATCACCCAGGCTGTCCGAAGCCATTTCGCGTTCTGACTCACGAATTCACCCGCTCATGCGCTCTGTCAGAGCACCATGGGCATCTGCCACAGGCAAAGGATCACCCCGGCTGCCAGTAGCAGACCAGTGGCCGAGCGGGCCCACAGGATCGGCTCCGGGCGCTCGAGGACAACCGGCCTGCCGAGCAGTTGGGCGACCCGAAGGCCGATCGCGCCGCCGAACGCCGCCACGGCGGCACCGCCGGTCGCGGAGCCCAAGGTCCACAGAGCTCCTGCGAGGGGATTCAGTCCGACCTGTTGCAGCGCTGCTCGATCGGCCACGAGCTCCGAGACAACGAGTTGACGTCGGGCGAGCCAATCGAGGAGCGGCAAAAAGAAGAAGACGTCACCCGCTGCCCGCCACGCCGCCCTTCTGAGTGGGTCGCGTCGGCGAGCGTGGTGGGCCTCATGCAAAAGGACGGCGTCAAGCTCAGCCGGCCGGAGCAGGCCAGCCAAATCCTGGCTGACGAGAATCTTCGGCCGCCAGATCCCGGCGCAGAAGGCAACCGGCTCTCCACTGGCGATGCAGTCCACACCCTCCACACCGGTCCGGCTGATCGCATTGACAAGTTCAAAGGGATAGTCGCACCGCGGGAGCCGGCTCAGTGCGATCGCGCTGCGCCAGAGCAGCCAGGCCATCCGGAACCATGGGAGGAGAAGGCCCGCGCCCAGCAGCAAGAGAAGCACGGCCAGCGGGACAGACCCGCTGGGGCGCTGGCGGAAGACGGCGATGCACGGTGTCATGGAAGGACAGCCAACCGCGGAGAGGCCGCAGACAGCCGTAAGCACGGTGGCAAAGCCGAGGATCAGCCAGCGCGATTTCATCGGCGGCCCACCTCTCGAAGACGCTTGCGGTCTTCCGGGCTCAACTCGTCCAGGCTTGCCGCGAAGGCGGCCAGAGCCGCATCCCCATAGCGCCGGACCAGGTCCCGAACGCGATGCTGGCTTGTGAGCCTGAGGAACTCGTCAGGGTTCATTGCGCAGCGATACTCGTGGGCCCGCTGTTGTCGCACCGCCTTCGCCCGAAGGATGCCCTTTTGCGCAAGCCGGTTGAGCGTTGTCATGACTGTCGTGTAGGCGAGCTCGGGCATAAGCGCCTGGACGTCGCGGACGACAAACTTCTCTCCGACCGTCCCCTTCCAGACCAGGCGCATGATTCGGCTCTCCAGCGGTCCCAGGACCGCCAGCGCGGCTTCCCGCGATCTCGGCGTAGCGCCTGTGGACTTGAACAGACTTCCCTCTCCCGACCGGAACGGCGGCCCGTAGATTTACTAGACCAATATAGTAGTGGAGGTCGCTCGAAAATGAAATCGCTGGTGCTCCTGCTCGTCAGCCTGGCGGTCGCGCTCCTCGCCCAATTTCCGCTAGAGCGCTGGGCCGACCAGAATGACGTCGTCCACTGGATCCAGCATGGCCTTCTCTTTTGGGCCGGCATCGGCGTCGGGGTTGGCTTGCTCGCGCTCTATCATCGAGGCCAACATCAAGTCTAAATGGCACCCTCGGTCGCTGCCGCTGGGCTCGGCCAGCGGCGCTCGCCCGCTTCGCAGCTCTCGCTAGGTGCGCTCGGGCTGGGGCTGGTCCTGCTGGTCAGCCTTGCTTGGGCGACCGGATTCTTCTATGTCATCGCTCGGCTCGGGCTTCCCGCGCCGGTCTCGCTGGCGCTGGTGGACGGCGTGCACCTGTACGTCGGCGTCGCCTCCATCGCGTTCTTCGCCGCCAAGCTCTCTCGCGTCGGATTGCGCCAGCATGTCGACGGGGTGCCCGAGTTGTTCGCCTGGCAGCGCTGGATTTCCTGGAGCCTTGCCATCCTCTACACGGCGGCCTACGTGACTGGACTGGTGTTGCTGATCCCCTGGCCGAGCGGGGTGAGCAAGCAGTTGGTCAACGCCCATCTCCTGACGGCAGTGTGGGCCGCGTTGCCGAGCAGCTGGCACGTCTGGCACTACCGGCCACGCGCTTTCCCGTACCTCTCGCGGCTCGGCCGCCGGACCCAGATCCGATTCTGGCTCGTCATGGGCCTGGTCTTGTTGCCGCTGGTCGTCGTCCTGGCAGTTCCGAGGGCGCTGGCGCCGGCTACCAAAACCTGGCTCGGCTCAGTGTGGGAACCAGCGGGGGCTGAAGGGGTCTTCCTGGATCGCCTCGCGATAACGGCAGATGGGCGAACGTTCGTGGCGGGTGGTGAGGGCCTGTACGTCACCCGAGTCGAAGTCCGCAACTGGCGACAGGTCCGATTTCCCGCTGAGCTGATTCTCGGCCTTGGGATGTCACCTACCACGGTGTACGTGGGCACCAGCAACGGTCTGTACGCCGGCCAGGTCGCGGACGGGCCCTATCACCGATTGGCTTTCCCATCGCGCGAAGTTCATGGCATCGCCGTCGACCCGACCAATGCTCAGGTCATATGGGCCAGCTCGCGTGGTGGTTTTTGGAAGTCGACCAACGGCGGTCAGCAATGGGTCGCTGAATCCGCGGGCATCCAGCATCCCGAGGATGCCTGGGCCATCGCTTATTTTCGCAGCGCGCTCTATGCGAGCGACGCCGTGGGCGTTTACCGCTGGGACGGCTCAGCTTGGCAGTCCAGTTCGGATCAGGGCTTGGTGGTTTCGCTCGATCCCTCGGCCGATGGGCGCGAGCTCTTTGCCAGCTCCATGGGGCAGGGCCTGCGAGTCTTCGACGGGCGCACCTGGATTCGGGCAAGCGAGGGCTTGAGTGCGCATGCCGGCTCTCGAGGCGCGATTCACGTTGTCAGCGTCACCGCCCCAAGGCAAGCACCGGCGCTCGCGGCGACCATGCTTAACGGGGTGGCGATCAGCCAAGATGGCGGCCGCCATTGGTCAGAGTTGCGCGCGGGTCTGCCCGTTGGCGCCCTGTGGCGAGTTATCCAGGTCGACCATCGGCTTATCGCCGCTTCGGACCACGGGATCTACGAGTACACCCTCCCACTGCTCTCGATTCCAGGTGCAGCTTGGTGGGTGCTTCTCATCAGCGCCGCCCTCGGCACGGGGTTCTCGGCGGTAGCCTGGGGTGCACTCCCCAGAGGCTGGTCGAACAGCTGAGATTCGCTGCAGACC
>Ga0066680_10000049_pt1 | contig 23795 bp, 27 predicted proteins | sample GraSoiAngelo_129_FD_62297 | JGI IMG/M metagenome (GOLD analysis project Ga0066680, IMG submission 62297) | Grasslands soil microbial communities from the Angelo Coastal Reserve, California, USA - 14_0927_12_40cm | ecosystem: Environmental > Terrestrial > Soil > Grasslands | place: USA... | reverse complement strand
AGTCCTCATGGCGCTCGCGTGATCACCCACCGGATTTGGCGGCCGGGAGGCCGCCTGCTGATCCGCTCTCTCAGAAGCGACTTCTGGGCTGAGGCGCGTGTGGTTTACTGGCGGTCCTTCGCAAGCAGCACATTTGCGATTGGAGTGGAGTTCCTCAAACAGGCAGGTAATTGGCAGACGCAGTATTAGCGGCCGGCCAGGGAGACGAAGAAACTGACGCGCCAGACGGCACTTCCACAATTCGGTTGTGTCCGGATGATGACATAACGACGCCGGCCTCGCGACGGTCCGAGTAGGTGCCCAACATCGCCAACGTTTGCTGGCGAGTGTGCAAGTCACATTATAATTTGCATCTCGGCCTCCTTCGGTCCGAGCGCTGACTCACGCGCCTGTGCATCTCAGTCTAATTCGATTTTCACCAAGCCTTCCAAACCAAGGTCGCGGAGGGCTTGGCGTAATTCCATCTCAACGTGGCGGACATCTTGTGAACGCACCATCAATGAGGCATTCAGACCAAGTATTAGGTCCTGGCCAGACGAACGCAGCTTCGGTAGCAGCTTGGTGCCGAGTTTGTTCCACTGCTCTGGCGGGATAGATCCTCGCAACGAAAGACGAACGAGTCGCAGGAAGGATGTTTGATCTCAGGGGTCGGTGTCTGAGGTCAGGACGCGGTTCACTTGTGCTGGCTAACGGCGCCACAGCGTTCACAGATAAAAGACCGATCCCACTGCGCGTATTGTCGCGGGTAGCTAGAGTGGTTGTGCTTCCAATAGACAAGAAAAAGGACAACAAAAACACCAGCAGAGAGCAAAGAATAGATCGTCAAAGGAACTGAAGAAACAGACGAAGCATTCCTCGTAATGGTATTTACATAAAACACTATCCAACCGACCAATAAGAACACCAAGACCGACCAACCAAAAAGCCTTAGATAGGACCATTTCTTCGGGGGAGTAAGCGCTCTCGAGATCTCCGTCTGCTGTGTCCCTTTCGTTGTCGCTCTGCCCACAACCACATCAGGCCCCTCAGTCCCGACCACGACGCCGCGTACTCGCGTGCGCGTGCTCACGCGCTGAAGTCCCTCTTGGTAAGCCAGAGATACTTTCTTGAGGTCAGTGCTATTGCAATTCGGGCAGTGCAAGTCCATCTTGTCACCCCTTGCTGCCCCATTCCGATATGGGTCTATACCCATTCTGATTACTTCTCTGCGCACGCGGTTGCCCGTATACTCCGCGCTCTTAGACAAGGTCCGCATTACAGCTTTCCTCCTTGGCGACCAGCAACGTGTCGGGACATTTTCTGAGCCATGAAGAGGAGTAGCCGCCGGTCCCCCTCATCCATACGGCTGAGCTGTCGGCGGAGTTGGTTGAAGAGGCGAGCATCTTTGCCGGAGCTGCCCCAGGCAATGTGATCTGCCGTCCGCCGCTTCGGAAGATTTGGGAGCGGCGGCGGCTCCTCGCCGTCGTAGAACAGTTGATAAAGGGGAACTTCGAGCGCCCGCGCCATCTTTTCCAAGGTCTCGATGGCCGGAACCGTGTGGCCGTTTTCAACACGAGAAATGTAGCAACGAAGCAAGCCCGTCCGCTTTTCGATGTCCCCTTGGGAGAGTTTCTTCTCTTCACGTACAGCACGTAAGCGGTCACCGATAATCATCTTGACCCTACTTTCTTGCTCCGACCACTCCACGGAAGATGACTGTAACTCTGCTCGAAACATCTCTCAACAAATTTCGGCTGACCATCAGGCGACGCTTTGGTTCGTCCTCCTCTTCTCGTCGCTTCGAGATTGCCGCGTCCCGGCGTGAAAGACGCCCGCCTCCGGTCTCCACTAGCACGCTTCGCACCACGAAAAACCTGTGTCACTCACGCGTGCGGCTCGTTCCGCCCTGGACGCGCCAATCTCTCCGCTTCTGTCCTCTGTTTCGCGTCCTTGCTCCCTCGGCGCGGGGTGAAGGGAGCAAGGACTCCCCGAAACAGGAGGACAGAAAACATGAAAGTCGAACAAGCAAAGCAGATCGCAAGCAAGGCCATCGAGCAACTCAGTCAGGCCCTCGAAAGGGGCCACAGTGAGACGCTGAGGGAATACCTCGCTGCAATGGCGCGGTTCCATCGCTACAGCTTGCTATGTGTTCCTCAACATAGAAACGAGAATGTGAATAGCTGGACTATGTGAATTCAGCTTCAAGGTCACTCCGGAACGCCCACTCAATTCGACGTATCTGCGTTGCAGCGATTGACATAATCCGGCCACACTTCTCCGGCTCGGCAGCTAGCCGAGAGGAGGAGCGCGATGAATCAGTCCATCACTACCGGTTGTTCCATCCCAGATTTCTGCTCGCAGTATGGAGACTATCTTTTTCGTGTTCGCGGATTGGCGGCTTCCACCCGGAAGCTGCATCGACACGTCGTTTGCAGGTTCCTCACGTTTCGATTTCCAGACGGAAAAATCATCGTGAGCGACCTTCGGTTCAGTGACCTTGTGGATTTCCTGAAAGAGGAGTTCGCACGGCTATCAAGCCGGGAGACTCAGAGAGCTTGGCTGATGATTCTGAGAAGTGTGCTCCGGTATCTCTCAGAAGCCGGACAGATTCCCAAAGGCTGGGAAGGAGCTTTACCCAAAGTCGCCAATCATAGTTATGCACGTCTACCAAAGAATCTCTCGCAGGATCAGGCTAACGCTCTTCGTGCCGCATGCCGCGGGGGAAAACCGAGACACTTTCGCAACCGAGCTCTATTGCTTTTGTTTTTGCGTCTCGGACTACGCGTGCAGGAGGTGGCTGGTCTTACTCCGAGCGACATCGACTGGAAAAATGGCTACCTGAAAGTTCGCTGCACGAAAACGTACAATGATCGCATCCTCCCTCTTCCGCAGGATGTGGGCCGAGGGCTCGTCGCTCATCTACGCAAGTGTCGCAGCCACCCCGAACGAATATTTGAGCCGCTGAGGCCGCCGTTCACGGCAGAACGCAGCTACACCCATGTTCTCAACTCAATTCGCTACGTTTTTGGGCTGGCGGGTATCAATGACCACGGTGCGCATTCTCTTCGCCACACCGCTGCCACAGAGATGGTGAACGCCGGCGCATCTTTCAAGGATGTCGCTGACGTGCTCGGGCATAAGTCCGTCACGACAACATTCATCTACGCCAAGCTCGATATGAAATCATTGATGCGCGTCGCACTGCCCTGGCCCGGAGGTGCGCGATGAACATCACGAATTTGTCGGCATACCTGGAAGAGTTCTTGGCGTTAAAACGTACGATGGCCGAGGCGGAACCGCATTACGATGCGTTCGACCGCAGATCGCTACGCCACAAAGAGAAACTTCTCAGGAACTTCCTTGCTTTCTGGAATCATCATGGCTGTCCCTGGCCGATTCGTGCCGCACATGTTCTCGATTGGCTAGCTGCCGAGAGTCATCCGCAGCATCCATACCGAGGCCAACATCGTTTCTATGTCCTGCGGGCATTCTTACAACAAGTACGCGCTTTCGAACCTGAGACGGAAGTGCCAGACAAAATATTCAAGTTCCGACGGCCTCGACGGACACCCCACATATTCTCTGAGCGCGAAATTGTGCTGTTGATGCGGGCAACGCGGCATCTCCGCCTATTTGAGACTTTTCGTCCGCTGACTCTCCGCACCATGATTGGGCTGTTGGCGAGCACCGGTCTGCGCATTGGGGAAGTCCTCAGACTCAAAAGCGAGGACGCCAAGTTAACAGCCAATCCGCCCTTTCTGTTGATCTATGAAACGAAGTTTGGCAAGTCGCGAAATGTTGCTCTGCATCCAACAACGGCCCACCGCTTGAGAAGATATCTCGTCAAACGAGGAGAAGTTTTAGAGAACCGACTGGCCAAGACCTTCTTCACAAATGTCTCAGGCAAGCCGCTTGGGTACGCCTCAACCCGCTCCACGTTTCGGAGGTTGCTGAAGCATGCCGGTATTCAGTCGGTTCCAGGACAGCGAGCTCCGTCGCTTCATTCGTTTAGGCACACGTTCACGGTAACGAGGCTCACAAGATGGCATCTTGAACGGAGAAATGTCCAGGAGTTGCTACCTCATCTGTCGGTGTACCTCGGCCATGTTGGACCGGAAAACACCTATTGGTACATGACCGCTACACCAGAACTACTCCAAACAGCTGCTGCGCTCTTCGATCGGCAGCAAAGCCAAGGAGCAGCCAACCCATGACCACACCCGCCCTTGTCGGACCATATCTTCAGCTCTTCTTCACGGACCATCTCGTTGCGCAAAGACGCCTCAGTCCGCAGACGATTGCGAGCTATCGTGATACCTTTCGCTTGCTGCTGCAATTTGTGCACCGTGAAGCGCGTATCGAACCAGCATCCCTGTCGATACCGGAACTGCATGCGGACAGAATCCTAGATTTCCTCGACTACGTAGAGAAGGAACGCAATAACACAATTGCCTCGCGCAACTTGCGGCTTACAGCGATACGCTCGTTTTACCGTATGGTTGCCCTCCGCGACCCGGCGAGTGTGGGAATCGTAACGCGCGTACTCGCGATTCCGCTCAAGCGTGCGGACACCAAAGTGCGCTCGTACTTAACGCGCGAAGAAATGGATTCGATCCTTACAGTGTTGGACCGAAACCAATGGTGTGGGCGACGAGACTATGCCTTGCTTCTCACCATGTACAACACGGGCGCTCGTGTCTCAGAAATATCCTTTCTTCACCAGAATCAAGTGAACTTCGGAACAAAGAGCTACGTTCAGTTGCATGGCAAGGGACGGAAGGAGCGCTTGATCCCCCTCTGGCCCAGGACTGCCCGAATTTTGAAAGAGTGGTTCCGGGAGACTGGCCCGCGGGATAGTGCCGTCGCATTTCCCAATGTTCGTGGCGAACCGCTTTCAAGGTTTGCTATCCACCTCTTACTCCGCAAAGCAGCCCATCAAGCTGCCTCCCATTCTGTAAGCCTCAAACGAAAACGAGTCTCTCCTCATGTGGTCCGGCACGGGACGGCGATGGCGCTACTCCAGTCGGGTGTGGATATTGCTGTCATCGCGCTCTGGCTGGGCCACGAAAGTATAGAAACAACCAACGCCTACTTGCATGCAAATCTCGCGATGAAGGAAAAGGCCCTTGAAAAGGTCCTGCCGATGGATACACCATTCAGACGATTCCATGCAGACGACCGCTTGTTGGCGTTCTTGGAATCGATCTAACGACATTGACTGAGGGGCGCGAAACCGTGCGCCCCAACTTTCATGTCTCGCAGCAGGTTAATAGACACTTCGCGACTAGGCGCGGTCTATTTCCCCCAGCCCCGTTGGGGGCCGGCGACGGGCACTTGTCCGGTTAGACTCCACAGGAGTTGGCAAAGACTGCCCGGGCATTGAATAGCCATCGCGGGGAACACTAGCGCCGAACTTCCAAGCGGTTGAAGGGGTACTCCGCGATCCAGTGGAAGCGGGAATTCGCGAGGAGGAACTTGTTGCGGTCAACTAAACGGAGTTGCATGTGTATCATGTGGTTGTCCACCTCGCCATCGAGGGTCAGTTGATCCGGCGCGGGGCGTTGGAAGGTGAACTTGGCCCTCCAGTCCTTATCGTTGGTCTTTGTTAGCGCGATGGTTCTGTCGTTGAGGTTGATCGTGGCGCCGTAGCCGACGAACGAATCGTCCATGCGCTGAAAGTTTACGCTGGCGGGAAAGTCAAAGATGACGCGACGCCAGCGGTCATAATCGGTGAGGAGCGGCGAGCGGACTTGACCGTTAACGGAGAGCTGGTCCACGTTCCAGATGCCGTAGAACGACGATTTGGGACGTCCGCCGCCGTAAGCGTACCAAATGCTCCAACTCGTGTAGATATTCGTTCCCACAAGATAGATAGCAAAGATGAGCTGCGCGCCCAGCGCGATACGGTTAGCGCGGCGCGTGCGGAAGAGTTGCGGCTGCGCGGAAGAGTTGCGGCTGCATGGAAGGTTCGACGGGCCGATTTAGGAAGAAGAAGTTAACGAGACGCGGAAGCTCGGGAACAAGAAGGAACAAACACATCAGGATCAGGTGGAACGAGAGGAGTTTTACGGGGACGTCATAGGTCATGTTGAGCAGGAACACGTATGTCAGGTCGGCCAGGCAAATTAGCATCCCGAGCATCGTCGCACCAGGGACAATCAACAGAATTCCACCCAGCATTTCAGCGCATCCGGCGAAGATTTCATAGACAGGAGAGGCACCGACGAAATTCCAGAGGACGCCCATAGGCGAGAAGTTGCCGAAAGGCTCGACGAATCTAGTGAGAAATGGGAAGGGCATTTGTTGTGGAAAGACCTTAACCATTCCGTAGGAGAACATTGCGGAGGCAAGGGCAAAGCGAATGAAAAGGCGAAACCATTTGTCCAGCGTGACGTAATTGTCGCGCTGGCGGTCAAGAACAGACCAGATGCCGGTTGCCAGCACCACAAGGACCAGCAGGCAGAATGTTTCCACCCAATTGAAGGTTTTGTCGCCGCTTCCACTGCCCGTGTAAACCAGTGGGTGCGTGATGCCGAAAATATGCGCGGCGGTCCAGAGGGTGATCTGGCGCATTGGCCACAGCGTAGCGGGGTCAACCGAAAACTTGGTGATGAGAAACAGTCCGCCGAGGATTTGAGAGGTGAGGCAGTACAGTCCAAAGTACGAAAAGCAGAAGCGGGAGGTGAGCCGCTTCACGAAGCTCCAATGCGGAACCTGCGTTTCTCGCGAGGGTTCTTCGATCTGGCTCTGAGTGCCCATGGGACCTCCATGACCGGACCAAGTGACAACAGTCAGTCTACATCACAGCTACGGACGCCATAACTGCCGAGAAACGCGCAAACAGGCCAAGTGAAATCGAGCCGAATGCCCCAGAGGTCCCGTTGCGGAAGGTGAAGAAATCGATGGTTCCGCACGATGGGTCCTCGCCGACGCGGCAGTGTTGATTGACCGCTCGCTGCTACTTCGCGGAAAGTCGATGTGCTAGAAAAGATCGCCGATAAGTATGGCTCTACAACTCTCGGGTTCATCTCACAGATTGCCAACGTTCTTGAGATCCCTCTCACTACGTTGACCCTGGAGCGCAAAAAGATGCACGCTACCTTCCTTTTCTTTCTCCAATTAACATAGTAGGGCAATTCACATTCAGCTTGCACAACATTATGCTCATCGCATCCCAGAGGCCAGACGCTACCCACGTCGCCGGATTTCAGACCTGGAAGCAACTTGGACGTTTCGTAAAGAAGGGCGCAAAGGGAATCTTGATTCTTGCGCCGGTGCTGCTGCACAAGGACGCGGAGGCATCCGACCGAGAGGAAGGCACCGAAAGGCCAGTGGTGCACTTTCGCGCGGTTTACGTGTTCGATGTTGCCGATACAGACGGTAAGCCACTGCCCGAACTCGGAAATGCTGACGGCGATCCGTCCGGCCACACGGAACGGCTAAAGGAATTCATCGCGAGCCGTGGAATCCAACTTGAATACTCAGACACGATCTATCCGGCGCAGGGTCAATACTCACCTGGAAAGATTGTGCTGCTGCCCGGTCAATGTGCGGCAGAGGAATTTGCTACGTTGGCCCATGAGACGGGACACGCGCTCCTTCACGGCCAGGATCGACGCAGCTAGACGACGAAGCGTGTCCGTGAGACAGAGGCGGAAGCCGTTGCATTTGTCGTCTGCGAAGCCATCGGCCTCAAAGCCCAAAATTCCGCTGACTACATCCAACTCTATTCCGGCGACAAGGAGACGCTGGCAGAATCGCTGGAGCACGTACAGCGTGCCAGCGCAGAGATTCTTGCCGCTATCACGCCGACCGACTAAACCAACTTGCAAGTGGGAGGCTCGCTTCGGCGAGCCTCCCGTTATCCCTTGCTCACTCGGGTGCGCCTGGCTCGCAGTTTTCGCCTCCCTTTGACGCGAGAGCCTTGTCTGGGGGCACGCTGGACGATGTTTGCTTCCCACGAGCGGTGCTTTGGCGTTACCGGTCTCTGACACAGACGTGTCACGCTTCGCGCCGGGCCTCCGCTCGCAAACTCTCGCGCCAGCCGTAAACACGTCTCCTGTCACTCGCGTTGCCATCCGCTTCGCCCCAGACCAGCAGCGCCTCCGCAGACAGTTCTTTCCGTGCCGGAATTTGTTCCCTCTGTCTTCGCGTGAAGGGAAGCAAATCCGACACGAAAGAGAGAACTAAAATGAATATAGAGCAGAGCAAACAATCCACCAGCGAGCCGCAGCCGAATACAGCCTTGCAAGGCGATTGCGTCGAAGTCATGCGGCAGCTGCGCAGTTGCAGCGTTGATTTCGCGCTGACCGATCCGCCGTACCTCGCACACTATTGCTCGCGTGACGGTCGAAAAGTCGCCAACGATGGTGATGCCACTTGGCTGAAACCCGCGTTCGCTGAAATCTTTCGTGTGTTGCGCCGCGACTCGTTCTGTGTGAGTTTCTACGGATGGCATCAGGCGGACAAATTCATCGCTGCGTGGCGCGGCGCAGGCTTCCGGCTTGCTGGGCACTTGACGTTCACAAAGCAGTACCCTTCAACGGAGCGGTTTCTCCGCTATCACCACGAGAACGCATACTTGCTCGCGAAGGGCAATCCGACGCAACCGACACAACGGATTCCCGATGTGCTCGAATGGAAATATTCCGGCAACAAGTTGCACCCCACGCAAAAGCCGCTCTGCATTCTCACGCCGCTGATTCAGTCCTTCTCGCGCCCCGGCGATCTCGTGCTCGATCCATTCTGCGGCTCCGGCTCGACGCTGCTAGCTGCAAAGCTCCAAGGCCGTCGCTTCATAGGCATCGAGCTCGATGGTGCATATTGCGATGTCGCGCGTCACCGGCTCGTGCCAAGAGCCGCCTGACGGGGTGCGAAAGCCGAATCGAACGCAGTCTTCGTTGTCTCTCACGGTGCGAGTTAAGAAATCTAAAACGACTAGGAGGAGAAAGACAACGAAGGTGTCCCTAGTACCAAGGCAGTACTACAGTACTATTGAAGCAATAATATCCGAGGAAACCATCGCCCTTCTCACCGCATCCACATCTGCAACAGGTTTGCGGCGGCCAAAGGTTGGGGGTCCAATGGACCCGAGGCGAGAAGCAAAACCCAGTCCCCGGTTCTTGCTAAACTCGGTTGACCTCTTGGGTAGAGAGATCGATCCCGCCGTATTGTCCGTTGCCCAACAAATCGCTCCCTCGTGCAGTCCCGCATGGCGAAAGGCTTCTCCGCGATCCGGCCTTGGCGCTCAGCCTCTTTGAACAGGCCGCTGCGACCGTTTCAAAAATCCTCAAAGAAAAGGCAGCGTCGGGCAAACCCGGAATACGGGATATGCGCCGCTATCTTTTCCGCACGTATTTGAGGCGAATCAGCGTCGAAAGGAAAGCCAGTCTTGCGTTGGATGATGCGACCGAGGAGGAGTGGCAGAAGCATGCACGGCAAACCGATGACAGCGATGTCGAGCGCCAAATTCTAGTGAAGGAACTGCTGGAAACCTGTGATACATTGACGCGAGAAATCCTGTATCGCAGGTTGGAAGGCTTTTCGTGGAGAGAAATCGAGAAATCCTGCGGCGTTCCGGTGAATGCCGCCAATTTGCGATTCAGCAAGGCTCTTCGGCGTCTCCGAAAGGCAGTTCGGGCAACAGGGCGTTATAGCTGAGGAGGTTCCTGGGACCTTGCCGCTGGCAAGCAAAAGGCGAAAGAAGACTGGGCCAAAATCCCCGACCGAGAAAGCCTTACTCAGGTATCTGAAGCGGAGCCTCTGGAACGATTTTCCCAACCCCAAACGAATCGGATGTCCTTCCCTGGAAGCGCTCGAACGCAACGCGAATGACCCGACCCACGCAGACGAATCCGTTAGCAAGCACGTCGGGAGCTGCTCTCCTTGCTATCGTGCATACAGCCGCCTGCTCCGGCAGGGGCTCGCCCGGATGCGTCAGAAAGCTCCCCGGCCCAACTCCAAGCGGCGCACCCAAAAGAAAATTAAGAAAGTTGTGAAATAGCCGGACAGATTTTGCCGGAAAAACCCCTCTATATAAGTGAGGGGAGTTTTCACCGAATTCTCCCGTAAGCCTGGTGGGGCCGTCCCACTTCGGTAAACCGCCTGGCCGAGTAGCGTGCCGCTCGATGGTCCCGAGCCGGACGCGAAAGCAGAAACCCTCTGGACGGAGCTAGTGCTCCAAGTGCGCCTTGAATCGGATCAAGGCCAAACCTTACCAGCAGAGCGGCCCTTGTTTCGCGTTCGTGATTCGAACCTGCCAGACGCGGGCGCGGTGAGAACTCCCTCGGACTTAAGAAAGCCAAATCCAGCGAAGGAGACGAACGGACATGAAAACACTCTGGCGCAGGGTATCCCAGCTTATATACGCGCCCCGGACGCTCGCGGCGGTCGCCGTGGGTTTGCTTCTCGCGGCACCCGCATTTGCTCAGCAAGGGAATTCTCCTTGGGAAAACGCGGTCAACGTTCTTGAGGCGGCTTTCACCAGCACGATTGCACGCGGCCTGTCACTCGTCGCGATTGTCGTGGCCGGGCTGACGTTCGCCTTCGGCGAGGGCGGATCGAAGCGCATTCTCGCGGGCGTGCTCTTTGGTGTCGGCATGGCCATAGCCGCCGTGAACTTCATGGCCTGGCTCTTCCCGTGAGGTAGAGCTGAACAAGCCGCTCTTCTTAGGGGTCTCCGATGTCGAATGCCAGACGGGTAAACATGGTTCATCGCTCGCTCTCACGGCCCCTCACCATCCTCGGAGCCGAGAGGAAACTGTTTTTCTTTGCGATGTGCGTGGGCGCGGGAACCTTCAATCTGCTCGACAGCTTGTTAGGCGGGCTGCTGATCTTCTTTCTGCTCTACTTCGTCGCGCGTTGGGCGACGCAGACCGACCCGCAGATTCTGCGGTTCCTGCTCACGGCGGCGAACCTTCGCACCCAATACGACCCGGCAAAATTCAGCCCGGTCTCGATACGCAGGATCAGTGATGCTTAAACTTCAACGGATTTTCAAGAATTACCAGGAAACCGGCGCATTCAACGAACAGGTGAACCTGTATGGGTTTGTCGATTCCAATGTTTTTCTCACGAAATCAGGGGAACTCGGCGTCATCCTCGAAGTGCGCGGCGTTGACTACGAGTGCCTCGATGACGCCTCGATTGACGGCCTCACGAAGAGGCTCGAATCCGCACTGAAACTGTTCGACGAAAACTACCGCATCTATCAATACCTCTTCAAACGAAACAACGAAGCTATCCCCTACAAACTCTATGGCAATCCCGTCGTAGACACCGCCATCAAAAACCGCATCGCGTACCTGGCTGGCAAGGCCGACACCCTCTTCTCGCTTTCGGTTTATTACGTGATCCTCTTCGATGGTTCACGTCCGAAGCGCAAGATCGGAAGCGCGCTCCAGAACTTTCCCGAGCAGCCAGCGAAGGCGCTCGGCGAGCTCTGGGCGTACTTCTCAACCAGAAAACAGGTTGTCTTCCTCGACCGGGAGATCTCGAAGGCCCAGGCCACGCTACTTCAGAAGGCCGAGAGTTTCATCCTGCAGGTCAGCGACTTCCTGACGGTCCGGCTCCTCGATAAGCAGGAAGCCTTCCGAATCCTGAAAAAGACGCTCAACTTCGCCCCGGACAAGCTCGAACTGGCGAAACTCAAATACGACACCTTTCTTGACTATTATCTATGCGAGTCGCATCTCGAATGCCACCGGGGACATCTCCGTCTCGACGATTACTACGTCAAGGTCCTCACGCTCAAGGAGCCATCCGCGCAGAGTTTTCCCCTCATCTTCAAGCGCCTACTGGAAGTCCAGGCGAACTACTACGTCGTCACTGAATGGAAGAAGGAAGACTCGGGCAAAACCCGGCGGATCATTCAGGCCAAGCGCCGCCACTTCCACAACACCAAGCGTTCGTTCTTCAGCCAAGTCAATCTGAACGACGCCGCACCTCAGGATGTTCTTCTCGATGATTCAAAGGAGTCGCAAGTCCGGGAACTCGGCGAGGGCATCAAGGAGATCGAACTTCATGGGAATTATTTCGGTCAATTCTCACTCACCGTCGTCATCTACGACCTCGACCCCACCAAAGTGAACCGGGCGTGTGCGGAGTTTTACAAGGTCTTCAGCGTTCACGATGCGCAGCTTTACGAAGAGAAATATAACCTGCTGAACGCATTCCTCGCGGCGGTTCCCGGCAATCACATCTTCAACCTTCGCTACCTCTACCTGCTCAACACGAACTACGCCGACTTTTCGTTCCTCTTTACCCTCCACTGTGGCGAGCCTCGCAACCGGCACCTCCGGCAAGAATATCTCGCGGTTCTTGAGACGAATCACCACACGCCGTACTTCCTGAACCTTCATTATCGGGATGTCGCGCACACGATGATTCTGGGACGGACCGGCGCGGGCAAATCATTCCTGCTGAACTTCTTGATCACGAACCTCCAGAAGTACGCGCCGCATACGTTCATCTTCGACCTCGGCGGTAGCTTTGAAAGCCTCACGCATCTTTTCGGCGGCTCCTACGTTCGTGTCGGACTCGAATCCGAGGATTTCAGACTCAACCCATTCTCACTGCCGCCTACGAAAGAGAACCTCGATTTCCTAGCGCTCTTTGTGAAGGTTTTGCTTCAGGGCTCCAGGACGCCAGAGATTGATCCCGCGACAGAGCGCGACCTCTACCACCAGATCGAGAATCTTTATGCGGTCGATCCCGCATTGCGCACGCTCGGTGTGCTCACGAATACGCTCGGCCATGAAATGTCCGACCGGTTGGCGAGATGGACTCGCGGCGGGCAATTCGGCTTTCTCTTCGACAATTCGGAAGACACGATCTCGTTCTCACAGTTCCAGTGTTTTGACTTTCAGGGGATGAGCCAGTACCCGGAACTCCTTGAACCGCTGCTCTTCTATATCCTCCACCGGGCCAACGCCGTCATCGCCGACCGGCAGATCACCCAAGTCTTCAAAGCCTTCTTCATCGATGAAGCATGGGTGTTCCTGAAGAACCCGAGCATCCAGCGGTACGTTGTGGAAGCGCTGAAGACCTGGAGGAAGCACAACGCCGCGATGGTGCTCTCGACGCAGTCGCTCGACGAACTGCGGCGCTCGGACATCCTCGACGTGATTATCGAAAGCTGCGCCACAAAAATCTTCCTAGCGAATCCTGACATGGACCGCGAACTTTACCGCAGGCAGTTCCACCTGAACGAAAACGAAGTCGAGCTGATTTCGAACCTGATCCCGAAACAGCAGTTCCTCATCAAGACGCCCGAGCTGGCCAAAGTTGCCAACCTCACCGTGGACCGGAAGAGCTACTGGCTCTACACGAACGATCCCTATGACAACCGGAAGCGGAGGGAAGCCTTCGAGACCTATGGTTTCGAGCGAGGACTCGAAGTACTGGCAGGAGAGCACGCATGAGCACGCCGCTTATTCTCGTCGCGACCCTCTGTTTTATCGAACCCGGATTCACGTTCCTTCTGCGACGTTTGCAATATCAAGTCTGCTTGAAGCCTTTGCTCGTGTCTTGGCTTCCGTTGCTAGTGGCAGCGGTTGCGACGGCTCTGGTTATCGCGGTGAATTCTCTCATTCAAAGCATGTGCCAGGAAGACGGCCTTTCCCCGAATGACAAATCCCAATTCAGGAGTGAACAATGAAAGACAGAATCTCAGCTCTTACCCAGCACGCCCGTATTCAAATCGCCGCTTTAGCGGTCCTTTGTCTCTTAGGCGTGGGCTCGACACCGGCGCGCGCCGGCGCGGATGCGGCGCGCGTCGTGAAGTATTCCAACGAAGACATCGTCCCCGTCCGGGCGAAGCTCCGCTTTTCAACCCTCATCGTCCTCCCCGAGAGCGAAGAGATTCTGGACTTCACGACCGGCGACAAGGAATTCTGGATCATTAATGGCACGCACAACCTCTGCTACGTGCATCCCGCCCAAGCGGGCATTCGCAGCAATCTGAATCTCATCACCGCAAGCGGGCACGTGTACTCGTTCCTACTGATTGAGATCAGCAAGGAGCCGAATGCCGAACCGGACCTGAAGCTATTCATCGAGCCGAAGGGCGAATCCGGGATTGCCGGGAGCACCGGCTTGCATGGTTATGTCCGCGTGGGCGAGGCTGAAGCCTATAAGAAAGAACTCGAAGCCCTGCGTGCGCAGACCGACCAACAGGTCCGCAGTGCCCAGGCGCAGGCCGCCGAACAGATCAACAAGTTTCGCGCCGATTACCAAGCGAAGCTCCAGTTCGACTACACACTCGACTCGAAGGCCCCGCGCGCGCCGTTCCTGGTTTCGGCGATTTACCACGACGACGCCTTTACTTACGTCAAGTGCGCCGCCCGCGAAAAGCCGACGCTGTATGAAATGAAAGACGGCAAACCCAATCTCATCAACTTCCAATTCGATAACAGCGTGTATATCGCCCCGAAAATCCTCGACAGCGGATATCTGGTTGTCGGCAAGAAGAAACTCACATTCTCACGGCAAGTTTCCTCGAATTGAGAGGCAAGTCATGAACGAACCGATCCAGGAAAAGGCACCCAAGCCACCCGGTCTCGTACCGAAAAACGTTCAATCGTGGCTTCTCATCGGTCTGGCCCTCTTGATGGTCACCATCATGTGGCTCACAGGCGGAAAGAAGCCGCAGTCCGCCATCAAAACCGCGAACCCAACTTCCCCCGCACAGGCCCCTCTGGAAATCAACGAGACCCAGATCACCGAACTTCAGAAGCGTATCCAGGAATTGCAGCGCCAGCAGCTCGTCGCCCAAAGCGCTCTCGCGCAGCAGACCCGCTTGCTCGGGGCCATGCCCCAGGACTCCCAGCCTGGCCAGCAATCGAACGCCTCGGGCAATCAACCACCGGAACGCGCCGAAGACGCCATTCAGTCTGAGCGGAAAAAGCGTGAGTACCTGTCCCTGTTCGCGTCAAATGTCGCCCTGAGCTACCGCAAGTCTACGGGCACTCCAACGCCGACGGTGACAGAACCAAGCTCGAACCCCACAGTTGCAAACTCCCCGTCTGAGGGTCCAGATGCCGCACAACTCGCACAGCTTCTGAAGGAGTTGCAGCCGATTGCCCCTCCGCAAACGGCGGCACCGCCGCCTGCTTTTTCCATCTCCACCCCAACGCAAAACGTTGCTTCGGAAACAAATAACGACAGAAAGGAGGGAGGCCCACGCCCTGCCGCCGCGCCAAGTGGGACGCATAACGCGGCGGCAGGGAAAACCTATGTTCTATTTGAGGGAACTGTTCTTGAAACGGTTCTTATCAACCGGCTCGAAGGGCAGTTTTCCGGTCCCGTCGAATGCCTGCTCTCGACCGATGTCTATTCACATGACCGCCAGCACCTTCTGATCCCCGCCGGGACGAAACTCCTCGGCGAGACCCGCAAGGTTGATAACTCCGGCCAGACCCGTCTCGCCGTTGTCTTCCACCGGCTCATCATGCCGGATGGTTACTCGGTGAACCTCGATCAGTTCAAGGGCCTCGACCAGATCGGCGACACTGGTCTTCGCGACCAAGTCAACAACCACTACCTACGAATCTTCGGCGTTTCTCTTGCCGTTGGTGCTCTCGGAGCAGTGGCCCAAGCCGGTAACGGCAGCGCACTCACGGCATCCGGCAGCGACCTCATGCGCCAGGGATTCGCGTCGAGCACGGCACAGTCCTCGGCGCAAATCCTGGACAAATTCCTGAACATCATGCCCACCGTCACGATCCGCGAGGGCCACCGACTCAAAGTGTATCTCTCGGGCGATCTTGCATTGCCCGATTACAACAACCACGAGATGCCTTCAAATCTCTGAAGGCGACAAAAAAAAGGAAGGAATCCGATGAAAAGGAAAATTCCAGCAGTTCTCTTGGTTCTGATTCTCTGCGTTGGTACTGCCTCTGCGCAATTCGGGAGCGGTATCGTGTACGACCCGACCAACTACCACAACGCGCTGTTGCGCTACTACCAGTTGCAGCAGCACCTCATTCAATTACAGAAGAGCTACGCCAAGATCACGGGCCAGCTCAACCTCGCTATGCAGATGGCGAGGTTCGTCCAAAACATGCCCGCTCGTTACCGCGCTGTGTTTTCGCAATGGAGAAATGTGACCTCGTTGAACACTTTCGGAAACACCGGCTCTTGGATCAGCGGCATCAACTCGGGCCTCCTTCCCAACATCAACACCGGCTACCAGAGGTCTACAACCCAACTGCTCCCGTACACCGCGAACCAACTCTCAGGCATGAACGCCTTGGAACTTGCGCGCGTGCAGTCCCAGTACGCGTCCGTGGAACTCGCGGACGGCGCGAACATGAACGCGATGGCCACCATTGGCTCGATCCGCGGCAACGCCGATAGTGTCCAGACTCAAATCGCAAACCTTGAACACGACTCGTTCTCGGATGACCCAGACCTCAACACGGAAGTTTCCGTCCTGAACAAGATCAATGCGGCGGGAGTCTTGACGCTACGCACGCTCCAGGATTCAAACAAGCTCCTGGCGTCGCTTCTCGAACAGCAAACCATCCTCGCCAAGCAGCAACGCGAGGCCACGACTAACGCCATCAACGCCGACATCGAGCGGCGCGCGAACCTCGCCGGCAACATGGCCCAGGTCACGAGCACGCTGACGAGTTCGCTTCAGAGTTTTCGGATGCCGTAGAGCAAGCCACCCAGCCGCGTCAAGGGAGCCGCAGCCATGCAAACCGACTATCTGCAGTTCATCTTTCAGGCGATCAACAATCTCCTCACTCAGAATCTCGGCTTCTTCGACGCGATGGGCCAGAACCTTTTTCGGATGTTCGCGACGATTCTCGTTGTCTGGTACGGCGTGAAGTCCGCGCTCTCCGCCGCCAGCGGCAAACACTTCCTTCACTTCGACAACTTCGCGGCCCTTTTGCTGACGATCAGCTTCGGATTCGGGATGGTCAACTACTACAGCACTCCACTTCCCGGCATCGGCGTGAGCTTTCACAGCCTCATTACCAACGAGTCCCAATTCCTTGCGAATAAAATCAATCAAACAGAATTGCAAACCGTTGAAGAGACAGTTGCGGACTTTGAAACTCGCATGGACTCACCCGGTTTCGGCGACATTCTGGGAACAGCCGAATATATCGTCATTACCATCCTGCTCGCGGCAGCCCAGGCCATCGCCATTGTTGTTATCGCCTACGGATTTATCGCCACCGCAGTCTGCGTCCTGGTGGGGCCGGTCTTTGTGCCGTTCTTCATCGTTCCGAAATTGGAGTGGCTGTTCTGGGGCTGGTTCAAGGCTTTCATCCAATACGCCTTCTATCAGGTCATCGCAGCAGCGGTTGTGTACGTCATCGGGAACCTCATTCTGGGCATCCTCGACCTCGAACCGAAAGGCACCATTTCGATAGTGCAACTCATCGAGGCTTTTCCCGTCCTTTTCATCACGTTCTTAGCTGCGATCTATGCGCTTTTGAAGATTCCCGCGCTCACCAACCACATCTTCAGCGGCACATCGGGAGGCTCTTCGGCGGCAATTCTGGAAAAGGTGTTCGGATGAACAACGACGCGAGCTTTCAAAGTGCCAAACGCCTCTATCTCGAACAGTACGGTGATCCCATGGTGACGAACACCTATCTCAAGATTGCGCTGGTTCTCGTCTCCCTTGTGGCCATCGGCCTGGCTCTCATGGACTTGCGCACCATTCGGACGTTCCAGAACTTCAGGCCGCTGGTGATCCGCATTGACCAACTGGGGCGGGCCGAGGCGCTCGACTATCACAATTTCGATTACAAGCCTCAGGATGCCGAGGTGCGGTACTTCCTGACCCAGTTCTGCACGCTCTACTACCGCCGGAATCGCTACACGATTCAGAACGATTTTTCGAAGTCGCTGTATTTCCTCGACGGGAGCCTCGCGAACAGCGTCTTCGATGCCTACAAGAAGGGCGACATCATCAAGAACTTCCTCACGAACTCCTCAGCGCCTGAGATCGACATTGATGTCAAAAACGTCGCGCTCGAAGGATTGCAGAACCCGCCTTACCGCGCTCGCGTGGACTTCGACATGGTTTATTACTCGCCCGCCGATCACAGCGAGATCAAACGCGACCTCTATACCGCCAACTTCGTGTTCCTTTTCAGGAGCCAGGTTCCCAACGCACTCATCCCCATCAATCCGCTTGGAATGACGATCACCTATTTCCGGGAAGACGAGGCATTCAAATGAAAAACAGGATTCGCTTTTTGCGTGTGGAAAGGGGATGGACCCAGCAATCTCTGGCCAACCGCGTCGGGATAACTCGCATGATGATCAGCCTCTTTGAACACTGGAGGCGCGACCCGAGCTTGGCGCTCGCCTACCGCTTCGCCGATGCGTTCGAAAAGAGGATTGACGAGGTATTCCCCCACGAACCGGAGACTCTCCGACCGGAGGAGCCAGAGGCAACGGCATCCGAACTGGAGCTCTCCTCAATCGAAACAACCCGCCCGAGACAAAACCTCGTCCGCGCCTTACGAATCGCCAAACGTTGGTCCCAAAGAGAACTGGCGGAACGAGTGGGCGTCTCCGTGTGCACCATGAACGCCATCGAGAGGGGTTCGTGTAAACCGAGTCTCGCGCTCGCGTATGGCATTTCGCAAGTGTTGGGCGCGAGCGTTCTTGAGATCTTTCCACCCGATGCTTTCAGGAAGGTGATGCCACCTGCAGCTTCGAGCGAGGAAGCCCCCATGATTGCGAATGCTCTGATCCTGACCATCGCCATCCTGCTCGGATACGGCTTCTGGCTCATGGACCAGGTGAAGTTCATGGCCTCTTACAAGGCCGTCATCTTCCATGCCTACGGGCCGGTGCTTCTGACTGCGGTTGCCGTCCTGTTCCTGAACGTTTTTGGCGCTGCTCTGGCCATCAACCGGAGGTTCTTCCTTAAAGACACAGGACGCAAACTCTCGCACCTCGACAAACAGTTCAATGTTGGACAGACGGAGATGCCCGCTCCCTCCGACGACGAGGAGCCGAATTGAGATGTCCCGCGATTTCTATTCCTACGATCCGCAAGACACGCGGGATACAACCCCTCGCCGTCCTCACAGGGAGCACGAGGCGGATGTCTCTGAAACGCGCACAAACAGAGGTTCGGGAGATGCACCCCACAATGGCCGTGAAGCCCCGGAAACACTTGACCGGAATGTTCTGAAGCCCGAACGCGAAGATTCCCCTCGCGCTTACTATGTGCGCGACCGTGCGTATCTCCTCCGCGAATCTGAAATCCATACACTCAGCGAAGTGGGCCGGTTCCGCGTTGTTGCTCCGCCTGACCTCGCAAAGTACGGCTACGCCCGCGACAGTGCCCGCATGGAGCGGGATATCAGGCGGCTAAAAGAGCAGTCTCTGCTTACGGACAAAACCCTTGAAACCTCGCAAAGACAGACGTTGCGCGTCCTCACCCTGACCAAGCAGGGGCAGCGGCTTCTCAAGAAGACGAACCGGCTCCACGAAGACCAAGCCATCTACCACGGTTTGGTAAAGCCGCGAGAGGCAAAACACGACGCCGATTTGTATCGCCTTTATCACAAGGAAGCCGCCCGGATCGAACGCGCTGGCGGCAGGCCGGTGCGCGTCATTCTGGACTACGAACTGAAGCGAGACCTCAATCGAGACCTAGCCGCGCTCGGGCCAGACAAAGACGACCCTGATGCGAAGGAATTGATCGCCGAAAAGCACAGGCTTCGTGTCGTCAACGGCAAGATTCCCGTGCCCGACGTTCGCATTGAGTACGAGACCGCACAGCGTGAACTCAGCCGCGTGGACCTGGAACTGGCAACGAGCCACTACCGGCCTCGGGGATTGGCTGCAAAAGCCAAGGCGGGATTCTCCCTCTACAGCCGCCCCGAAGACGCATCCCGTCTGCGCCGCATTCTGAACGACCAGGACCTTACCGCAGGAATCCTTGCGCTATGAACATCTCTTCTTCCCATCTCAACGCCTTGAAAGCATTCGGCTACACCGAGGACGAAGCGCGGTTTCTTTACATCGTTGCGACCCACTCGGGCTACTTTGTGGCGCGTCAATTCCTTGCCTTCACCGAAGCTCATTGGGGCAAACGAACAACCACCTTTTGGGACAAACTCCACACGAAGAAACACGCCCGCACGGAATGTTTTCCGAAGAGCGGAGTCATCTATCACCTCTTCTCGCGGAAGCTCTACCGCCAGATCGGACGAGAGAACCTTCGCAACCGCCGCGAACATGAAATCGAATTCATCCGGCAACGCATCGCAATCCTCGATTTTGTCCTCGCAAATCAACAGCGGACGTACCTCGAAACCGAGCCAGAAAAGGTCCGCTATTTCTGCGATCAACTGAAGGTGCCCAATCACTTTCTGCCCGCGAAAACCTATCACGGACAGCGAACCTCCCAGCCAACCGTTCGCTATTTCGTGGACAAGTTCCCGATGTCCCTTGGCAATGAAGTCTCCTCCTCCCCTGTGGTGACGTTCACATACATCCAGGGGGCCGAGGCAAGCCTGACCGATTTTGTTCACCACCTGGAAGCCTACCTGCCGCTCTTCCGGCAGCTTTCCGAGTTCCGATTCCTGTACCTCGCCCGGACAGATTCCCACTTCGAAAAGGCAAAGGAACTGTTCGACTCCCTCATCACAATTCCGCTCGAATCCGACGCGACGAAGGACATCCTCCGGTACTTCCACATTCGCAAGGCTTGGGATCTCAAGCAATACCCTACCCTGACCGAAGGTGACCTGATTTTCCGAAATGACGCCAAGGGGCGGTTCGCCGGGGATCGATTCGAGCACCTGTATCGCGGATGGAAGGCCGCGCGAGTGACAGAGGCGAACATCCGTCAGGAGTTCGGCGGAGACGGCCTCCATCACACGGTGCATTTTGCCGTGCAAGTCCTTGGACGGGTCGCCGCAGCGGACGGCGAACCCACCGAAAAAGGGTGAAGAGGATAGAAACGATGTGCTGCACCTTTTTCTTCACCACTTTCTGCACCCTGGGTGCAGCGAAGTCTTTGACCGAGAGAGCAATAGAAACGCAGCAAGGAGAAAAGACGCCGTGGAAAAAACACCAAATCGGGCGGGAGCGACCCCACTTTTTCGGCCTTCAGCCGCCCAAGTGAACCGTGGGGTCGCTCCCGCCCTCCGGCACAGATGACTGTGCCAGGTGTTTTTTCCACGGTGACGGAGAAAGGCACAAGGCAAGTCAAAACATCCGAGGAGGAATGAAATGTCCATCATCAAGAAAGCACCGGCAATCAAGACCCGCGAAGTTCATCTCGAAGAACCCGTCAACGAGCTGCTCGAAGACTATGCCCGGTTCATCGAAAGCACCCCGGACCACGTTCTGAATGCGGCCCTGAAGAAGGTCCTCTGGCGGGACCAGGACTACCGGAAGTGGAGAGACCAGCGCCGCAACGCTCAGTCCGGTTCTGAGAAGACACAGCCCGTGGACACAAGGGTAAGGACATGATCCAACGGATTCTCCATTCGCGCGGCTTTGTCTCGGCTCTGCTGGCGATGGGCACGGGAGTCTTTCTCTATTACACGCACCGTTTCCCGCAGACCAGATCTTCCTGCGCGTGATCGCCATGCGTGCCCCCCATGCCTTCCTGAGCTTCCAGTACCTCTACAACATCGTCCTGTTCACAACGCCGTTCATGGTCTTTTCAGCCGTGCTTTCGGGCCTCTACATCTTCACGTTGAAAGTCCGTCGGCACATCTCGCCGGGCCGCCTCCCCCGGTATCCCGACCCACGCAAAAGGAACGAGCTTTATCTCACGGTCGGCGAGGTTCACAACCCTCGCAAACCGGGACCATCCGAGACCCCGCGATGGCTCACCATTCCCGAACGCGGATTGTTCACCGGGATTGCGATTTTCGGTGCTGTGGGAAGCGGCAAGACGAGCTGCTGCATGTACCCGTTTGCCGAGCAGACTCTTGCCTACAAAGCAGCGGACAAAGAGGAGCGAATCGGCGGTCTCATCCTCGAAGTCAAAGGAGACTTTTGCCGCAAGGTGAAGGGCATTCTCGACCGCCACGAACGGGGTGAGGATTACATCGAAATCAGCCTCGATTCCGAATACCGATACAATCCCCTCCACAACGACCTGGATGCCTACGCGCTGGCCTTCAGCATCGCGTCCCTGTTGAACAACCTCTTTGGCCGTGGCAAGGAACCTTTCTGGCAGCAGGCGTACACGAACCTCGTCAAGTTCATCATCCTTCTTCATAAGGTCGCCTACAACTATGTGACCCTTTTCGATGTCTACCAGTGCGCCATCTCGCCAACGATTCTGGAAGAGAGGATTCGCGAGGCCGAAGAGATCGTCTTGGGACGCCACTATGTGGCCATCAAGCCAGATGTCTTTGGAGCGCGCACGGCGGACCTCGCTGGACATGGATTCGTTCACGATCCCAAAGAAGACCGCTATCTCGCCCCGGCCACCCCGCAACTCCGCGAGACGCTGCAAAACAGGGGAATCGGCTTCGAGTCCCGGAGCGTCCTCGACCCCGCGCAAGCCGACGCCGACAAGCTCGAACAACTGGAAGCCGTCAAGCGTTGGTTCAATGACGACTGGAAACGCATCGAGCCGAAGCTGCGGACCTCCATCGTCGAGGGAATCTCCGTCTTCCTTTCTCTCTTCGACGACAACCCGAAAGTGAAGAAAGTCTTTTGCCCGAAGAAGGAGTGCTACGACCCCGCAAAGAACGTCAACAATATCTATGGCAAGCCCCTTCCTTCATTCTCCTGGCTCATTGAAAAGGGCAAGGTTTGCGCCCTCAATTTTCCCATCGGGATGAACCCAGGACTCGCGAAGGCTCTCGGCGTCATGATGAAGCTCGATTTTGAACGCGCCGTCCTCAACCGCGTTCCTGAAATCGAAGCTCACCCAGAGCGGTATTTCAGGCAGGTCCTCTTCCTCTGCGATGAGTACCAGCACTTCGCAACCGTGGGCGAAAACGACCCCACAGGCGACGAGAAATTCTTCAGCCTCTCGCGCCAGCCGAAATGCATCCCCATCATCGCCACGCAGAGCATCAGTTCGCTCAAATCCGCCCTGCCGGGGGATAGCTGGCGCACGCTCTTGCAAACTTTCCGCACGAAGATTTTCCTCGCGCTTTCGGATGATTTCTCCGCTCGCACTGCGAGCGAGCTTTGCGGACGGGAAGACAAGCTCAAGGTCAGCTACAACCTCTCGGAGAGCGGCCACGACGCCAGAGTGAGTCTGCTCACCGGGAAGGCCGTCTCACACAAGGCCAACATCACGGCATCGAAGAGCTACAACACGCAAAGCGACTACCGCTTCGACATGAAGACATTCACCGAGTTGCGCAACGCGCAATCGGTGACGATTGCCTACGACGGCTTGAATCCGATGCCGCCGATGTTCTGCTACCTGAAGCCCTACTTCAACGATCCGAACAAGTCTTACTTCAAGCAGCTCGCGGAAGGAGGCCTGTGATGAACGGATTCGAGATGATTCTTCCTTTCCTCAAACCTATCGAGCACCTCATCCTCGACGACTCCATCAGCGAAGTCATGGTAAACGGACCGGACCAGGTGTTCATCGAGAAGGCTGGCTTCCTGCAGCAGGTCAAGGGTGTCTCACTCGGGGAGAAATCTCTAATGGTCGCCGTGAAGAACATCGCCCGGCGTCTGGGCAACGACATCTCGGAATCGAAGCCTATTCTCGACTCGCGATTGCCGGACGGCAGCCGAGTCGCTGCGGTCATCCCGCCGTGCAGTTTGAGCGGAGTCACTCTGACGATCCGCAAGTTCAATACGCGGCATTTCGAGATGCAGGACCTCATCAATGCCGGCAC
>Ga0066680_10000043_pt1 | contig 24418 bp, 30 predicted proteins | sample GraSoiAngelo_129_FD_62297 | JGI IMG/M metagenome (GOLD analysis project Ga0066680, IMG submission 62297) | Grasslands soil microbial communities from the Angelo Coastal Reserve, California, USA - 14_0927_12_40cm | ecosystem: Environmental > Terrestrial > Soil > Grasslands | place: USA... | reverse complement strand
GTCGCCGGGATTTGAACCCGGGTAACGGGCTTGGAAGGCCAGTGTACTAACCAAACTATACTACGACCGCTCACTCTGCCAATCTTAGACCTACATAATAATTCTTTTTTCATATTCGTACAGTACACGTGAAATGATCACATGAGCTTCAAGAGCATTTTTGTTAATAGATACTGTTCTATCGAAATGTTTCTTTGTCATATCAGAAAAATGACCTTTAGCAAATCCTCCCACCACCAAACAGGTTTCGCTATCTAATTCCAGAGCCAACTGTTGATAAGAGATTAAAGTTCCTTTTGTAGAAAGCCCAACTATTTGCTTTGGTTTTATTTTATCCATTAAGCTAGAAAAATCCATATTTTTTATTTCAAGAAGAGTTTTGTTGTCCTCTTCTATCTTGCCAGTAGAATACAATTTTTCAATTAATCCAACAAATCTATGATAAGATTTTGGCAGCCTAACATTTTGACTTACAAATATGACTTTGTCATCAATCGTATGAACGAAGACGCAAAGTTTTTTTTCAAAATATAGAGGAATACTGCAAGCCTCCAGAAGGGAAAAATGTACCAAATCTGGTCTGCCTCTTTTTATCTCATCCTTAATTCCCTTCATAGCAGCAAAATGCCATGATATGTCTAGCAAAATTTCAGATGGTTTCTTCTTCGATCTTCTGGCTGAAGCAAGGACAGAATTGTGCTTTTGGAGTTCTGGCGGTACTAGTTCCAGAGCAGACTCTGCTATAACAAGAGAAAGCAAGATTGTATTTTAAGGGTAAGAATTATTTAACTAACGTGAAAGCTGCGCTGAAGGACCTGATAATCGAAAGAATGCAAATTCTTATCAATAACGCCATGTCAAATGCAAGATCAAATCCAGAATTAGCAGAAAGACAAGCAAGTCTTGCTAAAAGACTAAGCACAAAACATCGAGTTAGAATGCCATATGAGATACGGATGAACTTTTGCAAGAAGTGTAAAAAGTTCATCGTGCCAGGTTTCACATCTAGAGTAAGAGTGGGAAGAAGTTCTGTGAAATCAGTACGCATCACCTGCGGGTTTTGTAATCACACATATCGAAAGATCATTAAAAAACAAATTCTAAAAGGTCAATGATTTATAAGACGAACTTTAAATTTTGGTTTTCATGGCAAAGGCATACGATGTACCTCCGGATTTACTGATTAACAAATTATCAGAGATTCTAAAGAGCGAGGATATCACTCCTCCCAGCTGGATCCCATTTGTCAAAACTGGCTCTCATGCACAAAAGCCACCACATCAAAATGATTGGTACTATACAAGATGCGCATCTCTTTTGAGAAAGATTTACCTACATGGCCCTATTGGTATACAAGACCTAAGAACAATGTATGGTGGAACAAAGGCAGTAGGATACGGAGGAGCTCATCACCGAGATGCGGGTGGTGCAATCATTAGAACTGCGGTTCACAACCTGGAAAAATTAGGTTATCTTGATAAGGTTGAAGGAAAAGGAAGAACAATCTCTCACGCAGGAATGAAAAAGATTGATCGTGTTTCAACTGAAATATTAAATGAGCTAATAACAAAGAACCCAAATCTGAAGAAATACTCCTAATGGTCTTATGAGCATCGAAAATCCAAACGATGAAAGAAAGCCAAATGATGCAGAAGTTAATGCTCTAAAAGAGCACGCACTCAGAACGCTTCTTACGCCTGAAGCCAGATTGAGATTAAACAATGTAAAGATGGTAAAGCCAGATCTTGCTGCAATGGTTGAGAACTATCTTCTTGGGATGGCATCACAGGGTAAGTTGAACTCACAAATATCAGACGATCAACTAAAGCAAATTCTACTGTCTATCCAACAACCAAAGAGAGATTTCAAAATAAACCGAAGGTAGGTCTAGCGAAAATATATTAGGGGTAAGTTAGGCGGATCCAACTATGAAAGCAGTTGTTTACGAAAAATATGCGCCAAATGATGACTACAAATCAATTCTAAAAGTTAAAGAAGTGGATGATCCAAAACCAAAACCCAACGAAGTCGTCTTTAGAGTAAAAGCTACTGCACTTAACTACAACGATATCTGGGGAATGAGAGGACAACCGATTCCAGTTCCTTTACCTCACATTTCAGGATCAGACGCAGCAGGTGAAGTCATAGCAGTAGGAGCTGACGTTACTAGTTTCAAGATAGGTGATAAAGTTGTTTCACATTCAAACATGTCATGCAGAGTTTGTCAAGCGTGCACTGATGGACGCGAATATGATTGTATCAAGAGGACCATTTGGGGATTCCAAACAGGACCACTATGGGGTGCCTTCTCCGAAATCACTCATTTGCCAGAGGTAAACGTTGCAAAAATTCCAGAAGGTGTAAGTTATGATGACGCAGCAGCAGCTTCAATGACTCTGTTGACTGCTTGGCATATGCTGGTAGGAAGAGCAAGGATTCGTCCGGGTCAAACCGTACTTATCATGGGAGGAGGTTCAGGTGTTGGCAGCTTTGGAATTCAAATAGCAAAACTCTATAACTGTACTGTGATTGCAACTGCAAGCCCTGACAAACTAGACAAACTAAAGCAGGCAGGTGCTGATTATGCAGTAGATCACAGAAAAGAAGACTGGAGCAAAGAAGTAAGAGAAATTGCAAAACCACTAGGTGGTATCGACATTTCATTTGATCATATTGGACAAACCCACTGGAATGCTCAGCTTACTCTGCTGAAATATGGTGGAACGCTTGTCACGTGTGGAGCAACCACGGGATATGACGCCAAGACCGATTTGAGACACATTTTCTTCAAAGGAACAAACATCTTGGGTTCAACACAGGGAACAAAGGCAGAATTAGAACAGGGCCTATACTGGATGGGCAAAAAGAAGATAAAAGCTGTAATAGATTCTGTACATAGCTTTGAAAATGCTGCAGAAGCACATACTAAGATGCTAACGGGTAAAGGAATGTTCGGCAAAATCTTAATGAAACCATAAACCCACTCATTTTATGGCAAGACTCTTACGAAGTCTTCTATTTGTTCCTGGAAATAATGCACGATTCTTAGAAAAAGCTAAAACCCTTGCTGCTGACATTATTTGTTTTGATTTGGAAGACGCGGTACCTTTTGAAGAAAAAAAATCAGCTAGAAATCTAATCAAAAATGCATTGACAGACCGTCCTCAATACAAAGCTGAAGTTTATGTAAGAACAAACTCTCTTGCGTCTGGCATGATTCCAGATGATTTAGCAGAAATTATTCAGAAAGGAACTGATGGAATAGTAATTCCCAAGGTCAATGATGCAAACGAAATAACAAAAATGGAAAGGATTTTGGCAAGTTTAGAAAAGAAACGAAAATTGAAACCTACAGAACTTATCCCGTCAATAGAATCTGCAACAGGTGTTGTCAATGCGTATAATATTGCATCAGCCAGTAAAAGAGTGTCAGCTCTTGTTTTTGGTGTGTTTGACTTGCTCAATGACTTAGGAGTAGAATACACAAAACAAGCAGATGGTGCACGATACGCAAGATCTAAGATTCCTATAGACGCAAAAGCAGCAGGAAAATATGCTATAGATGCAATCTGGCAGGACCTAAACGATACGAAAGGGCTTGAACAAGACTGCCTTACAGCTAAGAATTTAGGATATGTGGGCAAAAGTGTCATTCATCCTGACCAGATCAAGACCGTACATAGCGTATTCCATCCTACTCTATCTGAGATAGAATGGGCAAAAAGGGTCATTGAGGCATATTCTTCAGCAAAAGTTACAAAAAAGGGTGCAACCACAGTAGATGGTAAAATGATAGACGAAGTTCACTTCAAGAGAGCCAAGACCCTGATTGATTCAACTCCTTCTTAACGATCAGAATAAATCATCATATATCAAATAACATCACGTTACAGATGTTTACTGGAATTATTGAAGGCCTTGGTAATGTTGTGAAATTTGATAAAAAAACAAAAAATCGTAGTGCAGCCAAAATGCAAATAAATCTAGGCAAATTTGCAAAAGATCTCAGAGTGGGAGGCAGCGTAGCAATAAATGGTGTTTGTCTTACTGCAGTCAGAATAACAAAGGGAATAGCTGAATTTGAGATGGTGGGAGAAACAATCAAGAAAACGAATCTTGGACACTTGAAAAATGGTGATAAAGTGAACATAGAAAGAAGTCTGAAGATTGGTGACAGACTAGAGGGACATTTCGTACTAGGACACGTCGATGGTGTAGGTATAGTTGTTAAAATAGAAAAACAACCAAACCAAGTAAAGATCTGGATCGAAACAGCAAATGAACTATCAAAACACATAATCAGGAAGGGATCCGTAACAATAGATGGAATAAGTCTGACAGTTGTTGATGTGTTTAAAAATAAATTTTCCGTTTCAATAATACCACATACAATCAGAGTAACAAATCTCAGATTCAAGAAAATTGGCGATAAAGTTAATATTGAAACCGACATTCTTGGAAAGTACGTCATGTCTGAAAGCTAAAAACCTACTACTTTTTTGGTAATTACCAATTTTCTAGTAAGATTTATAATTATACGAACAAGCTGATTACGTATGTCCTTACAAGAGGCAATTTCTTCGCTTAGAAAAGGAGATTTTATCTTACTTCATGACGAAAGCACACGAGAAAATGAGGTCGATATGGTAGTTGCTGCGGACTTGGTAACACCAGAACACATTTCGCGTATGCGTCAAGATGCAGGCGGCTTGATATGCCTATCAATAAATTATACGTTTGCTACAAGCCTGGGTTTAAACTACATGCACGACATACTATTCAATTCCCAAAATATGGACGTGGATTCAAAAAGGATGATTATTGGCACCGCCCCATACGGAGACAGACCATCATTTTCAATCTCTATCAACCATATGAGCACCTTCACTGGCATAACAGATAGAGACAGAGCCTTCACTATGTCAGAAATGGCCCGTTTGTACAAAAACGGAAGCAAGAACAAGAAAGAAGTTTTCAATTCCGCGTTTAAAACACCTGGACATGTCCCACTTCTTATTGCATCAGAAGGTTTGTTGTCAAATAGACTGGGTCATACGGAAATGTCAGTTTATCTGACAACTCTTGCGGGACTTTCTCCAGTAGCAGCTATCTGTGAAATGTTGGATTCTGAAACATATACTGCATTATCTATTGAAAAAGCAAAAAAATATGCACAAGAAAACGCCATCCCATATTTCGATGGCGGTGAACTTGTAAAATTCGCCAAGGAGCATTAATTTTGAACATTGCAATTGTAGTCTCGGAATTCAACAGGGAAGTAACTTCAAAAATGCTAGACGTTGCAATTGAGAAGGCAAAGACGCTCAAAATGAATGTAAAATATACTTGTAAGGTACCCGGCGTGTTTGATATGCCACTTGTAATTGATAGATTGCTGAGGAAAAATGATGTTGATGCCGTGGTGACTCTGGGTGCGGTAATTAAGGGACATACAAAACATGATGATCTTATTGCCAATGCTACTGCAAGCGCTCTGATCGAGCTATCAATAAAGTATCAAAAGCCGGTAACATTGGGTATTTCAGGTCCCGGGATGAGTGATAGACAGGCGCACCAGAGAATAAGACCTGTTGCTGAAAGAGCAGTAGAGGCCATTCAGAAGATTAGTGAAGAATTGAGGAAGATATAAGGTGATTCAGCTCACGATAATTAAGATCACAGGATACGGTCCATGGACACTTACACTAGGTAGTGACAGAGAACATAGGCTGCAAATTCTACAAGCATCATTATATAAAGAAATACAAAATCTCTTTTCCGAAAAAAACTGTCTTGCCTTTCCAAATCGATTTGATGAAATTTTTGTTATAACAAATGGCCTTTCAGTTAATGATCATGTTGAAATTCAAGAGCAATTAGCAAAATCTTTCCAGTTAGGTCTGTCAATGTCTATAGGACAGGGAAGAACACCATATGAAGCAAACTTGAATGCAGATAAAGCAAGAAGATCTAAAATTATTTTAGGCAAATATCGCAACATTTTCGGATTACCATTGAAAAAGGAAGAAGATTTGGTACAGATAATCCACATGGATGTTGATGGGTCTACCTCTATTTCGGCAAGCAAGTCTCCTTATGATGTTTCATCACTAATTCTCAAATTGTATTCTAATATGTCAGATTTTTTCCTGTCGAAAAACTCTCTTGCGTTTTTTATGGGAGGAGACAATTTTATGATAATTAGCTCGGATATTGACAAGGAAAGCATATCAAAGTTTCTTGATTTAGTAAGACGTCAACATGGAGTATCCTTTAACTGTGGAATTGGAACAGCAAAGACTAGTAGAGATGCTGCCAAACTGGCAACTAAATCTCTTGATAGAATACGAGAACTTAGAGACTCTGGCAAAAAAGAGCAACGAATACTTGAATTAACATGCTGATAAGAAATGTCAGCCTTCTTTTGGGTCAAGAACTGGATTACGTTAACACCATATGTGTACGTATTTCAGACAAATACATTGAGACTATAGGAAAGAACCTTCAAGCCAAAAAAGGCGAGGAGGTGATAGATTGTGAAGGCCTTCTAATGATACCTGGCTTAATTAATGCACACACACATGTTGGGGATTCTATTGCTAAAGATATCAGTATAGACACAGATATTGAGGCTAAGATTCATCCAGTAAGAGGTCTCAAACAAAAAATTCTCAAGAATTCAGACACGTCACATCTTACCAGCTTCATTCGTAGTTCATGTCTTTCAATGATTAGAAAGGGAATAACTACACTCATTGATTTTCGAGAAGGGGGTATTGAGGGTATCAATATACTTCGGAGAGCATCATCTGGGATTCCAATAAGACCTGTTATTCTAGGCAGGGTGGAATTCTACCAAGATTTTAAATCGATCAAGGCAAATTCTCCAATCCCAGAATCAAAAAATTCAGATTTCGAAAATCTACTAAGAAATTGTGATGGAGTTGGAATTAGCGGACCCAACGAATTCAGTGATTCTGCTCTAAGATACTTCTCAAAACATAAGAAAATTCGTGCAATACATTCGGCAGAAACCGAAGAAAGTAATGCAATATCTGAAAAGCTAACAAGTAAGAGTGAGACTCGTAGAGCACTTCTTGCAAAGCCAGACTTTCTAGTGCACATGACTTATGCTTCTAAACAAGATCTACAACTAGTATCTAAAAATAAAGCTAGTATTGTAGTCTGTCCGCGAGCAAATGGTGCTCTAGCAGAAGGCATTCCAAATGTGAATCTCATGTTAGAAGCAGGATGCAATGTTGCTATCGGAACAGATAATGTGATGATAAATTCTCCAGACATGTTCAAAGAGATGGATTATCTTTGGAAGATTTCTATGGGAATGAAGAAGAAAAGATTGTCTCCAAAATCTATATTGAAGATGTCTACCGTAAACGCTTCTGTTCTTTTAGGTGGTAAGGTAGGAATTATTCAAGCCAGTAATATTGCAGACTGCATCTTTATGGAGAAGCATGCAATAGATTTGGAACCAATGCATAATCCTCATGCATCAATTGTGCATCGTGCCTCAGAGAGTACAGTAAGAGCTGTAATGTTCGAAGGAGAAATAATTCATGGCAAAATCTAGACCGTATATCATACTTAGTGCAGCCATGAGTATAGATGGAAAGATAGCAAGCCGTTCAGGAGATTCCAAGCTTTCATCAAAAAAGGATCTAGTACGTCTTCACAGACTGAGACGAAATATGGATGCTATACTTGTTGGAAGAAACACTATTGCTGTTGACGATCCATTGTTGACTGTAAGGCATGTACAAGGAAAGAATCCAATTCGCGTAATCTTGGATTCAAGAGGAGCCATTGCTAAAAGTTCCAAAATCATAAAAACGGCAAGTAAAATTCCTACAATACTAGTGGTAACCGAGAAGGCTCCGAAAACCTTGGAGAAACTTACTAAGAAGAAAGTTGAAGTAATAAGGTGTGGACAAGATAAAATTGATCTAAAGAGATTGTTGAGGATCCTTCTAAAAAAAAGAATCAACAAGATTCTCTTAGAAGGCGGTGGAATAACCAACTGGTATTTCATAAAGGAAAAATTAATCGATGAACTTATCCTTACAGTTACGCCCTATGTACTAGGAGGCAAGGATGCTATCTCACTGGTACAGGGCAATGGCTTTGATAAGATATCAAAATCTTCATCATTCAAACTAAAGAATGTGAAAAGAATGAAAAATGAGATAATTCTTTACTATGGTTCTTAATGCTTTAGGTCATCACGTAGCTGATCAATCTTGCTTTGTAATGCTTTCTTCAGTTTTTCGTTTTTTGATAGGTTAACCAACTTTCCGCAGGTTGGACATTTGAAGGAAAGGTCAAGAGCCTTTTCAAAAGTCAATTTTTGACAGTCAGCAGTTCCACAATGATAAAAATCTGCAGAGTTTTCATAATCTAATCTTTGTTGTAATCTTTCAACAATCTTCTTTTTCTGATTTTCAATGAAATTATCAACCTCATCTCTTCTTGCTCTCCATCTGTACACAAACCATCCTTTCTTTTCGTCTTTGACTCTTATGCCAGTTATCAAAGCCTTTCCGAATAGATCATACAACACTTTCCTAACTATGTTAATTCTAAGTCCTGTAGAACTTGCAATTTCCTCGTCTGTTGCATCCTCTGTATTGAGAAGAGAACGGGCCACCTTGAGATATTCATCTCCACCGATTAAAGATGCTATCTTTACAAAAGGGTCTTCATGTTCAACTGTCATATATTCTCCCTCCTCCTCTCTCCATATTTAATCAGTGGTTTTATTCATTACTCTCTTTCCCTTTTTTGTAGGAATTATTTCCCGTTCAGCGTTAGGGTACTTTTGAAATTGTCTACGTTGCAAAATTCTGTCAAGTAATATGGCAAGTGCAGATATCTCCGAGTGCGGCTGATTTCCTACTGCAACATTGTAATCCGCAATATCGTAAACTTCTCTTGGAACCTTTTCTGCACCTACCACTACTAGGACCTTGTCTTCTTTTCTTAGGTCTGATTGCACTGTGTTAATATCTTCTCCGTACATCGTTAAATGAACAATTTTGAAAGCATCCTTCTTTTTTGATCTAATAACCTCTTTCCAGTTCTCTATAATTTCTACTTTGAAATCACTACCCCACATCTTATTTACTTTGGAAATAGTATCCTTGATTTCTGGATTGGTATCATACATCAATATTTTTGATGCCCCAAAGGCCCTAGACACTAGTGCTACGTGTGTTGTTACTCTATCATCCCTAACTAATCTTTGACCAATTCGCAGAACTTCAATCTTCATAGTTAATTTCTATTTCTTGTTTTGGTACTTCGTTCTTTTCATTTAATTGTGGTTTATCTTCAATTGCTTGTTGTATCAGGTTTTTTAGCCTAGAAATATTTTGCCCAGTCACAGCAGATATGGGTAACCACTTTTTGTTGTCTTTGAGTGCTAGCTGAGCTGCCTTGTCATTGACTTCTTCTTCAGATACAAGATCAGATTTGTTTAGAACAAAAATTATCTTATCTTTGTCGACCCCAATCTCATCTAAGGTAGTAACGCAGCTTCTGAATTTTTTCCTTAATTCTAGTATACTGTCACTTATATCTACTACCACAATGACAATGTCTGTGTAGGTTAGCTCTTCAAGAGTAGACTTGAATGCCTGAATCATGTAAGCAGGGAGCTTACTGATGAATCCAACAGTATCAGATATTAGCACCTCCATTTTTTGTAATATGATCTTTCTAGTAGTAGTTGAAAGAGTAGTGAAAAGCTTGGGGCTCTCTTCTTTGTTTTCACCTGTTAACATATTGAAGAGGGTTGTCTTCCCTGCAGATGTATAGCCTGCCAAAGAAACAGTTTTGAAACCAATTCTTTTTCTAGCCTGTCTGTGGAGTTCACGTTGTCTTGATGATTTTTGCAACTTGGACTTTACGCTATTCATTCTGTTTTTGATATCATTGGAGTAGACATCAACTTCGAATTTTCCAATTCCCATGAATCCAGGCTGTTCTCCCATTTTAGCAAGCCTTACTTTTTCTTTTGCTCTTGACATCTCGTATCTTAGTTGAGCTAGCTTTACTTGAAGAATGGATTCAGAACTTCTTGCTCTTCGTTCAAAGATCTGTAAAATCAGAGCTTCTCTGTCCAAAATATTTGTCTTCAAAGTAGAAGCAAGATTATAGTTCTGACTTGGCTTGAGTATTTCGTCAAATATCACAACATCAGGTTTTAACGAATTGACCAACTCTTTTAATTCCTCTACCTTTCCCTCACCGATTCCGTATTTTGCCCTGTTAAGAAACTTCTGGCGGATTATTTTACGGATATCATATCCAGCGGACTCGCAAAGAGCAATCGCTTCCTTTACTGCATCTTCTTTATCGTAGGTTATTAAGATGGCAGAATCTTTCAATGTCTTTACTACTGACCACTCGTATCTTATTGTTTTCGAAGGGTCTTTTCAATGGTCATGTTCAAGACAATCTCAGCAATATCGCTTGCATATTCCGATATTCTTCGCATGTTCTCATTCATCCTTCGTACACGATAAATCTCCTCATCATCCCTTAGTGATCTCATGCTATCGAGGATCCTTTTTTCATATCTAGATATTTCAAAGGTCTTTTCGATCGTTCGTTCTGCTTGGCTGAAATCCCTCTTGAATAAAGAAAGACAGGCTTCGTCTAGCACTGACAGTGAAAAGTTATTCATTTCTTGAATAGGCTCTAGCACTGATTTTCTGATTGGCCTTTTGAACTCGAGAAGATCTTTTGCTATTGCAGTAGCATGGTCGCCAACCCGTTCTATGTTCTTTACAATTAATCTATACCCAAGACAATGATGTGGGCTTTCTATTCCCATTTCTTTTAACATGTGTTCATTTTGTATGGCAATTTTTAGTTGTCGTATTATGTAAAAGCTAAATCTATCAACTTCATCATCACTACTTATGACTTCTTTTGCCAAATCATAGTTTGCCTCTCCGAGTGCCAGCATAGCGTCATTTTGCATAGATTTTGCAATTATCAACATTCTTTTCAATGCACCGTCTACTGAAAGTTCAAAGAGATTGATGAGTACTTGGATAGTAATGCCTTCTGTTGAATCTGCAATGATCTCAGTACCCATCAACATACCCTTGACTGCATTTTTTACTGCGTTTCTTTGTGATGGTTTCAATCTTCCAAGCTTGGGCTTTACGTGTATGATACTAAAACCAAGAAGATAAAGCGAAATAAGCTTCCTAATAATTACTGATCCTTCATCATCTTGTTTTATTTCGATTGTTGCATCTTCGGCGCCAGCAATTTTGTTGTGATGTTTTAATGGGACAATCTGCAAAGCTGAGATCCCCTGACGTACGACTGCAACTTGATCACCCTGTCTGAGACCCATCTCAGTTATCCATTGTTTCGGTAACGAGACAATATAGGAAGATTTGCCAGTAAACTGTATTTTCCTCATTTCTTCATTGTTTCCCATACTCCATGTATCATGAATCATTCTATATAGTTTTTCGGGTGTGCTATATAGTAAGTCTCAGAATTGCAAAAATAATTAGATGTCGCATGATTAATGAAAATCGGATGGACCCGATTCTAAAAATCAGATATACGTTGGATGCCCTTTTTGGAACAGGCGTTTCGAGGTATCTCCCAAAGGACATTAGAATCACATATTCAAAAAGAACTGGCCGAATTCAACATGCATATCAGGATGATAAATTACTATGCACTCTACGAATAGATGGGGGGCTAGCCATTACACCACATTTTGCTCAAATTCTTATGAAAAGTAAGAAATTTCGAGAAAACTGCCTTGAGGTAGATAACGATTCGAAGTCATTTATCGAAGATGGAAAATCCGTCTTCTGTGGACACGTTAAATGGTGCGGTAAGAACGTTCTGATAGGGGCCGATGTGCCAATCCTATATAATGACAAAGTTATTGCTGTCGGTAAGGCAGTCCTATCATCAAGTATGATAAGATCTCTTAAGAGAGGCGTAGCAGTTAGGATCAGAGATAGTTTAAAAAGTCCAGATTGAGGAGAATGGGTATACAATGATGCGTGGCGGTAACCGCGAAATGCGGCGAATGTTGGATAGAATGGGTCTTGAAATGAAGGACGTCCAAAACGTGCAGGAAGTCATAATCAAGACTGATACAAAAGAGATTATAATTACCAAACCATCGGTCACAGAAATGAAGGCCAAGGATAATTCCATTTTTCAGGTTATTGCAGATAGTTATGAAGAAAGGGAACTAGAAGTACCAGTATTTAGTCAAGAGGATATAATGCTTGTAGCTCAACAGGCTAATGTATCCCCAGAACAGGCAACAAAAGCATTAACTGAAGCAAAAGGGGATTTGGCTAGAGCGATACTTTTATTGACAACTAAATAAGTATCTTTGATCAAGAATAAATTACAGATAAACTTTAAATTTTCCAAGAAGGAAGGTTAGGTATAGCGTACCAAGCCCAAAACAACATTGCGATTGCAACGGTATCAGGCAGATCATATTTTAAATTCGTAAATACTCTAAAGCGTCTAAAGTTAAGCTACGATTCAGTATTGCCTGAAGAGATTACTAGCTCTGATAAAAGACTAATTCTTACAACTGTTAGAGAATCTGAAAAAATTCCAAGTAATCTGATTCTCTTTGATGATGAATTTGATTACGACCCAACCATCGTTAGGGGAAAAATAGTGGAGAAGCTAGAATCAGGAATTCATCACGGCTCGTTGGTAATAGGAATTGATCCTGGTAATAGAATTGGACTTTCTGTATTCTATTACGAAAAGGAAATCGAGAGCTCAATATACACATCAGTTGATGATTTAATTTCGCACATTGTGAAAATCTTGGTAGGACTACACGCCAAGCGAAAAGTTGTCAAAGTAGGAAATGGAAACATGAAGATTGCAAGACAGCTAACTAACTTACTGAACCTTCGGTTCTGTTCACATTTTGAGTTGGAATTCGTAGACGAACGAAAGACATCATTAAGAGTAAGAAATTACAATAAAAGAGGAGAACGGGACAAAGTATCTGCAAGATACATTACTCAAAGAGAGGGATACCGACATCTTGTTCTACCGCTGTCGAGAACCGGTTAATGATGGAAAAATTATGGAGATGCTTTATATAGTATATCGAAAAAAACCATAAAAAATGACGAATTTCGCGTTTTTAGAAAACATATATATTTATCATATGTTTTTTCTTTTTTCCTGAAATCTGTTCAAATAGTGTTGCGCAGTCATTATAAATCTTGCAAATAATTTTGGACCACATTGTAGAAATTTCTGATCTACGCTTAAATATTTACTAATACTATATAAAATTACACAAGGTAGAATCAGAAATGACATGTAAAGGAATATGCACAAGATACAAGGCACAAAAGCCAGTAGGTACGGGCCGTTACGCGTCAGGACAGAAAAGATGTCAAATTTGTGAAATTTTCATAAAATGGGAAGGTCTTTGGTGTCCTTGTTGCGGATACAGACTCAGAACTAAACCACGAAACCTCAAATACAAAGCAAAGCTACGCGCAAGAGTCGAAGCTGATCAATTAGAAGCGATAGCAATAAAGGCGTAGTTAGCTGACTTAGGCTGTTGATATCACAAGTCGGTTATAAGGAAAAAACCGTAAAGGTGAATCATAGAGATTTCTTGGTACAAATTGTTCCCTTCGACAATGGAAATTTTATTTCTATAACAGAGGGAAAGGAAAAGATAGGAACACTTGTTGTTTCAATCGGTTCCGGTGGCCGTACAAGTACTGCTACAGTAATACCATCAAAATCCGAAACTACATTTCTCAAAATGGTATCAGAACGTGTAGCGGCTACGATAAACGGAATCTGCATCTTTTCGCTTAGTATCCAAAAAGAGTTAGAACTTGATAGTATGAAAGTTCTAATGAACGAAGTCATGGAGATTATAAAATAATGAGTTCTGATCTGCGAGACTATCTAGCTCAGATTTTAAAGAAAAAAGATTTAACTGTAGTAAAAAAGACAGTTTCTACAAAATACGAGATAGCAGCAATTACCGCAAAAATGGATGGTTCAAAGGCCATACTTTTTGAGAAAGTCAAGGAAAGCAGATTCCGCATAGTTTCAAATTTGGTTGGCACAAAAGAGAGATTTGCACAAGCAGTTGGAGCTTCACAGCACAAGATACATGATAAAGTCATTTGGGCTATAAAACATACATCAAAGCCCAGAATAGTTGCAAAAGGTAAATTTATGGAAAATCAATCACACGACCTCTTCATTTTACCGATAGTAACTCATTTTGCAAAAGAGCCTGGTCCTTTTATCACCTCTTCTATTATTTACACACGAAATCAAGAGGTAGGAACACAAAATTCTTCATTTCACAGGTTGCTTCTACTTGATAAGAGACATTTTTCGGTCAGAATGGTCGAAGGTAGGCATCTTCACAGGACGTATATGTATGCTAAAGAACATGGGGAAGACCTCCGAGTTGCGATCACCGTGGGAGTTCATCCAGCAGTATCGATCGCAGGAGCATATCAAGCAGAATGGGGACAAGACGAGCTTGAAATTGCTAATGAGCTTCTAGGTAGAAAGCTCACACTTGCAATGTGTCCTTATTCTGGTCTGTTAGTACCATCTGAAGCAGAAATAGTAATGGAAGGTCGTATTCTAAAGGATAAAAACTACAAGGAATGGATGGTTGAGATGCTGCGTACTTATGATTTCAAACGCATGCAACCAGTATTTGAGCTAGACAGAATACATTACAGAAATAAACCAATCTTTCATGATATACTCTCAGGCTACGGGGAACATAGATTGCTAATGGGCATGCCCATTGAAGCTAAGCTCAACAGAAATCTCAAAAAAGTTTTGCCACAGACTAGAAAAGTCGTGTTGACAGAAGGCGGGTGTAAATGGCTTCATGCTGTAGTTCAGATGTCAAAAAAACGAGAATCTGATCCAAAAAAAGCTATCAAGGTAGCATTTGCTACACATAGATCGCTCAAAAACGTGATCGTGGTGGATGATGATATTAATCCATTAGATCCTGTTGCCGTAGAATATGCAATGGCGACCCGATTCCAAGCAGATAAGGATCTTGTGGTAATACCCAAAGTTAGGGGCTCTAGCCTTGATCCATCCAGTGACCAGAAGAACCTACTTACTACCAAAATGGGTGTTGATGCCACAAAATCATTTTCAAAAAACTCACAAGGATTTGAGATTGCCACGATTCCTGGGTCAGACAAACTATACCTGAAAAATTATTTGAAATAAACCAAAACCTAACCTATAGTGCAGAATCTATCATAAGTGCTATGAAAAGTATGGCAAGATATGGACTTGAAAACTTGAACAATGTCCAGGATGCTCGCTCTGATGGTTTAACAAGAAGCCACACGCTCAGAGCAATCATGATCGCACCAGATGCCACTGCAGTGTACAAATAGACTTCATGGAAGAGGTGTTTTCCAGGAGAATCAGTCATGAAAAACGGAAGCACACTGAAAAGAACCATCATAAGGGTTGTACCAGCAATGACACGAACAGAAGTCTTCTCAGATTGAACCGCAGTCAGCATTGGAACTTTAACTTTATTGTAGTCTTCTTTGACATGCAAAGTAAGACTCCAGATATGCATTGGAATCCAAACAAAAACCAATCCAGCCATGACTAGCCCTAAATCCCAGAGTCCAGTTGTGGTAACTGCCACATATCCAATCATAGCAGGAGCTCCGCCGGAAAATCCTCCGAGAACAATGTTGGTTCTACTCCTTCGTTTGAGTAGCTTGCTGTAGACTAGGATATTGTCAGCTAGACCAAAAGCCATGAAAATTCCAGCCCAGATATTGATTGCAAAGGAGGAGACCAGTGATATAGCAGCTAAAACTAATCCAAAATACAATGCCTTTTCTGCTGGATAGATTCTTCTACTTGGGATTGGCCTGTCTTTTGTTCTTTCCATTATTGCGTCTATGTCTCGGTCATTGTAGTTTGTCAAAGTATTGGCAGCTGCGGAACCTGCAATGACACCACCAATCAGTAACCCCCATGTAGGAGGTGACACTGGTGTGTGATACAGATTAGAAGCGGTAAATGCTGCACCTATTGCAGTGAAAACCAAAAGATACCATATCTTTGGCTTGGTAACTTCGTAGTATACTTTGATCCTAGAACTAGCTTTTGTTGTTAGCAAACTCTCGCATCTTTTGGGCTTTTAGTTATTTATAGGTTGAAAAAGGTTCCATTATTTTGCTGGCTTGTAAGGCATGGGTTTGGTAGTTCTTTTCATTTCTATGAAGCTCTCCGAGCGTTGGACTCCCTGAATCCGCCCTAGCCTTTCGGATATCAATCTGTGCATCTCGTCTAGGTTCTTGGCATACATTGTCACAATAATGTCAAACCTACCAGTAACTTCGGAAATCTCCCTTACCTCCGGAATTTTCATCAATTCCTCAATGACGTTATCTCTCATTTTTGAGTCCATGTTTACACCGGTCAGGGCTTTTACCGTGTAGCCTAATTCCCTATCATTTACTACTATGGTAAAGCGCTCGATAAGCTTTCTTTTTACAAGTCTCTTAATTCGGCTGTATACCACAGAAGAATTAACATTAATCTTCTTTGAGATTCGTGGAACAGAGATATTTGCATCCTGAGATAATTCTGATAAAATAATCATATCGAGATCATCAACTTTTGCCATTCAAAACACCGATTATTGTGAATAAATAGATCCTAATAAAGTTGTTATTATAATTTTTCTATGATTTTCTATTTGGCTAAATGTAGCCTTTCTTGTATAACATCTCAGCTAGAAGAACTGCTCCTTTGGCAGAACCCATCTTCTCATTGTGTGAGAATAATACGTACTTTATGCCGTTTTCAAAGACTGTATCCTCTCTGAGTCTCCCAACTACTGTAGTCATTCCATCATTGACTTCTCTATCTAGTCTTGGCTGTGGCCTTGTTGGATCTTCATGAACCAAAAGATATTCTTTGGGTGCCGATGGTAAACCAGCCACACTTACTTTGTCTGAGAATTCTCGCATAGCTTTTTTCACACTCTCTGGGTCAGCATGTTTCATAGTTTCAACAAAAACAGATTCTGTATGACCATCGATTACTGGAACTCTTGTACATGTGCAACTAACTTTGAGTTTTGCCGGATCAATTTTTCCATCAACTAGATTGCCCAGTATTTTTCCAGTTTCTATTCTTACCTTGTCCTCCTCCTTTGGTATGTACGGAATTATGTTGTCAGTAATATCTAGTGCGGAAACACCCGGCGACCTTCCAGCTCCGGACATTGATTGCATGGATGTCATGATAATCTTTTGAGCACCAAACTTGTCTAAAAGAGGCTTCATGGTGATGGCAAGCCCTGTGGTAGTACAGTTTGGTAAGGGTGCCACAAATCCTTTCCAACCCCGATTCTTTCTTTGTATATCAAGTAACGCTACATGTTCGTCATTTATGCCAGGGATCAAAATAGGTACATCTGGCTCATATCTATAAGCTGCTGATGTACTGATAACTGGGACATCTTTTGCAAATTTTGTTTCTATATCCCTAGCAGCCTCGCTTTCTACTGAGCTGAAAATCAAGTCAAGGTTTTCAGTTTTGATATCGTCAACGGATTCCACTATCATGTCTTTTATATATTCAGGAATGGGCTCTCTGATATGCCATTTCAAGATCCCAGAATTTGGGTCCCTGATGGCATCTACAAACTTTTTCTTCACAGAGCGTTCTGATGCGGCTATGTGCTTTACCTCAAACCAAGGATGCTTGTTTAAGGCAATTACAAACTCTTGTCCTACTGCACCAGTAACTCCGATGATAGCTACCCGTTTCATATGAAAAAAGTTGGCTAAACAATTAATATTCCTTTAGAAGGAACCAAAACACAACTAAATACCATCGTGATATCTGAAAAATGTGAAATTCAACGTAGAAAGAGACATTACAAATCGTAAGATCGTAGCTCATGGAGGAATCTATTCCACCGACCTCGGTTATGATCCAAAAATAATCGACTTTAGCTCAAATGTAAACCCCCTTGGCTACTCTCCATCAATAAAGAATAGCCTCAAAGAACATTTTTCGCTTATTTCGGTATATCCTGATTCTAATTCAAATGAGCTAAGAAAGTATTTGCAAAAATATACATCCATTCCATCGAATCAAATTGTAGTTGGAAATGGAGCAACAGAGATAATCTATAATTTCTGTCGAGCCTTCCTAAAAAGACGTAAAGTATTGATTCCAATTCCTACTTTCGGCGAATATGAGTCCGCAGCACGATTACAGGGTGCCTCAGTTCATTTTCTAAAAACAATGAATCTTAACAACAGTATATCAAAACTGCAGAAAGAAATTTCAAAAAAAGACTGCGTCTTTATCTGTAACCCAAATAACCCTACTGGTGTTCTTACAAAAAGAAAAGACCTTCTGAGGATCTTGGAATCAGCTTATGATAAATCCGTCATTGTTTTCCTTGATGAATGCTTTATTGAACTTGTTCCAAACAGCAACGAAAGTCTTGTCTCTTATCTGAAAGAATTCGATAATCTTTTCATCCTTAGGTCCCTCACAAAATCATTTGGTTTAGCTGGTCTGAGAATAGGATATGGACTAGGAAGTAAGAGGATGATCGAAGTCCTACATAAACTCAAGATTCCATGGAATGTAAATGGTATCGCACAGAAGCTGGCAATAAAGGCTCTATCCGATGTTTTACATCTTAAGAAGACTAGAAAAATAATAGCAAGGGAAGAAAAATTTTTAAGATACTCCATATCGAAAATAGATGGTCTCACCTGTTATCCTTCTAACGCAAATTTCATTTTGATTAAGACAGAAATGAATTCAAAACAAATTCAAAAAAAACTGTTGAAGAGAAATATTCTGGTCAGAGACTGTAGTACATTTAGAGGGTTAAATAATAATTTCATAAGGGTTGCAATCCGAACCCACAAAGAAAATCTCAAGCTGATCGAGGGAATGAAAAGATTATGACAGCTTCAACACTAATGGTACAAGGCACGTCTTCAGGAGCAGGTAAGTCGACACTTGTTACTGCTCTTTGTAGAATTTTTGCAAATGAAGGTTACCGTGTAGCACCATTCAAATCCCAAAACATGTCATCTTATTCTTATGTCGGAAAAGATTTTGAAATTGCAAGGGCACAGGCAATCCAGGCTATTGCAGCAAGAACAAATATTGATCCATGGATGAATCCGATCTTACTTAAACCCATTGGAAATTACAGAAGTGAGGTTTTCGTTAACGGAAAATTTTACAAAAAGATGCATGCTAAAGAATACTACAAGAAATTCTCCCTCACAAAAGGCCTATCTACATCAAAGGAATCCTTGGATCGATTACGCAGAAGATATGATATGGTAATACTTGAGGGAGCTGGCTCTCCGGCAGAAATAAACTTGGCCAGATACGATATCGCAAACATGAGGATGGCGGAGTATTGCTCAGCGCCAGTAATTCTAGTGACAGACATTGATAAAGGAGGAAGCTTTGCTAGCATAATCGGAACGCTGGCGCTACTTGAAAAGAAATATAGAAAGCTCATCAAGGGCTTTGTAATAAACAAATTTCGTGGTGATATGGAAATACTACGTCCGAGCTTTTCTGTATTAGGAAAAAAAACTATGAAACCCGTATTTGGTACAATTCCTCTTCTAAAATTTGATATTCCAGAAGAGGATTCCCTTCACGTTACACCAAAGCAGGTTTCTTGGACAAAAAAATATCTGAAGTCTTTGGACACAGAAATAGAGCATTTAAGTCGCGTTGTAAGAAAAAATCTGAACATGAAAGCTGTAGGTGCATTATTAAAATGATCCTCATACCAGTTCTAGCACTAGCTTTAGCTCTTACAATTGATTTTGCATTTGGAGATCCAAAGAACAAGTATCATCCAACAGTTTGGATTGGAAAACTAATAAGCAAAGTTATACTTTTAGTGAGATCTGGTAGCCCAGTTTTAGAAAAATTAGGTGGTGTAATGGTAGTTATTTGCGTTATAGTTTTGGTTTCTGTTTTGATATTGTTATTAGACTCTGGACTGAAATATCTTAACAGTCTTGCGCTAAACGGCATTTCCACGATTCTCGTCTTGGCATTAACTATTGTTGCGATAGGAGTGTTGCTAAAAACTACGATCGCAATAAAAGGAATGGAACAACATGCGACAGAGATTATGGGCGCACTCTCAAAGAATGATTTGGATTATGCTAGGATAAAGCTCTCTATGATAGTAAAGAGAAGTACAAAAAAACTCGACAGACAACATATTATTTCCGCAACGCTAGAAAGCATTAGTGAAAATATTGTTGATGGGATTACAGGACCTCTTTTCTATTTTGCAATTTTTGGCCTTGTAGGTGCATTTATTCATAGAACGGTAAACACCATAGACTCAATGATAGGTTACAAGACAGATTTGTTCAGTAATCTGGGATGGTTTGGTGCCAATTGTGATAAGGTATTGAATTACGTCCCGTCAAGGCTTACGAGTTTTGTGATGATACTTGCAAGCATAATTATGGCAGGAAATTGGCGCCATTCGCTTGAAGTTATGAGAAGAGATGGTCCAAAGACGGAGAGTCCTAATGCTGGATACCCAATGGCAACGATGGCAGGAGCTCTTGATATCAGATTCGAGAAATTGGATCATTACATCCTAGGTGATGGTGATTCAGAGATAACCGAGGCACATTTCAAGTTGGCAGTTTCCATAATGAAACTTACTACTATTTTGTTTGTTATATTATTTACAATTCCAATGATTGTAGTCTTATCGTATGTGGGATGGTGGTCTTTTGTTTAAGGGAATAGCATCAGTAGTATCATTTTTGACTATTATTCCGTCAAAAAATGGCGATCTTGAAACTGTTGCAAAAAGCATGTATCTTTTCCCAATAGCTGGAGCAGTAATAGGACTGATCATTGGAGGTGCAGGTTATGGCCTTTCTCTGTTTGCCCAACCTCTGATAGTAGGTCTTGTATTAACAGGCGCACTTGTAATCATAAGTGGAATACATCACACAGATGCTTTGTGTGATTTTGCAGATGGGATCATGGCAAAAGGAACGAAAGAAAAAAAATTACAAGCTATGAGAGATCCGGCAGTTGGTTCTGCCGGCGTGGTAACTGTGGTGTTGTATGTTGCAGGCATGATAATGGCGTTATCGATGATGAAGGGATTTGCACTCTTTCAGGCAATTTTGCTAAGTGAACTTATGGCAAAATTTGCAATGGTTCTTCAAGCTAATCGTGGTTTCTCAACATGGCAGGGTATGAGCTCTCCCTTTACCCAATCAATGAAAGACTACAAAAAACTAGGTATAGCTGCAGGACTTGCCATTGTGCCGACCATCTTGTTAGGAGGCATAACCGGAGTATACGTAACTGCTACTTGTATACTCTTGTCATTTTTACTGCTTGGAGTTGCAAATCGTACCTTCGGAGGAATCTCTGGAGACGTATTTGGAGCAAGTAATGAACTTGTGAGACTGGCATCTCTTCTGATCTTTGCATCAGTATGATAGGATTAGTAATGTGTGGTGGTAAGGGGACAAGGATGGATTCACTAGAAGAAAAACTCTTGATCAAATACAAAAATCCAGTAATACAGCACGTTATAACTGCGCTTCAAGACTCTCGGATCTTTTCTAAAATAGTTTGCGTTACTAGTCCTAACGCACCAAAAACTCGTCAGTTTGTCAATGCACTTGGAATCAACACAATAGAAACGGAGGGAAATGGGTATGTCGACGACCTCAGCGAGGCCTTACTTAACTTTGATGAAACTGTTTTTGTTGCTTCTGGCGACATGGCACTTTTGGATGACAAAATAGTTAGAAAAGTTGTCGAATTTGCAAACTACAGAGAGCCTTGGATCTGTGTACTAGTAAGAAAAATTTTTCTAGATTATCTTGGAATTGAAGCAGAATATATTATCAGATACAACAACGAGGAATGTGCTTATTCTGGCATATCGATAGTAAATCCAAAAGAGATATCAAGAATGCAGCAAGTCAGGGAATCTTATATCATACTTGATGATAAACGAGTGGCTATGAATTTGAATACTAAGAAAGATTACGATTTACTCTGCACTACCTAAGACTTTTCCGTTTATTTCTGCAATGGAACCAGTCGGTTCTGCTAAAGTGTTGCCACAGGCTTTGCATGCAACGGTACTTGAAACATGTGAATAAAGAACGCTTTCCTCTCCACACTCCTTGCACTGAACCTTCTGGAATTTACTGCCAGGTTTTGGAATTAGAATATGAGCCTTTTTCATTATGCGATCAACTCTAGTTTTCTTAGTCTTATCCCTGCCACATTAAATTTCTTCTTGCATTCTGGGCACATTAAAATGGGTGTCATCTTCTTAGTTGTCTTGGCCGGTTTTGCTAGCTTGGGGAATTTCTGACCACCATATCCTTTCTTATCTTCAGCGTGTCTTCTCTCACCGATAGCCGAACCTCTTCTCTTTCCTGCCTTGTACAAGGAAACCTTCTGCACTGTGTGCTTTTTACATTTAGGGCAGTACCTTCTGATCTCCTTTGGCATGTTCATAAAAAATGACCAGCGTTGTCCGTAATTTAAACATCGCTTTAATAATGTAGATGATCACACTCTTTTTGTGAAGGCCCATCCTCTTGCCTCCATGATTTCTTTACTCAACTCAGTAGCTATGGGTGAAAGTAAGGCAGACATTGTTTTGAAGAATTGCAAGCTAGTCAACGTCTACTCTAGGGAGCTTATTCCACAAACTCATGTTGCTATAGCGAAAGACAGAATTGCCTATGTTGGAAGAGATGCCTCTCATACGATAGGAAGCAAAACTGCGGTAATTGATTTGGAAGAAAAATATGTTACACCAGGCTTTGCGGATTCACACATACACATTGATCAATATATTTTGCCTTCAGAACTTGCAAAGAAATCTCTTCTTTGTGGTACTACCACCTTATTTTCTGACCCAATTGATATCGTAGGTGTCTGCGGTTACAGAGGCTTTAGAGAATTTGTTAAGATGACTGAGAACTTGCCAATCCGGGTGTTCCACGTAATTCCAGGAGGCCTTCCTGTAGACAGAAAGTTTAGTCATTCAAGGACGATGAGCAAAGAGGAAGAAAGGAGAGCCTTTGACTTGGATAACGTGGTAGGCCTGGGAGAGGTATTTTCTTGGACTAAAGTTACAACAAGAGATCCAAGAACAATTCAGAGCATAGCTACGATGTTACAAAATAATGGTATCGTAAACGGGCACACTGCTGGAGCAAGCGACAAGAAATTGAACGCTTACATAGCTTCCGGGATTTTCTCATGTCATGAGCCAATAGACTATGATCAAGTGATCGAAAGGCTAAGGCTTGGTATGTGGATTATGATGAGGGAGGGTTCTATCCGACGAGATCTTGACAAGATTATACCAAACGTGATTTCACGCAAAACCAACATTGACAGATTGATGTTCTGTACTGATGGGGTAACGCCAAAAGACCTTACACAATTTGGTCTAATTGATCATTGTATTAGAAAATCCGTTATGTTAGGTATTGATGTTATTGACGCAATATCTATAGCTTCGAAAAATTGTTTTGAATACTATAACATGAGTAAAGAATATGGAGGAATTGCGCCAGGGAAGATGGCTGACATACTAGTTTTTGATGATTTGGAAAAAATTAAACCAAACAAGGTTTTCGTGGGAGGAAAATTAGTAGTTGCTCATGGAGCACTAGTATTCAAACCTGCAAAAATCAAGATTGCAAAGTGGTTGACAAGAACAGTAAAAACAGGCAAGAAATTCACAGAACAGGACTTTGTCATACGCAGTAAACAAAGGTCTGTTCAAGCATTGGTAATCAGACTTGAGACAGAAATAATAACCAAAAAGGATCAGGAAGAGCTTCAGGTAAGAGATGGAAATGTCTTGGCATCACGTGACAAGGATGTATGGAAAGTAGCTGCAGTTGATAGAACTTATGGCTCGGGAAAGTACTCCATTGGCTTTTTGAAAAATTTTGGGGCTAGTGTAGATGCATTTGGATCTACTCAAAGTTTTCATGAAAATGACATGATCATCATCGGGTCTAATGAAAATGACATGGCCTTTGTGGCAAACAGGCTAATTCAGATGCAAGGGGGAATGCTAGCTGCAAAGGATGGTAAGATCTTATGCAAATTTGAAATGCCCGTGGCAGGCCTTATATCGGCACTTCCGTTTGAGGAGGCACTACAAGAATATTCTGAGATTGATTCACGAATAGTAGAGCAGGGATGCAAGTTCAAAAATCCCCATCTCATTCCATTATTCCTGCCTTTTCTTGCCTTGCCTGAGATTAGAATCTTACACAGCGGCATCATTGACGTG
>Ga0066680_10000020_pt1 | contig 27901 bp, 33 predicted proteins | sample GraSoiAngelo_129_FD_62297 | JGI IMG/M metagenome (GOLD analysis project Ga0066680, IMG submission 62297) | Grasslands soil microbial communities from the Angelo Coastal Reserve, California, USA - 14_0927_12_40cm | ecosystem: Environmental > Terrestrial > Soil > Grasslands | place: USA... | reverse complement strand
GCGATTTTCTCGTTAGCGAAGGAGAATATTCCTACGTTCGGATCTCCGAATATGTCAGACAAAATAACTGGCATTAGCCGATAATACCTTTTTAAGAGTGAACCGTCTGTTTAATCTTCATGGCAGTTGCAGTAACCGATACAGAACTCGATTTGAAAAACGTTCTCACTACGGAGAGACGGGAGTACGAACATGATTCTAAACACGGGTGGTTTGTTGGGGGGACCCACAGCTACGACAACCTTCTGAAATACAAAGAGGTGCGCGATTGGATTGACGGATACACCGCGCCAAACACCAGACGCCAGAAGCTGTACCAGCTAGAAAAGGTTCTGGCAGTGGCGAAGATCACTGACCCAGGTGACTTGCTAAAGCTGAGTGATTTGGAAGCCAAGAATCTGATCAAGAGGGTCTCTCAGTACTATCTGCAACAGGGAAAGGCTGCTTGGGCTCGGCAAACCTGGATTACGATGAGAGGGTTCTATGAAGCTCATGAACGCGAGATCAAGTTCAAGCGTCAAGAGAAGATACGGGTCCCTCCAAGGAAGAAGGTCTCTCTGGAGAATATCCCTCTCAAGCCCGACGTGTATCGGATGGCTGACGTCGCCAACAGCCTCAGAAACAAGGCCCTAGTTCTGTGCGCCTTCCAGTCAGGGGTCCGACCCGGATGCCTTGTCAACTGGACATTTGGAATGGTCGAGAAAGGGCTTTACCCGGAAATCCATGTTCCAGTGCAGCTGAAGATCACGGTCAAGGAAGACTCCAAGCTCGCAGGATACGGACTCGACTATTATGTGACGTTCATATCTCTTGAAGCGGCCGAGTCTCTCAGGGATTACATCGAGGAGCGGAAGAGGAACGGCTGGGCCCCTAAGAAGGGCGACTACATCTTCGTTCCTGAAGCCAGCGCCTCTAAGAAGGATCGGATCTCGGCCGGCGGACTTTGGGAAACGATCAAAACTTGCGCGGAAAAAGCGGGACTCAACCCCGAAGCAACCTGGACTCACCTGCTCCGCAAGTCATACCGCAAAACGCTCAACGCGACACCTAGCATTCCCGAGGATCTGAAAGAAGCGTTAATGGGACATCGACTACCAGGCAGCAGAGGAAACTACTTCGACTATCATGATGTTGACGACGCAGCAGAGAAGTACGCACTAGCAGATTGGACCCGGAATGGCAATAGCAACGGTGGAAAGCTCAAACAGCTCGAAGAATCAAACAAGAGCCTCGTAGAACGACTCGACTCATTGGAGCACAAAAACAAGGAGCTAATGCTTTACACGATGGCAGGGGATGACATAATACCGTTGATCTCGCAGGAGAAGTTGCGTAGGATTCCAACCGAAGTCCTGGAGAAAGCCCTCGACGAATACGTGAAACAGCGTGATCGAGAAGCCAGACGGAAAGGATCGAAGACGGGCGCGGACCCAGAGCTGGTCAAGCTGGCAAGAGAGATAGGCAGAGGAATCCCGCGCGCGGAAAAGCCCTCCGCCAAGTCTTGACCTCTGCGTAGTCAGAAACTGACTACGTTCCCGAAACCTGGACGGCTTCTGAGGCGGGAGTTGCAGGCTTGACGAAACTTGTTATTCGCTGCCTGAACGTGATGTCGAACAGGTCGAATACGTTCATTCTGCCTAGGAGAGAGGGGACAGCTCTCCCGTTGAGCTTGTCTGTATCAGCGAAGGCCACAGTCATCTTGAAACTACGATCGCCTAACGCAGCCTCAACCTCGTGAAGATACGTATCCAGAGATCCTTTTCCGATTCCACTAATCGGGAAACGTTCGCCTTTCTTCACTTCCTTCCCAAGCATGCCCCCCGCAGAAAAAGGAAGGAGAGTGACATCCGCTCCACTGTCGACTATAAAGGACATCGGCTGAAAACTCCCATCAGGCAACTTCAAGTCGACCCGTGCGAAAGGTCGACTGACCTTCCCCTCAGGGGTCCTAGTAGTGGTTGGAACGGTGACGTCCATGTACGGAAACTGAGCGGACATTCAGTTGGTCACTCAGTGACCGAAGACTTTCGCGCCGTCTTCAGGGACGAAAGCTAGCAGGGGCCGTCTTCGAAGTTTTTGCTGTGATACATGATCGAATACTTCTCCCATCGTGTCACCGTCAGCAACAAGGTGCTTGTCCAAAACTGCGACGTACTTGCCTCGATGCTCGGCTAGCTCGGGCGGGTTTGAGACGAACCACTGGAAGTCCTCTTGTGCGGTGTTAGTCTGAAAGATGGGTCGAGCTTGAACCGCCTGAAGTCTCTCACATAATAGTTGAAAGTCGTGAAAGACAAAGTTGCTCATCCGAATCCTATAGTCGCTGGTCATGTTCAACTGAGATACCGATGTGATGTCTCTAAACTCGCGCAGAGGTCTAAGAAGTACCTCACCATGAACTGCGTGAGACAGCGCCTCACTGCGCGTCTCTAAGACCGATGAACAGAGTTCCGCCAGGTGAAGCCTGTGCTGTGACAGTTCAAGCCTAGTCTCTGCTTTGAGGATTAGTCCAAGGGTCTCAGCCCCAGATTCGAAGGTGGTGGGCTGTCCTTCGGGGGCTTCACTGATCGCTTGAGTGTCAAACGTGAGTCTTTGCAAGTTAGCTGCCAACAGATGACAGGAATCTGGTCAACCTGTCATTAATACTTTCTTGGAATGAGGCTATTTCTTCCTTTTTGTCCGTTCGGTACTGCAACTGTAGTACAAACCGTGAACTGGGGCTGGCAGGATTTGGCTGAATAATGATGTTGAACTGTTTCTTCTCAGAGTTCAGCAACGACGTTCGCAAGGCAGTAATCTTCAACTCTCCCAGATCGTCGAATCCTTTCACGTTCCACTTCACCATCTCACTCAGAAGGTCCGCAGGTTTACGGTCGGATGTTACGATTATAGTTGCGATGGCCTCGTAGAACTGGACGGCTGCATCAAGCTCGTAGCCAAGGACTGTGAGAAAGTGGGGCAAGTCGTTGAAAACCTTGGTGACTTGAGGGGGCGAGGTTCCGACCGCGTTGACTGCGAATCCAACATAATTCATCTCCACTCGGACGTCGTTGCGCATCCCCAGAACTTCAATCGGTGCAAGTAGTTGGGGCCTTGTCAGCCCAGCATCCTTGGACACCGCGTATCCTTCTTTTGCTAGCAGTTCCTTTAGTTTGCTAGCAAGAACGTCCAAGTTCACCTGCGTGCCAAGTTTGGTCCCAATATGAAAAAGTTCGAAAGACTCGACTTGAAGAGACATGGCGGTCGTCTTGTTGACTCGAACAGAACTGTATTTATGGAGTAGTATCACTAACCGGAATGGTAGCTTACTGGTTCGCCATCTCTTGAGTTAGTGCCTTCTCTCAGACCGGAGGATTCTGACCCAGGGGTAGTTTGAGAAAGTTCATGATCCTGTGTCCGAGTAGAACTAGAGTGAAGAACAGGACTATAGCGAGAGGTCCTGCCCATGGCTGACTTGTGGTGGGAGCGATTTTGAATATCGTCCAGGCTGATTCGAAGACGTTTGCAGCCATGACTACTGATAGCCAGATCGCAAAACTACTAACGACACGCTTGTACCATTTGAGCATGCGTTCTTTTCTTCGCAATGCGAATACTACCAATGGAAGCAGCGCTATTGCGATTCCAGAAAAGAATGCTACGCCGTAGTAGGGACTCTGAACTCCAGTCTTGAGAAAGTCCCCCACTATGACTGCGGCTAGTGCGCTGCTTGTCTCTTGAAAGGCCGCCCACCAACTGGTCGACGGCTTGGAACTTGACATCAGTTTACCAAGGCCGATCGAAGCGGCCTTTCAGACATTTGATGTGTTACTCGTATGGGTTAGAAGAGGTTAACAAAGTATGACACCTATCTCAAGTTCGGTCATGTTCGACAGATTCCGTTCTGAAGTTCTTAGAGCTTTTCCACAACAATGTGACCGCATTCTTTACACATGAAACACTTTCCACCCCAACGCCAAGTTATCTCGTGCGTCGTGACCTTCCCGCACGTCCAACACCAGATCGATTCGAATCGAGCGAAGAAATCAGGATTCTTCTCCAGGGAAGGCATGATCGACGCTCAACATTCAGATCGCTTAACTGATAGAGCGACGCGAAACTTTCAGCGGGTAAAACCATGATCGGCCGATTCTTGCGATCCTTAGGGAAGAGATTCTTCGGAACTTGCCTCACGCTTGCTGCCTTGTGGATAACTGATCATCTTACGGACGTTCCCAAGTACACCAACTATGCCGCCGTGCTAGGACTAGTTGTTATTATGATCGCGATTTGGGGACGAAAACGACTCTGGGCAGAGAAATACAGAAAACTAGTATTCCAAGTAGACTCGTGGTTTCTAGGTGCAATTGCTCTGTTGATACTTGGCATTAGTGCAGAGAGGCAACTTAACGTATTCGACGGTTCAGGTGTCTCCTTGTTCAACTTCGGCGTCGCAGTCTTCTTGGTTGCAGGAATACTTCTGCCGACCCCTCTATTCATGCTCGCTGATTGGATCGGGCAAATTGACAAGCGAATTGAAGATATTGTATCTAGAAGACGAGCCTCCACAATCCTTGATCTTCCCGGAGCCGCACTGATTAAACCGCTAAGAAGAAGGCAACTCGTCTTGGAGTTATTGCGAAAATTCTGGGAGCTGTTGACTCATTGAACACTACTCTCTAAGGCTCAGGGTTTCACAGCCGCTCCTCGAAACTCAGCAATCGTTTCTTGAGAACTGAGTTTCGGGCGGTTAGAACACTCACAGTCGCCTGAATCGTAGGCAGATTCAGGAATTTTGCGGCTATGATGCGATGATAGCCATTGCTTGCGACCCAATATTTTCCCGCTACATTGACAAGATGGATTATGTCTCTGGGCTTAGGATTGTATCCGTCCCTTTGAATCGACTGAATTATGGTGTCGACTCGATCACGATCAGCGAACTTCTTTGGAGTCCAGTCAGGACCGAATTGTTCAATGATTGAGAAGCTCCCTAGAATCAATGAAACGGGAACAGTCCGCAGCTCGTCAAGATCTCGCTGGTGCAGTTTTGAAGCGTCGGGGAACTCTTCGACAAACGAACGCAAGTGAAATTCTTGACCGCAGTAACGACACATCGATGTGTCTAGCACTGGCAGTTCGCGCCTTCTTCTACGAACAGACACTTTGCCGAAGCAGTGAAGAAGCCAATAACGAGTCGGAGATAGGCGTCTTGGAGGTGCATTCCTGATTCCAGGTCACCTTAAGAAAAACAGGAAAAATTCGGCGACCATTACAACAATGCCCAAGGCCAAACATGTGCCCGCCATCGATTCGTCTCTGTCTTTCAACGCAACGTACGCAACCAGGCCGCCTAGAAGGCTGAAGAGTACAGGTACAAGATACCACAAGTTGTCAGGCGTGTCTTTGCGTTCTGTCCAGTACGGTTCGCCCTGTTCAGTTAGTTGCGCCGTAGTTTCCCAGTCTTCCTTCAGTTCGGGTCTATCCTTTACCAGCGCCTCAGCCTTGTCTTTCCCGAACTCTCTCGCAACATCTTCCAGCAATGATTGGTGCCACACTTGCTTCAGGCCTGGATCATCTTTGAGAATCTCGTCAACCTTCTCCTTGCCAAACTGTTCGGCGACACGGTTCAGGAGTTGGAGACGCCTTTTCGTATCCGGTTCACTCGGCTCATATCCGAGACGCTGATCTCGCGGGGGAGCCATCGAACCGAAGCCGCAGTTAATGCAAACCCATTCCTTCGTCTTCTTGTCTTGGAGCAGTCGTAGCCCGCACCTAGGACACTTGCTTTTCTTCTCCGTCAGTCTACCCCCAGTGCCCCTATTTGATCCGCGCTGACTTTGTTTCTGGCCCGAAACTGCGAATGCTCTGATCTAAAAGTTGCCACAACTTCAGCTTCCTTTCGCGAGCCACCCGCCTCATTTCTAGCCAAAGGGTCTCGGTCACCTTGATTGAAGTCGCCATCATGGCTTCGTCCTCAAACCGCTTTCTAGCCTTCCGCTGAAACCCGATACGTGTTGCAATAACCCCGCATTTCTCAACAAGCTCCGAGACTGGCATATCTATCCCGTCCGCAGCGTTCTGCCACCCCAACCAAACCCTGGAGGGCACGTTCAAGGACTTCTTGATTCGCCTCTCCTCACCCTTCCCCTGCACTCGCCTTAAGCCGCGGCCGTCAGCAGGGTTGAGGCGTCGTGTGCGAAGTAGCGGCAATCCCTATCGCCCGCAAAATGGTATCATGGTACGCTTGCGACCAACCTTAACCTTAAATAATTACTTTTGCCAGTTTTGCTTTGCCCCTGGCAACAGCGACGCAACGTAATTGCCAGGATCTAAGAAGGTAAATTTTGGGGTTTCGCTTAGCGAGCCCACCCACCATCTCGTCGTAGAGATTTCAAGTCGGCTACATGTCAGTCAGTCGCAAGCGATATCGTACGCTGTCGAACTGGCTGCGCCACGACTCCTAAAGTTGTCTGAGCAGCTTGTCCCTGAGAAGAGGAGTTAGTGATGAAAATTTTGAGCCACGGAGTGCTCGTAACACTCCATGGCAGTCGCCTGTGGCAGCAAGCCCACCGAACTCGGTCGAGATCGGGAGGTTATGAGTAGTATCCACTTCTAACGATAAAGAAGTTTCGGACGATCGGCTAGGCTTCAGAGTCAGGCTAACAAGAAAGTTTCACGATGAGTTTGTTACATACGAGGCCTGGGCAGAGAAGAGTCGGGCGGCAGGCGTAACTGTTGGGGACGGCCTAGATCTCATAAGAGAGGAACTCGATGAGAGTGTTGACCGTGCTTTTACAAGACACCTGGAACCCGAGTTAACATCTTCAACGCCTGGTTCCACTGAAAAACAGACCATACCTCGGCCGCAAAGAACACTGGGAGCCGGTGCAGCGTCACCGAAGCCCCAGTCTGCGCCAGCTCAGTCTCCGCAATCCCGGCCGCTGCAACAATCTCAACCTCTAGCACCCACACAGAAGATCGCGCAGCCAGATCCTAGCGTTCTGGAACGAACCTCAGACTGGAAGATTCACAGTACTGGGAAGGGCGAGTGGACCAGAGCTATTGAGCAGAGTGATCTGCGAGAATACTTATTGACATCCAAGGACAAGACTGCGGTTCTTGGAAATTTCCGGTACAAACTTTGGGGCTCCAGTGATGATATGCTGTCGCGATGGCGACACGCAGGGGGACTATCAAAGTGACGATGTCGGTGACTGCCCCAGTAGTGAGTACACTTTCAACGGCATCAGTCCCGGAGATTGCCCCGAACCAGGCCACTAAGAAACCTCGGATTGCGGTAATTGGTAGTCTTGCCTACAAAGCGTGGGCGCGTAGACAGTATCGTCGGTTCGGGCCGCTATTTCGGCACCAACACGAAAAGACCAAGTGGATCAAAGATGCCAGGGGCGGATACCTCAGTTTGGTTTTGGAAGTCTACGCCTGTGATGGCGAGTGTTTCTCTAGCGATGGGGAGTTGCTATGACAGAAGTGCAGCAACAAACCGTGATAATGATCCCGGCCAAGGCCGAGGTCGAAGGGCTCAGCCCTTTTCTCAGCTACATTGTACGGCTATATCAGAAAGCGTACAGCATCGTTGGCGAAGAGAGAAACATTGCCCATGTTTACTTAACGGCCGAAACTCGTCATCTCAAGGCGAAGGACCGTCGACACATACTGCCCCAGGGCGAGGCAGGCATGGGGAAGTCGACGCTGCTGAAGACCGTCGTGAAACCGTTCCAAGCCGATGTTGAACTATACACCCGTATGACGAGCGCCGGCCTCGACAGACGTCAGGAAACATTCGACGGAAAAATACTGCTCATTGAGCAACTAATCTCACGCGAACCCGTCGAGCTGAGCTTTCTGATGTCAGAGGGCGAACTCGCAATTCTCTCAGCAGAACGCGACCCGAAAACGGGTAAGATGGTCTCTACGACGACTCGTTTGAAAGGCATGCCAGTGGTAATGAGCACGCTGACCGGTGCAACGGTGGAAACGCAGTTTCTAAGCAGGGTTAGCACTCTCGCAGTCGATGAGTCCGGGGAACAGACGAAAAGGATAGTCGAGAAGAAGCTTGAACGATGGGCAGAGGTTGACCGACAGGAGCCCAGCATGACCGCTGGCCCTATCACATGGGTTGACTCAAAATGTAGGGAACTAGGTCCACACGTGGTCGAGGTCAAAGCACCCTTCGCCCAGAAGCTAGCGAAAGGAATCCCGAGTGTTGGCTCAATGCGAAGAGGGCTCGACAAGATAGCCAGCCTGGTAGACGCGATCGCATTCGTGAAGGCCTCGGTCGGACTGCGTGACATGGTTCAGCGAGGCGTATTGCAAGAATACTATATTGTCGCTCAAACTCAGGACTTAGAGGATGCCGTATTCGTTCTCGGTGCGGAGCAGTTGATCGAGTCCGCTTCCTACTTCTTCGGCAAGTCGAAGACAATCTACAAGCACCTTCTCTCCAGCGGCTCCAAGACGGCCAGGGACGTCTCTGTAGCCCTGAGGCTTAGTCAGAACAGAGCGCGCGAGTATCTGAACACGTTAGTCGAACTTGGTCATGCGACAAGAGACAAAGTCTCCGGAACGTTCTACTATGAAGCGATCGAAGGGTCCGAGCCCCAACTCAAACTTGAAGCATCCTTCACTGAAGAAGAGCTGGAAGAATGGTTCGACCAGAACTTCCCCGAGGGAGCCGCCAAGATGCTTCGGCCCGAAAGAGACATACCCACGGCTGTTGTGCCGGTGGTGTCGCCATCTGAACCCATTTCATCCACGATAGAGAGAATCGAGCCCGAACTCTCCACGAAGCATCCCACCGTGCCCGGTTCAATACCAAACCGGGGACAACACCTCTACGACGAAAACGACAACCCCTCCGCGACCCCGCCCAAGGCTCAAGCGGGAGACTTTGAACTAGCCGTTAAGCTTCTCCAGCTTATCCTGCCCCCATTGACGTGGGACGACGCTATCGAAAATCTAGGCCTCGCGTTCAATGGAGACCGAGCGAAAGCAGGTCGTCTCCTCAGCGTCATGAGAGACGAAGGGTTATGCGAGCTGGACCCCGATGGCAATTTGAGGTTGACGAAATGACGGCGGCATCAATAAAGTCCATAGCCCCAGAAGAATACCCGACGATTCCAGATAGAACGCCGGACCCCCTACTAGTCTCCGATTTCATCATCAAAACTGTTTTACCAACCGAGGAAGTCCGCATCGGATACGCCATAGCGCCGAAGATTTTCTTTCGCATTTGGGAACGGTTCGGAGATCTCGCCAAACCACTCATTCCGACCATCCTAGAGGACCTAGTGAAAGCGGGTCTGATCGTCGAATCTCCATTCCCACGATGTTGGAAGCGTGTAGGTCGTTTAACCTCGCAAGAAACTCGGTGAAGAGTATAGCATGACCGAGCAAGCCCTAGATATCACGGGAGCCAGCCAGGCGGAAGCAATGCCGGATGTGAAAGGGTCACATCTGAACCAATCTGACAGCCGAGACCCAAAACGGACGTACGTGAATGTGAGAGTGAGCCGCTACGCCCGGAATCAACTCCGGCAGATCCAATCGCAAACGGCCATGCGAACAGCGAGTCAAGTGATAGATTTCCTCCTCGAAACCGCGGTTACCAAGAATCCCATTCCAACTGCGAGCCTCGACGACGTCTTCAGTGACGATCGTCCCGTACAGCTCTGCGGGGGAAGCGGAACCGGCAAGAGTCTATGGCTAAAGAGAATCATCCCATCTGTCGACCATCCTGTGTTCCTAATCGACCTAGCCAACGAGTACACTCTTCCAAGAATCGGCCTTGAATCCCTCTTCGCTCTGAAATGGGTTAGGACTGGAAACACCAGAGTGCGGTTCGTTCCCTCACCCAACGTCGAAGTCGCCAGGGTCGAGCTACGAACACTATTTTCGATATTGAACACAGTCCGGCATCAGGGCTACCGTCCAGGCAAGACTCCAAGCGGGAGACTCGCCACGTGGGTTGTTATCGTAGACGAGGGACATAGGATCGCGACTGAATCGGAGTTCTTGACGTTTCTGAACGAAGCGAGGAAACATCTTCACAAGTTGATCATTTCAGCCTCCGACCCCGCGTTGTTTGGAAACATCGCGCGAACTATGAAGCCCCCGGCGATCGACGAGACGCTCGGCAAGAAGGGCATGTCATGATACAATCTCAACACTCCAAGCAACCGAGCGAGATCGCGCTGCAAACTATTCCCGAATGCCCAGACTGCCATGTCAGATGCAGCGTTTGCTATTCACGTTCGATGTGCTGTCTGAAAACCTTAGAGGAAGAGGAGACCTTGTATCGTGACAACTAAGCTTTCTGAAGAACAGGTCTAAACAGGTAGCAAGCCGCGGATGTCCGGCGCCAGCCAGCTTAGCTTAGTGTTTTAAGTGTAAACGGTACATTTACTCTCAGACACAGTTTGCGAAACCACCAAGGGCGTTCTTGGCAATGCTATTTGAGTCCCGACGAGGATTCACGAGTGCTAGCCGCTGCGATCCAACTGGTCCAAGCTGGACGCCTCGATCGAGCAATTCTTCGCCGCGGACGGCCCATCCGATACCGCGTTGTGAAAAACCTGCTTCTGAACTTGGGACGACACCAGGCGAATGGTAATGGTAATGATCAACCTAACCCGATCCAAGAGGGGAATGAAAAATGAACGCGAAAAGAGGCAGGCGGTTGAAGCCACTGAAGGCAGTGAAGTCCCTGAAGTCGGTGAAAGCTGGCGACTCTACGAGTCCGATTCGTGAGGAAATCACCCCCCAAGAACAGCCCCCTTTAACGCCTTCAACGCCTTCAACAACGCCTTCAGCAGCTTCAGCGACTTCAGCCAGTCCTCAGCCGATCAGTGGCTCAGCTCCAGACGACGCGCAGGATACACGCGCAAGGACCCCCAAAGAGATTTCCGCGATTCAGAGACTGTACCAAGCAACGGGTAGCATGGAAAAAACGGCCGAGTTTTTCGGAATCTCCCCCGGAACCGTTCACAGATACTGTGCGGGAATCCAGATTCCACCTGAGGTGCGAGAACAACTGGCCCAGACCAACAGTCCGGTAGCTGATGCTGAGCAAGCCAACGATCATCAAGACTCCCACGAGTCTGAGAACATCCGGGCTCCCCGACTCCCCTTTGAAATCAACGCGGACAGGCCCCGAGTATACGAGCCCGACAGTGAAACAGATGCCTTGGCGCGGGCTCCAAGAATGATGACCGCCAACACTGACGATTGGAACGAGATTGTTTCTCAGATAAGAGCCGCCGCGTGGAATGCACGTTATCGAGGCACCGCGGCGGACTTCTACTCTGATAGGATCCTACCGGACTTGGAGATCGCCGATGTGGCGAAGACGCTCGCCGGCTCCAACGACCCAGAATTTGTCCGCGAGGCCTTGTCAGTTATCTGGAAGAAAGCGTTGGCGCTCGACAGAATCCAGCAACAGGCTGGACTCAATGGAGGCGAACGACCACACCAAAGGCAGCCTGAGAGGGGAGCGTTGAATTGAGCACCGATTCTTCACGGGTCACAGCCGAGAAGTTGAGTCGTGCCGAAGCCGAACGACGTTTCTGGAAGGCCAAACACGAAGCAGCCATCCTCAGAAATGAAGTAGAGACAATGTCCCCTGACATGTACGGGGGCATCGAGTCGAAACGGATCGGCGTGGGAAAGCCTACACCATTAGACAGAGCCGCCGAAGCACACACCCGAGGGGTAGAGTTGAACATGTTCAACAAGGGCTTGACCGGAGACTCTGCGACCAAGCCCCCACAGCTCGACCCGAATACGGTCATCCAGGCAAAAGCTACGATCGTGAAAGCTCTAGCGGCAAACCATTCCGCCGAACAGATCGCTCTCTACTTGGAAAAAATCAGCCCGTTCTTGGACACGGCAATGTTGGCAGGCGGTGACCCCGTGACTCAGTCATTATTGTACTCCAAAATCATGAGCAGTAACCAACCGCAATTGACGACCAAAGATATCATCGAACTGATCACGACGGTGAATCAGATTCGAGGCTCGCAGCAACAGCCGCAGACAGACGTCACGGGGGTTGCGAATGCAATGACAAACGCACTGAAGACGGGCGCGGAACTTGCAAAGACCAACAATAGTGATCCGGTTCAGATGTTGCAAATGCTCAATCAGAACCAGCAACAATCCCACCAGGCACAGTTGCAAATGTACGAGAGGCTCCTCGAAACACAACAGCCCCGAAGCCTACGGGAACAACTCACAGACATTCGCGAGATGCAAGATACACTTGGCAAGATTGCGGGCAAAGAGACGCCAGAAATCCAGATGAAACGATTGGACCTTCTCTCCCAGAAAGAACAAAGAGAGTTCGAACGGTCAATCGAAGTCGGCAGAGAGCGAAGACAAGAAGACATGATCAGAGGCATTGGCGGTGCGATCGGCAAAGCCCTGGAATCGCCGATTTTGCGAGAAGCTGGCAAAAAAATGGCTGAGACCATTCCCGGCATGGCGAAGGTCGCGGGCACAGTCGGCCAAGTTCAATCCTCGGCAGCCAGATCGACTCTCGACCAGCCGCTTGAAGAAGTCTTCTCATTCAAATGCGGAACGTGTGGAACCGATCACCGGTTTTCGAGGAAGGCACTAACCATGATCGAGTCGTCGCCTACAAAGCTCTGGGCATGTCCACGATGTGGTACCGCGTACAGTCTAGGCGAGCAGGGTGGAACGGACGCGGGCCAGAAAAAGGATCAGGATTCGACGGGGACAATCTAAACGGCACTAAACGCCGCCAAGTTCTTCGTACGGGTGAAAGCCCCTTATCTCCTAGTGCCGCGTGGCGGGCGGAAGGTCGCTGCTAGGATCGCTCGGGACTTTGTGACACTAATCGAAGGCTTCACAGAACGTTACAATGAGCTGAACGGGACACAGCTTGACCCAGCGCAGGGACTGACCACACTTCTCGACTCAAACATCGAGCCAAGCACATTGTTCAGTCAATACCGACAGGTCGCAGAAGTGAGCAGAGGAGCCTTGTCTGGCTGGTCTGTCGAGCCGGGCTTCGATGAGGGCTGGAAGTGGTTGACTCCGGCGTTTGCTGACTGGTTCATCCAGGTAATCGTCCCGCGCGCCTGTAAGATAGACGATTTTCACTCCTACCCTGGTGCTCCGTGGCTCACCAAGGTGATCGTTGAACATGAAAAGGGGAAAGCATGGATGCGAGGCTTCGTCGAAGAACTGAAAAAATTCGTCTACCCGGATGCTCCAGCGGCCGAATCACACGTGGTGGCTTGCAACTGACGAGCGAGAGCTTTCACGGAGTAATTGTGCAAATAGAGAGCATTAACAAAAGATTCAGTGGGCAGTGTCAGCTTTGCGATTTCGTAACCACGAAGATGTTCCGCGCCGATGCTGAGGATGATCTAGCCGAGCACCTGCGCGACTTTCACAGAGTCCCACCGACGATTGTGCAGGCAGCGCCTTTCGTGCCTGTCGCAAAAGCATCTGAAAAAGCTGGGGATCGAAGTGACAGTTACTTCAACTCCGGGACAACTACGCTTAATGATAAAAGGCGGGAAAACACAAGGTAACGGAGAGAACAAACATGTCTGACCAAGTTCCCTACCCAGCCCCGCCAGGTTTCATGTGGACAAAGTCATTTCTCGGACTCTTCGGCGCCTGGATTCTTGTCGAAGATCCAGAGAATCCTCTGCCGCCGCCCGGCTTCCGATATCGGATTAACTTTTGGACGGCAAAAAAGGAGTTGGTATCGGTCGTAGGCAAGGGGGTGGACTGGTTCAGTGACGGCAACTCGCGTCCTAGACCCGCGGTTCAACATCCCTACCTAATGGGAAGCATCGACAAACCACGCTATGTTGAAGCGAAGCCGATTCCGGCAAATAAGATCTCGCCGGGCATAGAATTTGTAGGGCCCAATTCCGCCGAGCCGCCTGTCGACAAGAGAATCGCTAAGGACAGCCCGCACCAGTCTTCGAACCGCGACACCGCCGCTATTTTCTAACACTTCGTCCCTTCGGCAGGCTTCACGCGAGCCTTTTGGTGAGGCTGACTATTTTCTGGTTCATCTCCCCCTTTATCTCGGCTTCCAAACGTTCAAGCTGTTCCGACTCTTGTACGGCCAAGTAGTGCTCGCGGGAGAGGTGCTTGAGATGTTCCTGAAAAGAGCTTAGCATCTCAGCGCGTCTTGTTAATTCTGCGCCATTCTTCTTCCCTCTTTCTCCCCTTGCACCCAAAGTCTTCAGCTCTTCTCGTTCTGTCCTGGTTCGAAGATCCAGAGTTTTCAACGCGTCTGCAATCAGTTCGCGGCGGTAGCCCAGTTCGCCCAGTACCTTAGCCAGGTCAAGAACGGGTTTGAGAGTCGTCTTGAGCATGCTAGAACTCTTCCTGGTTTTCATAGGCCATGAGCCGGACGCGTTCCGCTAAAAAGTGTGATTGGCACGTTCCGCTAAAAAACGGTAATAATCACGACGTCGTCAAAGTTTCGGTTCGCCTGGGAGCCTTGAGATCCTCGTGTCAAGCTCGTTGAGCTTCTTTTGGTGCTCAAGAATTACGTAAACGAAGAGCCCACTCTGCCCACAACATGAAGCCATACTCGTCGCTCTCTCTGATAGGGGACGCTTCGAGTAGGTGCAGAATGTTTTCGCCGTACTCCTTGTCATCGGTCTTCAGGAATCGGACAAAAGTTCTGACCTTCTCGACGAGCGACATGTTTGAACTCGACCGATTGGGATCTTTCGGTAAGAATAGGAGTGGACCGCGAAACCAATCCTTACTACTTTTGAGCCGGTCCGAATGGTGGCGGCGTGGGCTGTGGCTGAGATTTTCCCCTGAAATACCGTTCGAGAATCCATCTGAGGACTCCAGACACTATCGCGAAGCCGCTCGCGTAGTAGACTACTGTTATAGCTGCACCTAGCCAGTCCGAGCCGTCTGAGGCAGAGTCGCCGCTCTAGTCTGGAGGTGTCCGACGACAAACGGAGCGAGGTGAAGAAGCAAACTTGGAAGGAAGAGCCGAAAGCGTCACTCTCGGGTAAGAACGCCGAGTTCAAATGTCCGGAATGCTACCGAGTAGAGCAAGTCGCCTACGTAGACGGTGCCTGGAGCGGACTGATTGAGTGTGCGCACTGGCAGACTTAGCTGGGCTTCGCAAATCATCAGCCGCGATAATTAGGCGCTTCGATTACCGTTCTACAGATGGACGAATGCTGAGTAAGATGGTGTCTAGGGTTGCTTCGAACGGTCTCGGACTACGATCTTCTCTTTATCGACAGCGCGAATATTGCACACCAGTTGATTGTCGCTCTCTTCGAGTTCCAACTCCATTCCTAGACGGTTGCAGAGTGCTTTGAGAGAGGCGCCATAATAGGCGGATGCGCTCAGTCCCATGCCGTGTCGAAGAATTACCGTACGGTTGCTGTCATCCCCGGACTCGGAGTAGACGTAAGCGTTGGAGTATTCTGCGCCGATCACACGGAAGATCTTGAGAACAGAGTCTAGGTCGAACTTGCGGTAGTAAGAGAGAATGAACTCGACGACCCTGTTGTTTCCGTTCTGGGTGCCCATTTCTCTAGCCTCGTCAGCGGTTAGGTGCGACCAGAACAGTTTCAACAGTTGGGGATCGATAGTGACCAGCTTGAAACCGTCAACGAATCTTCCCCACTCTATGTAATGTCGGAGGGCCTTGTTGACGAGCAAGTTAACCTCTAAGCTATGACCATCGACCAGAGCGTCTATCAACTCACCGACTTCCCGGTCAATCGCGAATGTTCGACGTGTTAGTCGTGCCACGAGGCATAGCCGCGACTACTGCTAGGAGGATCCAGAGTATAGGAGTTCCGTACCGCATAGACTCAAAATAGTAGAAGTTATTGTATCTGCGAGACCTGCAAGCATGGACTTCAAGGTCAGTGCTTCCGCAAAAGGCTTGACCCTCATCCGAGACATCGCCGCTTCTAAACTCGCTCCGTAGACTATGTCGATGTTCTCCCTGTTCGACTTCAGCCTACCATCCATCCGTTGTTCTAGTGATGTTCCGTAGCCTTCGACTGCCCTCACAGTAAGCTCAAGTTGATCTGAAGTCAGTTCTTCGTGGATCATCACGAGGTCTAGATCGCCAGGCCGCCGCTTTCCGCGAATAAGACTCCCGAAAACATAGATTTCCTTCACATCAAGAGGAAGGTCCTTTGCGCTTTCGACAGTGTTGATTATCCTTGGAGCTTGGTAAGAAGAATATCATGGTTCAATTGAACTCTGACCTCTGGGGCCGAATCCATATTTGCCTATTCCGCCCTCCTAGCTTAGATCTAAATGAGGTCACTGGGCAAAGAACCCACTGAGCAACGCCTATTTCCATCCCCAACTAGTGACATTCGAGTCAAACTGCAATCTAGACTAGTCATGACGCGCGTTGTGCTGGTGGGGTCATTGCTGCTTATCGGGTTTTCGATTCCAGGGGCCGGATCGACCGCATCGACTTCTCCGTCAACGAGAACTTGGTTCTTTCACAACGAATGGACTAAGACAGGATGGGTCTACATGATGAATGAGTCGTCTCCTCAAGTGAGTACAAGTGATCCAAGTTATGGGTTGGGTTTTTTCTATTTCGAGCAGAAAGGTGGACCTCTGTACGATCAGACTCGAACGGGATACAACGTAACTTTTGCCTTAGGTCCAGTCTATCCCTACGGATTCGAGATGATACCTGGAACAGCGCTGGTTGACTTGTGGATGCAGGGACAAGGGGGCAACACATTTCCATCCCCAAACCTCTCAGCGGACTTCAACCTAACATTGACCGGGCCAACCGGGCAGATAATCGGTACAACTCTAACTACTGTCATCCTTCCAGTGACGAATCCTCCGCGTGCGTGGAACCACACCAGTGTTCCCCTCCCGATCCCACGGGGTATGCTCCTCTCTTCAGCCTCTCATGCGTATCTCAATCTTACTTGGATCAACCCTGTCTCTGGCTATGATATCCTGATGGGGTTTGACTCAACGCCTGCTCACCCAGCATCCATTAGCGTTCCGGCAAACTATTACACGAGCAACTTGACAATTGTGTCTAGCGCTTACTCTCTCCGATTGACACAGAGTGTCAATCTTACTGGGAGCCTTTCTAACTCTTTTAACGGATCTTCGGTTCCGGGCGTCGCTGTCACGATTCTTGCCCATCCACATGCAGACTGGCAGCACCCACTGTTACTGTCTAAAGTCACCACAAATCAGGCTGGAGGATACGAGTTTGCTTGGTCCCCAAGTGATCCCGCTTTGGTGGGGGAGTACCAGATTATTGCATCGTGGACGGGTAACAGGTATTATTCAGCCGCATCTAGTCAGCCCGTGGACGTTTACGTGATGAAAGCCCGGACTGCACTTTCTCTCATGCTCAGTCTTCCAGCGACGCCAGTCGGTCTCTCAGTTACCCTCTCTGGAAGCCTGTATGGACTGAATGGCCCTATTGTAGGGGCAGCTGTGTTCTTGTCCTACAATGTTCAGGGGACGAACACGTGGACGATCTTGACTTCTTCTCAAACCAATAGCACTGGGCTCTATCTAGCCGAGTGGATTCCACAGGCCACCGGTAACTTCACATTGAAAGCGAGTTGGAGTGGTGACGCGGTGCAAGACCCAGGGGATGTAGAAGCATCTCTGACGAGTCTTGTTTCTCCAAGAACTGGAACTGGAGCGATATGGATCAGCTCCCCGACTCATGCAGTCGGTTCTTCGTTCAATTCAACTACGAGGACTCTGACATTCACTCTTTCCCCGCCTGTGTTGGCTGGAACATCCATGGCCATCTATGTTCCGAAAACTTTGGTGGGCAACCAACCCAACGGACCTCTAACGATTGGTGGCAATAGTGTGTCCTATTCAGTTAAGGACGCTGGCACTGCATGGGTTATCTCTTTTGGAATTCCTCAAAACTCGTCAGCAGGATTACCGGTTGCGTTCGGTCCAATGGAAGTCTTACCAGCAGCTAACAATTCGCAACAGACTCTTTTCTATCTGTTGATTGCGATACCAGTCGCCGCAGCAGCGATCGTCTCGTCCGCCTTATTGCTTCGGAGAGTGCGAAAGCCTTCGGGCAAGGTCAGCGCTTCCAGTATTCAACCCTATCATCTTGAACATTTCTGACAAAGTATCCCTGTATGCCGTAATTCCGATCATATTCATCATCACAATAGGAATGGTGGCCATCTTTCTCGTCTCTCCTATCGAAGCGAGGGTCAGCATTATCGCCTCAATGTTGACCGCCGTTACCCTGCTCTTCTACGTCTCTGAGAGACTCAGAGAGTCGGCTCTCCGAAAACTTGACTACTGGAACAAGAAAGTCTTGACTCCTGAATATCATGTTCTTGAGGGGCTAAGCCCGCTCTTCTCTGCTCAGTATCGTGCAGATCATCTAGGTCGAGATCGAGACCTGCTGAAGAGATACGCAAGATACGGAAGATTTGTCAAGCTCTATCCCAAGAATTTCATCCTTACTCTGTCAATGGCGCAGAGATACTTGATCGAATACGACAAGGTCTACCAGAGAATTCTGCAAGAAGGAAATAGACGGCTAGGACCATCATTGTTCGACACTGTAACTCTCTTCGTCGCAATGGGTCTTCAGAAGAGGAGTAACGATGATATCACGAAAGTTGAGAATCATAGAAAGGTTCTGGAGTGGGTCGAGACGACCGAACCGGGAATAACTGACAAGTTTACGAACCTCTGCAACCTGACGCTAGCCGCACTTACGAGCTTGCGAGCTGACATTGAGACTTTCTTCGTGGAGAATCAGTTAGCGCTGAGTTGAGAATAGAAATTGCTAGTTCACGAGGGCGAGGGCTGGCTGTGTTCTGTGCAGTTGGTGTAGTGAAGGGCACCGCTAGAATCTTGAGTTACGATACAATCGTAATAGTGCTGAGGGTCATTCACATAGCCACAGATCGCGTGGACTTGCCCATCTACGTTGCTGACGAACGACCCTCCACAAATCCATTCTCCTTTCGGTTTCGGCTGGGAAAACAAATACACCACTACAGAGACCGCCAGAACCATGAGCAAAATGGCCCCTATCCAAGCAGCACTGCTGTGCTTTTTCTTCTGAAGCTGATTCTCCGCCACTGCCACGGAAGGTGTTGAGTGGTTCTTTGATATAGATGTACGGCAAAAGTCGCGCGGGCTACCGCTAACTGAATATTCGTTTCTTGTCGTTTTCAAGAATTGCCTATCCATTTAGGATTCTCGTCATGTAATCGGGGTCTCTCTTGACCCACTCTTCTACGCGCTTCCACGGAATGAAGAGATAAGATTGCCCATCGAAGTCGCGATACCCGCTCTCGTCTAACTCTCCCTTGCCGAAGTACGCCATTACAGGGTCCTGCCCCGGATTTTTGCAGTTGATGAGAGCTTGGACCTTTTTCGAGGACAGGCCCGCGAACGTCACTTGCGCAAATAATTGCCTACCATCGATCGTGTACCCAACTATGTCCACATCTTTGAGTGTCCGGCCGACTGGCATGAGAAGATGTTTCAGTGTATTGCCTTCAAGGCCTGATCCCGGGTCTCGCATATACTCAGCACATGCTGCTTCTTGTTGATGTGTGAAGAGCGATTCCCATTCTTGTGGAAGAGTTTTCCCTTCTACAAGATATTGGAGACGATTGATGTTCGACTCGGTCATAACTGCCTGCCATCTTGAAATCGTGACGTTGGGTGGACGAGCGGCCCGGAATGACATGGACTCTCCTTGCCCGACGGGCTTTGAGTCGACCATCTGAAGACATTTTAACTTCGCTTCCTTTTCCCTGCTTCCATCCCTGAAACTTTCATTCGGACCTAGCTGCCATCTGGTAGGTTGAATGAATGTGTTTGGATCGTCAGGGCTGAGACTTCTAGGTCTAACTACTCCAATGCGAATCCGCTGTTTCTCCGCATCAGTCTGTGTATCGCGATACTCTGCCCACACGTAGCCTCCGTTGACGCCCAAGTCACGAAAGTTCTTGATCGCAGTACTGACTCCGTCACCCTTGTATCGGCTCGGATCCAGACTCGTCTCGTCTGCTTTCTCTGGAATTTGGGAAGGGTCCCAATACTTATCGAAAAATGGATAATGTATGGCGATCTGATGTTGCTTCCAGAGATGATCAACGAATGAGTCAGGGACTGAGAACTTCGTCATTCGAACAAAATAAGAGTCCATTTTGTAACCGCAGAAGGAGGGGAGTTACTTAACAGTCGTTCGTGGCCACTTAGCTGCTCTTGATGGCATCGCACAGGAGTTAGGTCTCCTGCAAAGGTGAGCGAGTGAATCGCTCAAGTCAACTCGAACCGAGTAAGCCTTACATTCGACTCGACTCGAACTGTAATCAGCCAAGGGCCGGTCGTTTCTAGGGTAACTGGCGTCAACTTGTCTGTATCTTGCTCAGATTCCTAAACGACGGCACAGCGTGATCCCGCAACCCAACGCGCGTCTAGCCGGTGGTTACCCTTCCAAGCACTACGAGACATGCTTCAAAATATGCTCGAAATTCCAGAACTAGAATGATCCGTCGGAAGTCTGCATCATTTCTCCCATCCGCCGACCCATTCCTGCATGTCTTCTTTGTCGCGTCTGTCGAACGGGAGTCCCAAGTAGTGATTCACAGCCACGAAAGTCGTGTGCCCCTGTGAAACAACGATCTCCGGGAACCTTTCGGGGTAGGATGAGACCAGCCAACTCTCCCAAGTCTTCCTGGTCGTTTTGGGTCCGAGCCCTGTCGGGTCGAGTTTAGAGGACTCGGCCCATCGTTCTAGGTTCTGGCTCCAGCCGCTCCAAGAAGGAAGCGGCTTGGTTTTGAAGAAATATCTGAGGATCGTGCGTCCTTTGTCGCTTAGTCTGATCCACCTCTCACGCTGTTGCCGTTTGACCTTCTTCTGGGCATATTCTGGAAGGTGTATGAATCGGCCGTCAAGCCAATCCGCATTCTTCTGTAGACGTTGAGCCTCAACATATCTGAGACCTGTCAACAACAGAGCGTCGAGCCTCGTCTGGTTCTCCTGGTTACCTGCGCCCTTCCATAGTAGCTCGTATTCGCCCGGTCGTAGGACGCGGACGCCGCCTTTGATTATCGGTTTCGGCATTGCACTTGCAACTATTAGTGATATTTCCTATAGCTCTTTGCTAAGCTGTCCCTTCTCAGACAAGCGTCTACTACCCTGTCAAGCTATCACTTCTATTGTAAAAGTGCGATGAGGGTCAAATTCGCCGGAATCCGCTTTGGATCTGGACTCCAAACTCTAGGAGCGCGCCAAGATGGCTGTCTTCATTTCATAGTTCTCCCGAGTGATGGTTTCGGGGACGAACTAGTGAGGTGCCTTGTGTCGACGAGAACCAGGTAAACCCTCGCGGGATCCCATCCCTTCGAGAGGATGTCGGAGTGGAACTTCTTGGGCCTTTCATCAAGGAGAACGAAACAGACGTGATTAGCGATATCATGCTCTTTTAGAAGCTTGAGCTTGTCGCGATCTTGGAGGAACGTGTCGACATCGTCTTTAGTTCCGTCATAGAGCCAGCCGTACTTGAACTCGGCCGCAAGCGGAAATACCGGCAATTGGTCGCTGGTGTTTTGGTCGTCACGCAAAACCATGTCTATCTCTGCCTTCTTCCCCAATGAGGCCTCGAACTTGTCCAAAGCCCGGGCAACCACTGGGTACTTCTCTCGATCTCCAGGATCCCACCAAGTGTAACTATCCGTGGACATTCCGACGCCGAAGTGCGGCCTCAGGTCCAGCCCTTGAGAGTCCAACTCGTGTCTGAGATTGAGAGCAAGCTCGTATTCTGCATCCCTCTCAGTCCACACATTCTCGCCTTTTGTAGATGCGAAAGACTTCTGCAATGCTTCGACTGCCCTATTGAAGGCATCAAGGACAGTCAGAGGGCTTAGTCATCTCCCAGAACTCTGGGATCTTCGTAAAACCCCGGTCCAAAAGGATATTGTTTGTTAATCTAGATGCGGAGATAGATTAGTACAAACAGTTCCGTTCTTAAGATTCGAGGTGAGTGAAACTAAAGCGGAGCTATCTGCCATCGTTACTCTTGAGTTCTTGCCAAGAAGCTTGCAAGCGGTCTCAATAGCCATATTTAGCCAAAATCTGAGAAAGCCCTGCGGAGAGCACAGATATCCGAACCGCTGTATTTGGCGAGTACCTCTTGATCCAGTTTCGCAGGTCTGTTGTCACGGCCAAGAGGACTTTCTCGTAACTATCTTCGTTCTGTGCAGTGTTTAGTTCTCTCATGACATCATCAGTCGTTCTTGCCCGTCCTATGTAGCAATCGCGACCTTTGCCGTGCATGAAATAGAGATACTTTCTCTGCGGGTATGCCAAGTTGTTCGCTCGTATAAGTTGAGTGCCTTCTTTACCGCACTTGGGACATGTCGACCTCATAACTGCAACAATGTTGCACCCCCCGGTTAATATGTATCAGTACATGTATCCGCAACGAAGGCTGAATCGAAAGTATGGTCGACAACTCTTCTTGGCGTATCAAACGGGAGTGTTAATGAATTGAGACTTGAACACAAGGCCGGCCCGGACATCATTCACGAGCTGGCGGTCAACCTTTACCCCTCAAGCCTCGAATCCTTCCGAGAAGCAATCTCGAACTCCCTAGATGAAGGGAGCAACAAAGTCGAGTTGCAGGTGTCACTCAAAGAGGTCATCATGGAAGATTGGGGCCAGGGGATTAGAGACATAGAGCAATTCAGGTTGTTCGGTCAATACGCGAAAACGAGTAGACTCGGCGGCGAAGTCATTGGGATGAAGGGACTCGGAAAACTTTCGCTTCTTCGCTTGGGTACAACCGTCACCTTTCGTACAAACAACGGTGAGTACGGCATAGACGTCGTGATGACGCCGGAATCGCTTGATGCGACAATCGGAGCCAGGGACAAGTTCGTCCCTCATCAAGGCACGAGAGTTGTAATTCCCAACCCCAAGGGAATCCCACCACTAGAGGAATTATCAGACTATCTGAGAAAAGTATTCGGCCTTAGGATTGCAAAGGGAACCGAGATCTCTCTCAACGAGGTCCTGCTAAAGTCAAAGGTCGACTCATCAGAGAGACTTCTCTATAGACTCGCCGGGGGTGTCGATGTTGTTGGGAATCTAAAGCGTGACGACAAGAAGGGCCGAGGCGCTGTTGACGTTTACGTCAAACATGTTTACGTTACATCCCTACTTGTAGACCCCGAGAGAAGCTTCACAGGCTGGGTCAACTGCAATGAGTTGATCCCAACTACGTCGCGAACGGAGATTGTCAAGGACGAACGCTACCAGGACTTTCTCATTCATCTGAAGGAGCATGTAGCATCCCGTTTTCCAAAGAAAGAAGAAGAGATCGGTCACGACGAAATCTTGCTTGGAAATGAGCTGGCGAACCTTCTCAAGAACTTCCTCAAGGATATGAACCTCTATCCGGAGGGCAAAATACTCCTTGGGAAGGACGGCGAAAGCACTCCCACTGCGCTTGGAGAAACAAAGAAGAGAGAGAAGTTACTCGAAACCAAAGAGTCCGAAAAGGAAGTACCTGAGTACGTCAAGATTCACATGTCGAGAAAGACTAACAAGCCAATACGAAGAGTGGCGAAGACCGATTACGGCATCATGTGGATAGACCAAGATTACGGAAACGAGAAAGAACCCCTGTTTTTCGTAGAGCCAAACATGGCCATACGGAACAGGACCAATAGTCTCTACAGATTCGCCCTGAAAAGCAAGCCTTCTCTCGGCCCGAAATGGCTCAGATTGCTCCCGTATCTTTCAAGGCTAGCTGTTAGCGTCAGGAAGGAATACAAGAGCTGGAGTCGCGAGCAGACCGCCCTAGAGATCGACAAAACCACACGATACTTCCTGAAGAGCAAAGGCGAACTTTGAAAGTTGCGGTACTAGTGCGATGGGCCGCGTTCCATCTAGAAAGTGACTTCTTTCATACCCTATAGTTTGTCCAATATTTTCAGAACGATTATCGCTATAACGACGATACCGCCCGCGTAGGCAAGAGTATCGTGCAGCAACCACCCCAACGTACCAGTTACCAGGGCCGCGACGAAGTTCTGTAGCATCCGGTTGGCCTCGTCCGCATACTCGACATCGGAAAGGAGCAATAGCACCTGGAAGAGGGAGAAAATGGCGCTGGCAATCGGGAAGAAAGACGCGACGAACGCGGCGATCGACAGTACGATGTATCCGAAAACTGCGCCTATTGCCGAATCAGCGGCTGAACTCGCTAACTTATGCAAGCCTAACCGTGTTGCTCCTCTAGACACTCCAAGAGGAAGCTGCGACTAGTCTATCTGAATTTACGCGGCTCGTGCTTCTCCGAGCACTCTCGACACAGGGCCAGTCGAAAGGTGTTGCCATAGAGCCCCTTGACCTCAGCACCCTTCCTCTTACAGCCACAGTGACATCTGCACCGATCGGGATCCGACTTCATGGTCGACGGTGAGTAGGGGGAAATGTGATTCGAATAATAATCAGCTTCAACCCAGCGCCGGAGAGGCCAGTGACAACGACGTGCCGGTTTATCTTGCTGGTTTGGCTGACGCGGATCGTCTGAGCTTCTGTCTAGTCTCCTGGTTGACGAACTGTTGCAGTCGCCCGCACTTGGGACAAACATACAGGCCGATCAGAATCGGTTCCTCTCCAAGCTCAGAAACCCATCCCATCAACAGGCGCGCAGATAGGTCGCTTCTACCAATCTTGAACGGTACAGCATAGTACGCGTCCGTGTCTACGTCGCAGGATGCGCACTTCACAGCCTTCTGTTCTGACTGGGTTTCTTCAGGCTCTTCCGCGTGCTGGTTGAGATGTTCGTCCAACTCTGAGTCTTCGAACCATTGTCCACAGACTCCTTCTGTTTTCAAAAGAAATCGAATGGTGACACTTCTATGAGAATTTTTCGCTCTCAATCCACGCGAGTAAGTCTGATAGCGTTTTGAAGTTGGGAAGGAAGCCCAAAGCACGCAAGTAACAGAGGTACGCAAAACTGGTTATTTCTTGGATGTCCGATTGGGCAACATCAACATCCTTGCCGTGAGCAACATCGGAACGAAGCTGGTAGAGTTCCTTGACTCTCGCGTAGATCCATCTCCTACTCGTCAAGTCCGTTCCAAGAATGAATGCGAGACGCTCCGAGAGTGGCTCTTTACGGGGACCGTATTCTCGGAAGAGAAATCCTTCTAAACTTGAGATGATGCCAACAAAAGCGCTTCTGTCATCCAGTTGTGCGAGAGCAGACGCAAAGCCTCTGAGGGCTCCAATGAGCCGGTTCTCCATCTCACTTCGTTTGTCGACACTTTTAAGAAGAATGTCGTGCATTTTCTGGAACACAACGCTCTTGGCCAATTCTGATGCTATGTGCATTGGTTCAAAGTAACCTGCGATTGACTGTGGCATTGTAATCTCCCTTGCAGCATCTGAGTAGAGCGCTAAGTCGAGTCGCGTAGACCATGTTCGTCCAGTCACATCAACGAACATTCTTCTTGTTCGATAAACCGGAGCGAATATCAATCGGAGGACGGCTAGTGCGCTTTGTAATTCAAGATCGGCAAGTGCCGTGGCTTGAGTGGGGTCGACGGCTGTTACTGTGACCTCCGCGAGCGTAGAGCTGCCGAAAAGGGGCGACCTTGCAATTATTCTTTCTGCTTTCCGTTCCGGGTCCAGCGCATTTTTAGGGTCTATTTTTATCAGTAGTTTCTCCAACTGTTCCTTCGCGGCAAGAATTGCTTGAGCAGCAAGAAACTTTACTTGTCCTAGCGCAACCTCCGATGTTTCCATTTCGAGATTGGAAATCGGAAAGAGAACTTTCCACTCCGTAGATTGTGTTTGAAGCTTTGCCTCTAGATCTTGAACCGCTCTTCTCGCAGCGGGGATAAGGTCTGCTACGCTAACGTCAAGAATCTGGAAAAATGATTCGGTCGTCAATTCTTCTAATCTCTTCTTCGAGAACATAGTGGAAACTTCGCTTATCGATAGAATTGTCTGCACGAAGTCCTCAAAGGCCATCATACCCGGCTGAGTAAGCACAGCCAGCCTGTCTGGCTTGAACATTACTCGCTTAGGCAAAGGTGGATCACTTAGACTTCGATTCTCCTCGGCATTCCTCCACATCGTTTTCAGGCAGCCTTCGAGAGTTGATCTGATGATTTCATTCAGGGCTACTGTCATACTGGATCTGGTATTCCCCGAACCCCATAGGTCCGTAGCACTTTTCGTTTCTCTACACGGACCGATAGAAACGTCCCTAATACCATTAAGAAAATGGCGCCTACAAGTTCATAGAGGAAATTGAACAGGCTTACTACTGTTACCACCGTACTGACGAAGAATAGAGTTCCTACCAGAAAGGACGCCATCCCAATGTAATATACGGCGCTTCCACTCCATGATGGGAGTCCCTTCCCGTACCATTTCCCTGTGACTATCTCGAACGAGTATGCAACGTTGGAATTTGCGTAACCCGCCCAACGATCGCTACGTCGTAGGAGATACACGCCACCAGCGAAAAGCAACAGCAGCCCACCGCCGGAGGAAATATCCAGGTTGCCAATAGTAGCCACGTTAGATCCCACTGCCGCGAAGAATATCGCCGACAATGCTGCGCCGGTCGTCGACCGAAGGATGAGAGGGGAGGAACGTTCACCCAAGACTCGAAAGATGAATCGGTGGAACCTCCTAGCTACAAACAAAGCAAATAAGACTGCGACTATTGCAATGGGGACGTCTGTAAGGTACGTGAAACGGCCTACGTACTGTGGAAGCGCCTGGTTCATCCATTCTAAGACAATATTGTAGCCATAAGCGCCTAATCCAACTAGAAAGAAAATCCAGCCACGATACCTGTCAACGGCGGAAGACTTCACTAGGGCTCCCCTTACATACCCGTAGTAGAAAGGGAGCACGATGCCTAGAATAATAAGCGGAATCGCCGTGACTATGCTCGCGGTTGGATTGATCGCTGCGCGTACCACCGCAAATATGATGCCTACGGTGGACGAAAGGAAGAGCAGGGCCGAGTCAAGCTTCCCCACTCGAAGCTTCCTGTCGAAGTAACTCTTGGAGAGTCTCGTCAACTTTTAGGGCAATTTCGTTCGGGTTAGCCCGAACTAAGTAAGCCTTACACATAGGTGAGGGATAGCGTGTGGGATATGGAACCACGTCAATCTTCACTGGTTTCGACCCTTTTTGGGGAGCTGCATTTGAAGTGTTGGTAGGACTCTTGACAGTCTCAGTTTGGAGTTCGATGCCTGAGATAAGAAAATGGCTTCAGGCCTCGTCTCCATAGTAAGACAATCCAGGCACTTCAGTTCTAGACGCTGTTTAGGAATCTGTGTATCGTATAGACAAGTCCAAAGTGGCTGGCCTCAAAAGTTAGGCGGCTGTTGCGCTTTGCGCCACTCCAGATACTGCCCATCTAGCCGAAGTCATAACTGCATACACAAATCCGATCAGCAGAATGACGGTAGCGTGTGGAGAAGCATAGCGTTCAAAGACGAACCCAGGAGCCGTGAGTTTCGCGTAGAGGAGCGCGAACATTCCTAGAGCAACGATTTGGAAGATCGAGGTCGCTGGATCACGAAGAAACGAGCGGCGATCTTCAGAACAAGCCTGTTTCTAGGAGCTGATCTCAAAGCCGAGAATCGCCCATAATGAACTGTTCATACCTGGACAAGCCCAGGTTGAAACGAAAACCCCGAAAGGAGCTTTTCGAGTCTTCCAGAAAATCGGTAAGGGGAAGTGTTATACTCGGCTGTGGCCGGGCCTTTCAGACAGTATTACTGGCACGACTCTTTCCCTCGCCCGGAAAGACTATGACTCTCCCCTCCTTGTCTTTCACGACTCTGATTCGGATTTTCCGGGGAGGCTTGCTTATTCCTCGCTGCCA
>Ga0066680_10000012_pt1 | contig 30359 bp, 39 predicted proteins | sample GraSoiAngelo_129_FD_62297 | JGI IMG/M metagenome (GOLD analysis project Ga0066680, IMG submission 62297) | Grasslands soil microbial communities from the Angelo Coastal Reserve, California, USA - 14_0927_12_40cm | ecosystem: Environmental > Terrestrial > Soil > Grasslands | place: USA... | reverse complement strand
GCATTTGGTAAAAATTTATTATCTTTGTTTATTGGAACTGTTATCCATATCCAACCATTTGTAGCGATGATTCGGTTTCTGTTAGTAAATCGCTTGTCATATTGTACATCATCCATCACGACAAAGATATCAGCCAGACTGAGTTTGTAAAACAGGCCAGGGTATGGAAAATACTGAGGCTGATGAATTACGGCTCTCAATATACGAAAAAATATAACAAAGTATTTATAAACTAATAGGTGTATTACTACCTAACACTCTTCACTAACACTTGCATATTGAAAAGATACCAAATTATTATTTACATACTAGAAATAAAATCATGGGAAGTCTACAAATGTTTTTTGTGAGCAGCACTGGAAAAAAGAATGAGAAAAGAATAGTTAGCAAGAAAAGTGAGCGTTGTTCAGAACTTGAATATCATTACCTCACAGATGCAAAGATTGTAGAATAGTTATTCTTTTGATATTTGTAAAATTATAGTAGGCAACCACAACTCACGCAGATTCTCTTTATACGGTTTTTCCACATTGTGAACAGACGGAGTAACTTGCCAGCTCTGTTCCACATAATCTGCATCATTTGTCTGGCATTTTCATTTCTATTTTTATTATGGTCAATAACTCTCTCTCACTACAGAGGCATACAAGATTTTTTAATGAAAATGATCAGAATTATGCTTCAAGAATTTATGTTAATTATTTAGTTCTCTTTGAATTCCTTGTTATATAGATCATTTCCCTTCTCGGTTAACCTTATTAATTCAAATCCTTCTTCGTTTTTATCTTTGTTTATTAGATCCATTATTTCCATCCAACACAAATAACGACGGCATTTATCATAACTTAAATTACACGTGGTAGCTATCTGTGTCTTTTTCATTCTGCTATGATAGTATAAAGATGTAACTAGTCTTTTTACTATTTTCCAGTCTATTCTCCTAATATCAATTTTATTTCTCTTTATTTTTTTTAATTGCATCGTGATCACTGTATCAAGGTTTTACTTCAAACTGGTTTGTAAAAGTCAGCAAAAAACATTGTGTATTTTTTATCAGAACAGAGATTAGAACAAAATTTTACCATCACTAAGTTTAGCTAAATAACCCACCAGGAAAGCGCAATTTCTTGCCAATCCTAGTCAAATTTCCATTATTTCACACTTCTGAAATATTGGCTGCTTTACGGCATCATTTGTGTGCCTAGTCAATTATGGTCACATACTATACCATAATAAAATAGAACAATGTTCCATACCCACAAGACAAATTATTTTTATAGAATGATGTTCATATTTACAACATGAAATATCGTAGCAGGACTGAAATAGTTGCTATGATCTTACAGTCAGCTCGTAATGGGGTTACAAAGACCAAGATAATGTACAAGGCTTACTTGTCGTACACGCAGTTGAAGGAATATCTCACATTCTTGCAGGACAATGGGCTGATAAAGTATGAGCAAGGATCACAGCTTTATAGGATCAGCGAAAAAGGCAGACACTTCTTAGAAGCATATGATGAGATAAGTGATCTTGTATCTTCGAAAACAAATGGAAAAGTAATAAACCTCTGATCCGTCGAACACAGATCTCATCTTCCACACCGGTTCGATTAGGCATGTTTTCATGGCGTGATGTGTATATCAAATTATTCAACTAGAATATTTTTTGATCGTCTGCAGCATAACATTCTTCTAACAAATTGTTACCTTTGAAAATTATTAAGCAATCCTGCGAAGAGCTTTAAAATCAGTTCCATAACACAGATCTAATGTCAATTCAAAATAATTTATTAAACACGGATCATTCAAGATGTGCATCTTGCAACGGTGTGGTTATTTCAGATATAGAAAAAAATGAAAATATTTGTAGTAACTGTGGTGTAGTTGCTCGGGAAAATTACCATACTTCATATTCTGGTTCCCATGCGGCCAGCGAATTGGATAGATCGCAAGAGCTACAAGGGCAAACTTCTCTTATGATGTACGACATTTCTCTTCCAACTCTTATCGACAAAAAAAATGTAGATGCAAGTGGAAAGCAAATTCACAGACATGTAGAAATGGAGAAACTGCGAAAGTTAAACAAGTTCACAGTTTCTAATAATTCAAAGACACGTAATTTGAACAAGGCAATGAAAGAGATCCGTAAGATAACCGAAATCCTTGGATTGAGGATGTTGATTGCTGAACGTGCTTTCTATATCTATCGTAAAGCTCTGGGTAAAGGATTAATCAAAGGCAGATCAATTGCAGGGATCGCAGCAGCTGCAATATACATAGCATGCAAGGATGCGGGCATTATGTTTCCAATTGATAAAATTGGAGAGCATATAGAAAATCTCGATAGGAAAAATATTGTACACTACTACAAATTTCTATTAAGACAAATGAAGATGAGTGTAGCCTCACCCAATCCCTATCAAATAGTATCAAGAATAGCAGATAGAGCAGGATTAGGTGGTAAGACACAAAGGAAGGCTTTGGAAATTCTCAACAAAATAGAGGGAAATCCAATAGTGTCTGGCAAAAAACCTGTTTCGTTAGCTGCAGGTTCCTTGTATCTTGCAGCACTTAAGACAAGAGAACACACAACTCAACTAAGAATAGCTATCGCATCAGAATTGTCCACCATAACTATCCGTAAGCGTTATCTTGAAATTGCAAAGATAATAGAAAAATCCGACACAACAAATTCTAGTCAAGATAAGGAAGGTCTTGATTGTTCTACAGTATGTATGGCCAAGAATCTTGACAAATAGCTTTGCAATGTGACCTAGTTTGAAATCAGATTTGCATATACTCGCTAGAACTGATGACGATTTTGTTAACAATATGGATAGATGTATTAAAATTCTTCAGATGGAAAGAAAGAGTGGAAGGATTCTAGGGGGTAAAATCAGAAATGGTTTTATCGAATTTGGAATCCCAGAAAATCTCGTTATTGTCGGAGATCTACATGGCGACGTTAAATCTCTTCTTCTCATCTTACATGAAATTAAATATGAAGAGTTTCTTGCAAATGAAAATAACAAATTGATATTTCTTGGAGATTATGTTGATAGAGGTGCTAATTCCATAGAAATTTTGTATTATATTTTCTATTTGAAGTGTAAATATCCAGGCTCTGTAGTACTGATGAGGGGAAATCATGAGGCTCCCATAGAGTTTCCCTTTCCTTCCCACGATTTACCATTAAAGTCGATCGAGCATTTTGGGAAGGAAAAGGGAGAAATAATTTACAAGAAATTTTTGTCATTGTTCCAATTACTTACTCTTATGACCATTGTAAGAAACAAGTTACTGATAGTACACGGCGGATTGCCAACGATAACAAACAAAGACATTCACAAACTAATTCTAGATGAAGGTCAAAACAGTAAACAAAAATCAGTACTTGAGGAGTTATTATGGAATGATCCTCGCCCCATACAAAATGCCAAGAACTGGGAGGTCTCAAGAAGAGTGTATGGAAAGCACTTTGGTGTGGAAATAACACGGAGATGGCTTGAGATGACTGGAACAAAGGCAGTAGTTAGAAGTCATGAGCCATGTCAGGGGTTCAAAATAAATCATGAGAACATGATTTTAACTTTATTTTCGTGTAAAGAATCCTATCAAAAGTTTGAGGCATCGTATCTTCATGTATCCGGTCAGCACCTATTTTCAATCGGTAATGCTTCCGACCTTATTCCATATGTTAAGGTGTTAGATATATAGTTACTATGCGATTCACACTAGGTTTACTGTTGGTAATAGGTCGAAGATCATGCTATAAATTAATTACAGTTGATTTATGTTAGTACAGATAAGATAAGAAGCAATGATCGGAACGTGAAAAGAGCAAAGGTTCTAGTTACTGGCTCAGGCAGCATAGTTGGGCAAGGAATAATAAAATCTTTGAAATTGGCAAATATTAAAAAAAATAGTGTTCTCAAATACGAAATTGTTGCCGCAGACATGAGTGCCCTGTCTGCAGGCATATACAGAAGTGATTTTGGCACTCTAGTTCCACCGGCCTCATCTGGCAATTATATCGAATTCATTGAGAGAATATGTAAAGAACTAGGTATCACGGCAATTTTTGTTGGTTCTGATTTGGAGTTATTACCTCTTGCGCATGCAAGAGATAAAATAGAAAAAGAAACAGGCACTTTAATTCTTACAAATCCAATCGAAGTCATATCCACTTGCAAGGACAAATGGAAGACCTTTGAATTTCTAAAGGATAATAACTTACCATATGTGGAATCTGCATTACCTGAAAATAAGGAAGGGTTCATTCGTGATTTTGGTTTTCCAATATTTGTAAAACCAAGAGAGGGTTATGGGTCTTTATACTGTTACATCACAAATTCTACGGAAGAGTTGGATTCAGCAATATTGACAATAGAAAAAGTTGGTTGGCACCCCGTCCTGCAAGAATACCTTGATGGTCAAAATCCCGAGTTTACCTCAGGAATCACAGTCAACAAGATAGGCAAAAAGGTGATGTCATCAATTGCGATGCGGAGGATAATAAAAAATGGCCAAACGTACAAGGCCTTTATCGATGAGTACAGGGACGTACGTAAATCTGCAGAAGAAGTGGCTTTGAAATTAGGAGGTACAAGTGCAATTAACGTTCAAGCAAAATTGGTCAATGATAAAACAAAAATATTTGAGATTAACCCGCGTTTTTCTGCGACATCTCCAATTAGAGCAGTCGCTGGAATAAATGAGCCTGATATAATTTTTCGAAACAACGTATTAGATGAACAGATAGAGGTTGAAAGTTATCAGAAGCTTGTGTGTATGAGATACTGGAATGAAGTCTATGTTCCATATTCTACTTATGAAATGACTCATAAGACAGGAAAGGCAGAAAATGTAAATTCGTTCATAGTTGATTATTTCTAAGACCAATTTTAGGCAAATCTTGCAAACCAAATGCTGCCTAAAGTTCTTGAAGGTTTTCAGGACGTAAAGCATAGAAGGAGTAACCACCTGTTGTGGATGTTTCTATTTTCCTTCTGCATGAATTCAATTTCGTATTAAGAGAAAATTAATTTTCTGCAGGGAGAATTTTCTAGTTGATAGTTCTATAGTAGTATTACAAGAAAGTTTTAGATAATGTATTTAAGATTGAAGATAAAGTAAAACCAGGATGTGCTCCATTATAGGTTATCTCGGTGATATCGCAGCTGCACAAATTGTTGTAAATGGACTTAAACGAATGGAATACAGAGGATATGATAGTGTAGGAATTGCTACGTTTTTTGGCAATCAGATTCTGGTAAGAAAGGGAGTTGGCAAGGTGGAAGAAGTAAACAGCAAGGTAAAACTGTACATGCTGTCAGGCAACATAGGCATAGGCCACACCAGATGGGCAACACATGGACGGGTAAATGAGACAAATGCCCATCCTCATTTGTCCAGTTCTGGAGAGATTGCCATAGTTCATAATGGAATAATTGATAACTATAAGGAATTAAAGGAAAGTCTACAAAGAGATGGGTATCGTTTCCGAAGTGAAACTGATAGTGAAGTTATCGCAAATCTGTTACAATACAATTTTGATACAATAAAGAACATTAAGGATTCAATGATCAAAACCGTTTCAGTGCTCAGGGGAGATTATTCGTTTGTAGCGGTTTTTCCTGATGGGACGTTATCTGCTGCAAGATTTCATGAACCTTTAATCCTAGGGGTGGGAAAATCTGGCTACTTCATATCAAGCGATGTATTAGGATTTGTTCAATACACTGACGAAGCCATTTATCCAAACAACGGAGAAATCATAATAATAAATGCTAACGGGTTACAATTTCTTGATTTTCTTGGAAGACCAGTTAAGCATGAGATCACAAAGATTTCAAGGGAATTTGCAGATGTATACAAAGGCAAGTATGCACATTTCACTCTAAAAGAAATTTCTGAACAGCCAAATACAATACTTAAAACTGCCGATAATACAAGGTCGGAACTTGAATTATTTATCGAATTAGTAAAAAATGCAAAAAGTTTGCATATTACAGGTAGTGGTACTAGCTATAACGCAGCTCTTATTGCCAAACATATTTTCTTGAAATATGCTAAAATAAAGATTGAATCAGTAATTGCAAGCGAGGCTAGATTTTATCCTGATTATTTTGACAATCATTCAATTCTTATTGCATTATCTCAGAGTGGAGAGAGTGCAGATGTCTTAGAAGCAGTAAAAATGGCCAAAAGACACAATTCAACGGTAATATCCATTGTAAATACTATGACCTCTTCCTTGCCGCAGATTTCTTCTGTCTCAGTAGGACTAAACTGTGGGCCAGAAATAGGTGTTGCTGCAACGAAAAGTTTCACATCTCAGCTTGGAATACTCTACAAGATAGCTGACAACATAGCGGGTGGTCATATTGGATTTGACTCGCAAAAGATCTCTCAATCCATGAAAGAGATACTCGTGGATCATTCAAAGATCAGAGATATTGCAAAAATTCTCAGCTATGCATCTGATATTTATATAATTGGAAGAGGAATACATTATCCAATAGCTCTAGAAGCATCCTTGAAACTTAAAGAATTGACCTACATTCATGCAGAGGGTCTTCCCGGAGGAGAGCTCAAACATGGACCTTTGGCACTGATGGATCCTAGCGTTTATGTAATAATAATAAATCCACATGATTCTACAAATCAAGAGAATCTGGCTAGTGCTCATGAAATCAAGGTTCGTGGAGCAAAGATAATTGGGATATCAGACAAATATGACGATACCTATGATTATTGGATTAAAATCCCAACTATTAGTGAAGCTTTATTCCCGTTCATTGAGATAGTTCCAATACAACTCCTTGCTTATTATGCTGCAGTTGAAAAGCATACAGACCCGGATTATCCAAGAAATCTGGCAAAATCTGTTACTGTCAAGTAAACATGATCTAGAAATTCAACTCGCCGTTGAACTGGAATGAATGATTCTTCTAGTATTTTTTATGCAAACTAAGATAATACTTGGTTCATATTAACATACGTAAAAAATATGCTAGATTCTGGAACGTGTTTATACAAAACAATAAACTTACTAGATTCCTTCGAATTGTTGATTGTCCGATTACAAATATTTGGAGGTGAACATTATTCAATCAATTGAAGTGCATCAAAAGTTTGCGCAAACTGTAAACTTTGTCGTTCCAAGATGCAGCTTTTGTAATTGTGAAATGGATTTCAAGGCTGGAGATGTAATATATGGTGACAGATGGTACCACAATTTATGTTGGATCACGGTGGAGAAAAAGAGCATTGAAGTGCCTCAGACTATGAGACCATAGAACGCATTCTAATCACATATACATTTACCTCTCATCGAATTGTTTGTATACTATATTGGCATATATTGGCCAATTAATTAATAATAATCAATGTATGACAATGAGAGAAACAGTCAACTAGAAGATGGCCCGGCCAAGATTCCCAGAGAACTAATTCAATTTCTGAACCAAAATACATATTCTTTATTAATTAAGGGGCACGCTGGAACAGGCAAGACCACACTAGCATTAACAATATTACGGGAATTAGATGTGAAGACTAACTGTCTCTACATATCCACAAGAATTTCTCCTGAGCAACTCTTCCAATATTATTCGTGGCTTGAAAAATTTTTTAACAAACCAAAGAAAACTGAGCTGACAGAAGTTCCTGAAGCCGAAAGTGACGTGCCAGTTTTCCTTGATTCGCGTCTTGATGAACCAGGATCTCTTTTTGAGAGAATTACAAATGAGCTAATGGACGTTAAGGCACCAACTATAATTATCGACAGTTGGGATGCAGTTGGTCTTTTCATGGACAAAGAAGCACTTATGAATAATGTTCGGGTCTTACAAATGTGGCGTGAGCGATCGGGTGCCAAAATAATTTTTATCACAGAGGCAGCTGCAGACGCAACTCTTGATTTTCTTGTAGATGGAGTAGTAGAACTGAACCAAAAATACTACAATGATAGAAAAGTACGAGAGATCTTTCTTTCAAAATTGCGTGGAGTGCGGATAAACCGACCTTCCTACATATTCTCCCTAGACAAGGGCCTATTCCGCAGCTATGATTGTTACAATCTAGCACAGTTTTCGCTTGATGAAAATTCCAAGCCTTCTAAGAACAACATTGTAAATACACCCCTCCTAACTCGAAATTCGCTCATTCCAACGGGTTATCATCAACTAGATGATTTGCTAGGTGGCGGTTTCCCAAAAAATGGCATTGTAAGTATTGAGCTTGATACACATGTAAATACTAAAGTAGCAATGACATTTTTAAGAGGAATTGTATCTAATTTTACCTCTAACAGAAATATAGTATTATTTCAGCCATTTGAAGGGGTTGATCCTGCATATATATTTCAGTATTTTGGACTATCTGACTCATACTCCAAAAGCCTACTCAAAGTCTTCTTACCTATTAATAAATCTAGAAAGATTTCCTATCATTTGTCAGAACAGGGGATCGATGAGAGTAAAAAACAAATGGAAAATTATTACAAAACTATACTCAAACTAAAAAGAAAATATCCTAACAAGCTTCTTCTCAACATTCTTGGATCAGATGTTGCAGAAGTATTGCAGAAAAACGAAAATAGAAGTGGATTAAAATATCTCATTTCTTTCATCAAATCGCACTCTGCAATTACTATTTTTATGTTAAGAACATCTCAAAGTAATCTACGAGGTTATCTGTCAGAAATATCAGATGTGCACCTCAGAATCTTAGAGATTAATGGTGCTCTGTTTTTACAATCAGAAATTCCTTGGTCTAATCTGTATGCTATTGTACCAGAGACAAATTCACAATATGCTGACATAACATTTGAGCCTATTGTCTAACACAAGTATATTACAAAGCTTGTGGGCTATCTGTATTGAGAGATTATTTTCGTATTTCCGCGCAAAGTGATTGTAATTCCACAATAGAACATTGTACCATGCTGTTTAATATTCACTTCTGAAGTGATTAAATTATTTGATTGTTCAAATACAAAAAACAGGAGAGAAAAAAGAAGTTTTTTACGGTAGCAAGAGTGTTCCGAATACTAGTGAGATGCATAAGCAGTTAGAACTTCACAATAAAATACAGGAATTCATAAATATCGCAAATCATGAGATGAAGACACCAGTGCAAGCTATTCTAACGTATTCTGAATTGTTACAAAACGGCCCGGAAAGAAACAGATTTGTTTACATTGAGGCAATACTCAGAAATGCTCGGAGACTGCAGAAACTCTCAGATAACCTTCTCGATATTACAAGAATATATGGTCAAACCACGGGATTAAAGAAAGAAAAATTTGACCTAAACGCCCTTATTTCTTACGTAATTGAAGACTATAGAAACCCGATAGAAAATGTGGATTATGGAATCAAAAATATAGGAATTGAGTTTAAGCCAGTCTGTAAAATTTTTGTTAATGCTGATAGAGACAGGCTTGAACAAGTTATTTCAAATCTTTTAGATAATGCTCTCAAGTTTACACAAGAAGGAAAAATCTCAATTCTGGTAGAGAAGAAAGAAGACAACAAAGCTGTTGTGACTATAAGTGATACTGGTAGGGGGTGGATGCTAGAATTCTTCCTAGATTATTTACAAAATTTGTTACGTTGTCAAACAGTGGAACGGGATTAGGATTGTACATATCAAAAAGTATCATAGACGCTCATGGTGGTAAGATATCTGGCAGAAACAATGTCGATGGGCTAGGTGCTACGTTTACGTTTGAAATTCCAATTCACTGATAGGTGTGATCCTTTCCCGAGGAATTGCTCCAAACTTTAAAAAGAAGTCTGATAATACAAAATGATGAAACGAATTCTTGTTGTAGATGATGAACCAGATATTACAACTTCTATAAAAAATGGCTTAGAGCGAAAGGGTTTTGATGTTGATGCCTATAATGATCCTCTAAAGGCATTGGAAAGTTTCGAACCTGGAACGTATGATTTATTGCTTATTGATATAAGAATGCCGAAAATGAATGGCTTTGAATTATATCGTGAAATAAAGAAAAAAAGCGAAAACGTAAAGATCTGCTTTTTTACAGCCTTCGAAGTATACTATGAAGAATTCAAAAGAGTATTCCCCAATTTAGAGGTTAAATGTTTCATTAGAAAGCCTATTACCATTAATGATTTAGTTGCGCACATAAATACAGAGTTGGCGAAGAATTAGTTCTGGATTGGAGTAATAGAAGCGAGCGCCTTAACCTCATCTATAAAGAATTGTGGCGTGGTGCTGTAAGAATTTCCATAAATGCAAACCGTTCCGTCAAGGCACCTTGAACATAATCTGCATGACCTTTTGCCAGTCATCCGGTAAATGCGTTGTCACATAGCTCACTACAGGAATGATAATAACATATTTTATTGTGAAATGATAGTAAATATTTCAATTACTCTTTCCCAGAGTAATGATAATTTTTCATTGCCGCTATAGATAGTGTGTAATATGCTTTATGTAAAATCTAGATCTACTAAAAGACGTATGTAATATTGTGTCAAGACACCAGCCCGAAGTTTCTATCGGTAAGGTAAGTATAGAACAATGTTCCATAGTATCTTATATCTAAGAATCTCATAGTAGTCAAGTCTAGAAAAATGTCACAACAACAAATGTACAGCAGACCAATGTTGAACATATATGACTTGGTCGATCGTGTACTAGACAAAGGGCTCGTAATTGATGCCAATCTTTCAGTTTCGCTGGTGGGTATCGAGATCCTCGTTATTAGAGCAAGAATAGTAGTTTCTGGCATTGACACTTTTCTACGATATGCCTCAGCATTGGGATTAGCGGCTCCTCCTGGTATACCAGCCAAATAACAAGAGTCTGATATCAATTGGCAGTCTGTCTAGTCTGCGGTAAATATGAGGAAATGGATCTGAAGAAGGCAATGAGTGCAGGGTGGGTCTTCACCAGATGCCCCGAGTGTCAACGAGGAACGCCATTTGATGTTCTTGCAACCTATCTATCAAAAACTATTACAGAAAAATACATCGAGGGGTTTTGTGAGCGACATTGGTTCAAAGACAGTGGAATATGCGGTTACTGTAAGATGAAACGTGAGGGTATAAGCGAAAATGTCACTTAGGCAAGTACCCCCTGGACAACTTACCATAGTTGATCTTATCGACAGAATTTTGGACAAAGGGGTGGTCATAAACGGCGACATTACTCTTTCGATAGTAGGGGTAGACCTGCTTTCCTTGAAAATAAATCTAGTCATAGCCTCCTTAGAGACTGCTAAGAGATACGGAATAAAACTTCCTTGGGAAAAATGGGCCCTTGAACAAAAACGAGTCGGTTCAAAAAGTATCAAGAGGTAGTGTGACTGCATGGCTAGTTATGCGAAGATTTCTCCACCAAGTTCACCAAACCTACAACAAGTGAGCACAGATGGAGGAAGATTACAAAATGGACTTGCAAGACTAATCCTAGCCGTAGTTGAATTACTCAGACAGCTTCTAGAAAGACAGGCCCAAAGAAGAGTTTTGGCAGGTACGTTATCAGCAGAAGAGATTGAAAGACTTGGTTTGGCCTTCATGCAGATCAAGCGAAAAATTCATGAAATTTCCGATCAATTCGGATTGAGTTCTAACGAACTAGATATCAAAGTAGGATCTATAATTACAAAAAATTCCTCAGCAACCAAGGCCTCACTCGTAGATGTGTTAGATAAATTACTTGATAAGGGAACTGTTGTAGGAGGACAAGTAACTATTTCTGTTGCTGACATAGACTTAATTGCCTTGGATTTGTTTGCGGTGCTCTCCCTGGTACACGATGAAGTAGAATCAAGCTCTAAGAAAAAAGTGAGAAACCATGACTGTTGATGGCAGATATGTCTATTGCATAATGGAAGGAGGAAACAAACAAAATCTTGGAAGCATAGGTCTTTTTGGTAACGAAGTATATACCATAAATCATATAGATATTAGTGCTGTAGTAAGTAAGATGCCCTTTAAGGAAATGCGTCCTGGTGTGGACAGCATCATAGCTCATCAAAGGGTAGTCGAGGCATCCAGAGACGTGACTACTACCCTTCCAGTAAGATTCGGAATACTTTTCAAGTCAGACCAAGGTGTCAAAAAACTGCTAGCATCGTCATACAAGGACTTTAGATCGAAAATTAATAAACTCAAAGATAAAGAAGAGTTTGGAATTAAATTAATTCTTGAAAAAGAAAACATGCAAAAAATCCAAAAACAAGTAGCAGATAATTCGCAGGAGGTCAAAAAAATTAAAAATGAAATTAATACATCCGGAAAAGGAGCTGCGTATTTTCTTAAAATGAGAATGAATGATGCTATAAAAAATGAAATGCTTAAAAAAATTGAAAAGTTAGGCAGTGAAATTCATCACGACCTTGTAAGCTGCGCTGCAGACAGCAGCCTGCTGAAAGCAGATCTAGAGAACGTAATCCTTAACGCAGCTTATTTGGTAAACAAATCTGAGATAGAGAAATTCAATGACAAGTTCGAGAAACTAAAGAAGAAACATTGTGCTCATGGTTTAATATTCCACCAAAGCGGTCCGTGGGCACCTTATTCATTTTGTTGAGGTGAATGACAAATTATCGTAACATTTTTGATCCTGAAATTAACGTTTGAATCTATTTTGAATGAATGTAATAGACTGGCACAAGAGCAGCAGACACAAGAACAAGAAAGGTGGTTTAAATCAAATCTTGTTAAACTAAGGACAGATTATGAGAAGGGAATAATTAACGAGGTAACCTACCATAAAAAAGAGTTAGAAATTCTAGGTGAGTTGAAAAAATTGGTGTCTACATGAATAAGGAGGAAGAAACTGACAGGGCAGTACTGCATGCGTTGCAGGTGCGAAGGATCCAAAATCGCATCAGAGAACAGGTAGAAAAAGTAAAGATAGAAGCATTTTCTGCCAGAGAAGAATTGATTCAAAGAAGAGCCGATAAAATAGAACAGGTAAGACAAAAGTTGAATCAAACAACCACGTCTATTGTAGCCAAGCATGAGCTGATAAAGACAAGATTAAATCAAGAGGCAGTCTTTCGGGAAGCTAGCATAAGAGTAAATCGCGGTCTGGAAGCGCTTGAGAAATTTATTCAGATTCTCCGTGATACAGAAATGGAAGATGAAATGCTTAAAAAAGCCATACGTGATCCTATAGTTGACGGTTCATTAAAGGCTGAAGCAAGAAAAGTTATAACATCTGAATTTTTCAGATCTGTTCAAAGACAACTCATAACACAGACCGAGTTCATCAATATTGCAGCTCACGAGCTACGCACCCCAATTATGCCGATCCTTGTAAATGTTGAACTTTTAATGGATAGACTGGGAAGCGACAACGAAGAGATTAAAATAATCGTTCGAAACGCAAGAAGACTGCAACGCCTAACCGAAAATATTCTCAGCGTTTCAAGAATTCAGAGTAAATCGCTTACATTGAAAAAGGAATGGTTTGATCTAAATGCAGTTATATCAAATATTGTCAAAGACGAAAGCGTCCATATTGAAAAGCCACTAGTTAAAATTATTCATAAAACCGCAGGTATCAGACTCGACGTAGAGGCAGATAAAGATAGAATATCTCAGGTCATTTCCAATTTATTAAATAATGCCATCAAGTTTACAGGACAGGGAGCAATTATCGTGTCTGCAGAAAGAAAGGACGAACATGCTTTAGTTAGTGTGAGGGATAGCGGCCCTGGAATAGATCTACAGATAGTACCAATTCTATTTTCAAAGTTTGCAACAAAATCGGACAAGGGTACTGGTTTAGGCCTATACATTTCAAAAGAAATTATTGAAAGCCATGGTGGAAAGATATGGTCAGAAAATGCTGATCCTGACAGCAATACAGGTGCTACTTTTTCGTTTAACATACCAATACAAATTAAATAAAAAATAGCTAAATTTGGTTGATATAAGCAGAAATATCTGTGCAACAATTCTCTGAGTTTCAGAAAATGGAACTATCTTCTAGAATATTACATCAAATTACTTTTATAGTAATATTGCTTCTGAGAAGTATGAAATACCGAAGTCGCACTGAGATTATCTCCTTAATCTTAGATTCGACGACTGCAGGTGCTACAAAGACGAAAATAATGTACAAGGCATATTTGTCCTATACACAATTAAAAGAATATCTTTCATTTCTAGAAGGAAATGAATTGATAAGGTATGAGGAAGGAACGCAAGTATATAGAATAACTGACAAAGGTAGGAAATTTGTAAGTGTGTACAGCGAGATTGGTGAGATGGTTTCCTTGAAACCTGAAGGAAACCTTACAAAGCTTGTAATCTAATTTTTTATAATTTTGTAATTTTTGTTACCAGTGGTTATGGATTAATCTTACTGGTGATTTTTACAGAAACAATACTCCTAATAGTTAAATGTTTCACAACCTATCGAATATCATGCAGAAGTTTGGAGAAAAAGATACCAAGTTGAACGAATTCCCTGGCAAGGCAGAAAATATTGAAGTTCATAAGGCAATAGACACCGCAAGAAGATTTCTAGAGCAGTACAATTCGGCAATTGTCTTTAGATCTGCCAATCTAGAAGAAAAAACTTGGGTAATCATGATGAATGTTGGTCTTGTACCTGAGAGAGTCATCAGAGTGAGAATCAATTCTGAGAATGGAAAGATATTAGGTTATACACAGTAATCTAAATCAGGCATACACTGCCTTGGAGAAGCGCATTACATGTTGTGCACATGGGGCAAGCTAATAACAAAATAAAAAGTTGAAGATACCACATGGTTGAAAAAAATACTGAGAAGTTGCCAATTGACGAGATGAACCGTCTCTACTATAAAGGGATCTTCCTTTTCTGTACAGGTAAGTATGAAGAATCTATACAGTGTTTTGACAGAATTATATCGATAAACCCGGCTTCTACGATTGCATTTGGTTACAAAGGTCTCGCTCTTCTAAAATTAAAGAGACATCGGGAAGCTGTTAAATGCTATGAGAGGGGTTTGGTTTGCTAAAATCATTAAAATGCAATAAAATAATAGCCATATCATGATTTTTGACTAATAAATTAACCTGGATTGATCTTATAAAATGATTCTAGTTAACAATGTAACATATCGCTGGAGTAAGCGAGATTTATTAATTATCATACAATAACAAAACAAAATGAGAATAAAATCATCTCAGATAAAAAATAGGAGATTGTTGCCTCATCATGCCAGATGATTCATGTAGAAGATGCGGAGGAACCCTCACAAAGTATTCCTTATGTGCTACATGCAAGCAAGCTATACAACACATTTGTGTCGAATGTGGTTCAAAATCTGAAGGAATTATACATCAATGCCATTTGCATTTAGAAGTACATCAGACAAGAAATTCCATGATAGAAAATACGGACTCGATCTCAGCCTGATAACAAATTCGCCAAGAGTTTTTTCCAAAAAGTGTTGGAGATAGAACAATATTAGTTATAATTCCTAAACAAGCCTTTTATGAAAAATGAGTCTGAAACAACATATGCGGTTATGGTGTAGATATTGCACGTTGGGTATCCAGCCCAAAAGCAGCGGTGAAACTCCGACTTGACCGCACCAAATATGTTAGATAACTTTGATTTTTTAGATCGTAATCTGTCATTTATAAAAAAAATTTGGCAATAGTTGCACATTAACACAAGCTAGAAAAATGTTATCAAATATTGTTATAGAACATTGCAACTTTTTTTTAGGTATTCGATTGGATCTTGATCTTTTCTAGCTCTGTCTTGATCTAATATGACATACATCAACACAAATAATTTGAAGAATATGTTATGATATGCGTCAAAAAGAAATGTCGTGTGTTTATGATCCAAGTCTTGTTTCTAAAACAGCAAATGAATTTCTTCAAGTGATCATTAATTCCAAAGATAAAACGAAAGTTCTTGTTCAGTTTAAATTTAAAGGCAGTAATGTCGGATGCGAACAGTGGGTGACCCGTAAGCAATTCATTTTTTTAAAAAATATGAGCTGCATAGAGTCCTGTAAAATTGTTGGTTACTATTTTAAAAATGATTACAAATGATTCATTTAGCTACAGTAATTAATCTTAAGCTACTTTGTTGACTTGATATAATATATCGGGATTGACATAATTAATCATGCTCAGATCTCCGGATTTAACGTACGTGTACGAGGTATCGACAGCGTATGTCGTGATAAATTGTGAAAGTGGATATGAGGAACCAGTTTTAGAAGGACTCAGGGAGATAGACGCTGTAAAAGAAGTAATGGGTACATATGGAAACTATGATATTGTAGCCAAGGTTGAGTCTCCTACGCTCGAAGAACTAAGGGAGACTATTATTTGCAAGGTGCGTCGAATCAAAAATATTCGTTGTACGACAACCCTGATGTGCGCAAAGTACTTGGTATGGGCATAAAAACAGATTGAATTGGAGCCAAACGCCCAAGTCTTGTCTTATTTTATTTTAGACAAGAGAGCATGTTACGTATCACTATTTCATGTCTCTTGTGTACTAGTGATTGTTGGTTAAATGCTATGACGCTATGTAGGGCCATATCATGAAAATATTCTTCATTGTATTCCCCAAGTGATTCACCGCAATCAACACAATACAGTTCTTTGAAAGCCATTTTGTCTGTGCGGTACAACACATTGGATTCTCATTTCTAGGCCTATGCCAAAAGAAGCTGAGGATATGGTAAAATCTGATCATTTCAAGTCATTTTTTGTAGCTCCGCTAGGTCAAGAAAGAATATCACAGGGCGTAGTTTGTTGCAGTTTAGTCATGGTTATGGTCTCATTTTATTTGTAGTCTAAAAGAGTAGAAGGATCTAAATATCAAAAAATTTCATCATTTTTGATGATTTATGCTACCTGCATAGCATGTGAGCTTGAGACATCCGGAAAATCATTTGATGAATTAGACTCAAAATTTAGGCGCCATTTTGTAATCAGTGGTCATGATGCCTATTTTTATAAAGAGAAGAACATACAAAAGATAAGAAAAATTTCATAATATTTTAGAAGAATTTTCTGTAAATCACAATACTTGCTATCATGGCAAGAGTAACAACTATTGGAGGTATGAGGCCAAATTCTGGAATTGCAATTGCTTGTTTTACGTGTTCGCTTAAGGGAGCAACTTGATCTGAATTGACTCCAAGTGCTTCAATACACGCTTTAGATTTGTTGTAAAGATCCCATGTTTTTTGATAACTCATTATAAAGTCGTGTTGTCGCTGTTCTGTCGAATTAGGATATGATCTCTTGTAAAATTCTAGCTTTTCGTTTATTTGATTAACAGTAGAGATAAAGATGTTCGTTTCAAGGCCACTATCGAAAGGATTACAAACATAGTTACCGGCCGAGTCGAATTCAGCGTATACAGATACTCTAGTCATACCTACCATAGAAAATGAGAACAGTAAGACCAGTGGTATAATGGCCAAATATCTCAATGAGGAAGGAACGTTCATCTTGTATTAGAGTTTAGCTAATAGTTCTGCCTTCCATCTCGTCAAAGTATTCTTCGGACAAGTTCAAGATAATCTATACATCATCACCAGCGTGTAAGAACAGGTGTTTGTTACAGAAAGGATAACACATTCTGACTAGAATCAGTTTGTCGCATAACCTTTATCAAACAATAGACGATTACCAATTCATGGCAAAGGACAATTCAGCTCAAGATTGGGACAAGCTGTGGACTGAATACAATAGATCACTGAAAACATGGTTACAGGCATTTGAATCATTACAAAAAGCAAGCAGCCAAGTACAGGCAAAATACAAAGAGGTCATGGCAAAAGCCCTAAGTGGATCAAACCAAAATACCCTCAGCGAATTTACTGATAAGTGGCAAAAAGCAATAAGCGAAGCTGGATTAAATGCGTTCAAACAATGGGGAGAGAATTGGCAGACGATGATATAAGCCAGTCTGGCATGGAACAGCTAAAAACATATGGAGAGATGATGAACAAATTTGCCGAAACTTGGGGAAGAATGTACAATATGCCAAAGTAGAATAGCCTAGTGTATGTTCACATGTTATCTGATTTAACCTGGACTCAGGCAACCCTACTCATCCTTGAAATGTAGATTATGATTTGTTGCAAATAGAAGGCTTATTCAAGTTTGATGGTTTGGTATTCTGCTGTCTATTACGATCAAATCAAATTGAATCGTTTCAACAATCTTTTTCCCCGAATAATCATCAAACAAGTTCAATTTTGCATTCACGGCTGATAAACCCGCATCTGTTATCTTGTAATAACCTAACAGTGGATGACTGACTCCCTGTATTGTATACGTCTGATTAGGTTCAACCACTCCTGACATGGTAGGACAACCTAGGTGAGGGCTAGGATATTGTACTACATTAGATATTGGGTATATAGTGTAGGATAATGGTGGAGACGCGCAGTTGCCACGAAGATAAATTGGTTTGTTCGATACGTTCAGAAATGTAACAGAAAATGTTGCTTGGTCTCCGACCTTCAATATACCTGGATTTGTTCCAATAGATACTATTTTTATCATGCCAGGCATTGTTGAGGAAACATGAGTAACTACCACTTGAGGAGAAGTGGTTATCAAGTATGTGGCCTGACTAGTAAAAGATGTGTCCGTATAACTATTAGATGTGTACGACGATCCAGACAAAGCCCACCCACGTTCTACAAGCTTTTCTGCGGTCTGAGGCTTGAGACATACAGGATAGTTGTTTTCAGACTTTAGAATCAGTTGGAAGCCTTCTTTGCATTGAATATCGTTTTGAATAATTCCTGACTTGAACTGCTTTAATGGAGGAAAATTTAAATCGCTAGGTGTTTGAGCAGCAACGATAGAATTTGATAACATTAGAAGCGTAACAATGGATACCGCTTTCCATGATGGAATCATCGGTATTGTTCAAGACTGCGTGAAAGATGAAAAGCGTTGCGCAGCAATTCTACGAAGCCATTTTAACCGGATCTCTATCCAATAAAAATATGGTTTAAGCTGCTTGCCTAATTAATCTTATAAAACATTCCTAAAATGACTTTATCATATATGGAGTAAATTTATCACCGTAGGTTGTAGGTTTCCGACGAGCGCGCCATGACAGTAACACGATTTTCTACATACAAATGAGAACCAAGCATCAGCATACAGAAAAATGTTATCTTAGTTGGATTCTTGTAAGTGAGAAGTATTGCCTATATATTTTTGAAACAAAACAGTAATTGTGGCAAAGGAGTCCATAACTATAATCGTGGGTGTACTAACACTTCTGGCAGCTTCCGCCGCAGTCTATGAAATATTAACTGTGAACACACAGATTCAGGCCAAACCAGAGCAAACAAAAGTACCAGATTATTCAAACGACTTAAATTCTCTAAAGACGCAAATTGGTTCACTGAACTCACAAATTAGTTCAATAGACAATAACTTGTCTACTTTGGATACCTTGAAAAATAGCATGACAGATGTTCGTGCAAAATTAACTGATCTTCAAAATAATAATAATCAAGTACAGCAAGTCGCAACCTCAACTGCTCAACTTACAGTTGTCCTAGACAAGTCTACTTATCTTCCGGGCGCCACAATAAAAATAACAGCCGTTGGAGCAGAGCCACTAAAAGTGGTTCAAATTCAATTACTTGATAGTAATGAATTTATTGTAACAAGCAGTCGGACATGGGCAGATTCTACTGGAAGGGTATCATACGACCTACAACTTTCTGGTTCACTACTTCCAGGAAATTATCAACTTAGACTAATCTCAGGTCAGCAGACAGACTCTCAGCCAGTTATAATCGGATCAATAGGGACAAGCCAGTACCCAACATCAATTGGTTCATATCCATTTACTGTACAAACTGACAAGGCAATATATCGTACAGGAGACCTCATTCAGGTTTCAGGAACAGGATATCCCAATACTTCGGTTACTGGAGTTATGACATCTCTCTCAGGAAATACATACAGCGCTGCTTCGACCGTGCAGCCTGATGGTTCTTACACTTTGTTCTTTTTAACCTCAGGTTCATATGAAATCGGAACATCGCGTATCACTGTAAACAACCTAGGTCAAACCAGAATGCTTTCTATCTATGTAGAATCAGGAAGTTCAACTGGTTCTTATCCATTTACTGCACAAATTGACAAATCTACCTACACTAGAGGAGAACTTATCCGGGTTTCAGGAATAGGTTATCCCAATACTTCTGTAATTGGAGTTATGAAAGGTCCCACGGGAAATACATACACTGTCAGTACGACAGTACAGTCTGACGGCTCCTATGCCATGTATTACCAAACCTTACAGTCTTATCCAACAGGAACATGGCGTATCACTATGACCAATCTTCAACAATCCAATGTAGTTTATTTCCTTATGCAATAAGGAAATCCCATATAAAATCTGAAAACCAATTTTATGTGGAGTTACCCTTTAACTCTTAATTCTTAGCATTATACCAAGTCAACTAGGAAATCTCAAGATATTCTTTCGGTGAAGAATTATAATTGCACTCATTGAAAAAGCTAGTAAAAATATAATCCCAAAAGAAAATTCTGGTACTGGCGCTCCTAACCATTGAGTTCCAACTATTTTAATTTCAACTGGTGAACCGGTAGGATTATTTAATAAAAACTCCAATTCTCTGTCCGAATCGCTACAAGGGGCAAAAGGGCTTACTTCAACTGGTGATTGAGTAATAACTTTGTTATCTACGGACTCGGAAACAAGAAATGGCAATCTCGTACCTTCAGGTTTTACTGAATCAAGCAAACCAGTCGGTACGCATACTCGTATCTTGCACCACGGCGCAGATTGAGTTAGTACTCTTAATTTCAAAGCCGTACTTTCTGGAAATGAATCCACGCCCTCTACCTTACACGTAGCGTTATTGCCTGGATAGATTATCTCGTCTGTAACAGCAAAGCCAGTATCAGAAATAGGAAAAGTTTGGTTAAAAGGAGATAAAATTCCTGATTTTGAGATTACAAGTGTAGCCACATAATCTGAAAGAGATATTTTACTACCACTTGTTGGATAGGGCTCAACTTTTACTACCTGTATTGAATGTCTATTAAAAACTTGAGTTGCTAGATCTTCTTGTCCAGCTCTACTTGTTAGGCGAAAATCACCAAGGTCTTGATTATTTTCAATAACGTTGACAAAAATCGTGACTTCTCCTTGCCATACACATGTTACATCAGAAGGGCACCTAGAATCCCCAGTAACGTTCAGAAATTTCACCTTTATACTATCAGGTTCTGAAGAGAACGTTTGACTGACTTTGAGCTGAAATCGAGTCTCGTTGATAACTGGATCCGATTCTTTCGCATATCCAAACGCGTGTGATGAAATTATTCCCATTGTTATGCAAATAATGGTAATTATTGAAAGATGTAGAGTTTTCATTTAACCTAGATGTGTTCTATGAAAATTAAACTTGTCGCATATTATAATATAATTATAACATGATAGAATCTATTATTGCAATTATCTGAGATTTGTATAGAACAATCTTAGCATATGCAGATACGCATGGTAAGAAAACTATTAACTGGAAATAGTTGTCGGATCAGAATTTGAAAAAACAAGATATGTGGATATGCTACAGGTGTAACCTAGTATTCAGAGACAGATCAAGTGTTATGATTCACAGGGACATTTCTAATCATCACGCAATAGAACTTTACGAACAATAAGTAGGTAACATGAGGTGCTATTTGTTTGAGTGAGAGTTGTTGGCAGTCAACAATATATCAAAGACATTTAAAAAATGATGTAGGTTTTACACAGGTAGAGATCGTATAGAATAATTTCCTAAAAGAATAAACTAAAACACTTTTCCTAATAAAACCTCGATGGTCTCTTAAATACCATGAATGCGTATGCCGCTGATGATCGTTCAATGTCTAGAAAAGGATTGAACGAGCGTGACCCTGCAGAAACCAACGAGTGAGTGAGGCACAGAGGTGCCGATTCATTGGGAAGCAATTTCCCCTTGTTCTGTATTAAAGGGCCACGCCAATTTTTTCAAAAATTGAGATATCGATTTTCGCTACATGGTTTGGAACAGATAGTCTGGTGGACTGCAATTTAACAGAAATGAGAAAACTGCAGGTAGATGATGGGGTTCCGTTAGGACAAAATAGCCTTACCTACAGTTTCAATCATACAAAAAGTGGGATGTAAAATAAAACTTGCTTACAAAAGAAACGAATCGTTCTTCTAAAACAATCTTGAGCTAGTCATAAATGATTTTCAAGATATGTCAATCAAGTGACAAATATTCCAGAATTAAACGCAAGGCAACTAATCTGTAGTAAAAATCTGTTCTGGCATGCGAGTGAGGGCTGCATGGTCTACCTTGGAGTTATCCGAAGAATCCTTTGGGATGAAGTATCAGAAAGCAGAATTATACGAAAATTAGTATCTACGTCTACTAGAGTAACTGGTTAAATGTTCTTGCATAGAACATAATTAAAGTTTCTATTTCCAAATTTGGAAGACCAATCATAAATACAAAAAAATGGTTTTATTAATTATGTATGAAGCATCTATAAGACTAGGACGAGGAATCATAAAAAATACTTTGCCTCTTGTCGATCCCGCTCTTAGGGAAGAATTTTTCTTGGACATAATAAGCAAGTTTGGAATAAGCAGGGAAGACCTTAGGAAAATTAATCCTAGTTACGACGACCTGCTTGACATATACTTCGAATTGAAGGCTTTTGGTTTTAGCACAAAATACTGCTTACGAAAACAAAACGCTCAAGGGTATAAAATTTAGTATTTTTACTTAACTTTCCATAATTTTAAAAAAATCAACTATTTTTTCCATATTAACTAATTCGTCCAATTCTAATTTAATTTCGTCTATAATGGAATTGTAATCCTCTTTATACACCTCTTTGAGTACAGTTCGCAGGTATTCTGGATTTTCATAACAATCCATAATTGTACAATTGTGAATAGAGCTAAGTTTAGCGAGTACCAGATGGTAATTTGTATTTCCTCTTCTCATTAAAACCAATTCTACGCAGGACACTAAGGCTACTTTGTGCTGTGCCTCAAGGGAAACCATCACCAATGAATTACTATCTTATGTTATAAAATTTCAAGGGTAAAATAAGCTAAAAATCTATTACGAGCAAAGATGCTCTTATATCATGAATTTCGGTCTTTGTCCTTTCTGTAAATTGCATAGGGAACTCAACGTCTGCTATTACAAGAAGCTTGGTAAAATGATCGGGATCTGTCAAAACTGCACAATGAAATTACTTGATTAAATGAATCAAAAGACATGTATTCTTATCCAAGCTAAATTCATATTGTAAAAAACTAGGACTTGCCACATAGGATTCTAGGCGAGTAGTCTCCGTGTCTAGGTCTTCCATCTACGTTTTATATCATTAGTTCAAACTCTACCATAAATGAAATATATCATAGCAAGCGGTTTGCTATTCTTAGGATTTTCGATACTCTCCTCCCTGATTATCACACATAATGATTCAGTTACAAAATTCGATCTGTCTGGTTTTAACAACATTAACGGATCCCATATCAAGATTTTAAACAAAATTTTCGTTGCATTTAGCCAGTACGGAAGGGAAGCTGTGTGGGGGGGAATCATCATACTTCTGGCAATATTTGGAAAAAATCAAGGCAGAAAGGCAGCAGTCTTGCTTATTATTGCATTTTTGATATTAATTCCAACTGGCTATTTCCTTAAAGACGAAATAGACCGACCAAGACCTACTCCCTTATTACCTGATAATTTGCTGTACAAAGCTCCAGAAGGTGAGCCAGCGTTTCCATCTGGTCATTCGTTAATTGTGTCTGCTGGTGCTTTGATCATGCTACTAAGATATAATCAAGGAAAACAAATGATCCTTTCGTTACTGTTAACCGCTGAGGCAATAACAGTGATGTATTCAATGATATATGTTGGTGCCCATTATCCATTAGATGTTGTTGGCGGTTTGTTATTGGGGACAGCCGTTAGCCTTGCTATAATTGCGTCAAGCAGGTACATGACACCAATATTTTCACGCATTGATTCTATAGGAAAGAAGAAACCACATTCAGCATATTAAAAATTGTACAATACGATTCAATTAAAAACTAGATGCTAATTGAAGAGAGCCAAGAATATTACAGATAGGACATCGTTCTTGTTTCAAACTTTCATCCTTTGATTTTCCTCTGAGGATAAGGACTATTCCGCCAAATTTACAATTAGGATCAGTACACGTTGCAGCGACTGCTATTTTTTCAAGATCCTGCTTCATGTCTTTAATCTAGAGAAAATTTTGAATTATTTAAGATTGGTTTACCAAAAATGGAAATCAAAATGTCTATTATAAGCGATTTAGAACCTCACAAGTCCGAATCGCCTTTTGTAGGATCAGTTAATGAGATTCTAGTAAAGATAGCCCCATGATAAAAGCATGTCACTGTCAATAACCCATCTTTCCCCAATATCTGTCCTAAAGAACATGTTTGGTATTATGACATTCTCAACCCTGTTGTAAGCTTGTCCTCTTGCATCTTTCATATTTGTGCTGGATCCAGTTATGACCAAAATGTATCCGGATTTACCTGCAATATGCCAGTCACCGTTTGACCGCTTGACTTCACCCAAGTGTACGCCTTCCCTGTTATCTTTCTTGAAAAGTATGGTTGCTTCCTCAGAATATTTTCTAAATGTCCTGTCGTCATTGAATGGAAAGGGAGGCACAGCTACTACGACACCTACTTGGAAGCCCTTTTTAGTTTTGAGTGCTATCTCCTCGCCACCTGAAATTTTGTGAAGAATTTCCCCCCATGAGCTAGTCACCCCTTCCATCTGTATTGATATTGTAGGATATCCAAACCTTGACGTAAACTCTAGTGGATAAACTCCTTTGTTATTTGCAATGCAGTTGATGTCTATGTATCCCACATAACCTGACTCGATGAGCTTTGGTTTCATCTTCTCAAGTGTCAGTTCAAAAAGCTTGTTCTTTTGGCTCCAGAACATTGAGGTTCCCATCTCTCCAGTACTGGGACCAATTTCACCAGGGAAGAGGCGTTTGTGTTCGAAATTAATGTTTATCGGCATTACAAAATCCCTGCCGTTAAAGAATGCTCCTACTCCTACTTCCACCCCTGCTTCAAATTTCTGTAATTGGAAAACGCGTATCTTATTTGACCAGTTTTTTTTGTAATGTGCCAGCACCTGTATTATGTCATTTCCATCAACCTCCTTGCCAACAAAAAGTAATTCCTTCTCGTTTTGTGCTGCTCCGCTGGGTTTGATTACGTACCTGTCAGGATTTTTTGAAACAAATTCTATTGCCTCATCAAAATTTGTGAAATTCCAGCTTGGAAGAACAGTAACACCACTAGCTTCTAGCTCTTTTTGCCCAAATTCTCTATCGTTTTCAAGCCTATCGGAATATGTGCTTCCCCCAACTACTCGTTTTCCTTCAGACCTTAACTTTTCTGCACTCTTACCAAAGCCCAGATCATCAAAAACTAGGACATCTGCCCATCCGACGAGATCCTCCCATTGATCTGTCTTGTCAACAAAGCCATCGCCTATGTCTTTTTCATCTTTGCTTTGAATGTAAAACTTTACCTCATGTCCTTCCTCTTTTATCTTGTAGGCTAGGTCAAGAGAGAGAGCTTCGATTGTGATAAAGAGAAACTTCACGTACTTACTCTGTTCCAGTAGTAGGTAAAACTTGCGCATCGACAAAAAACCGCAAGATTTGGAATTTTCTTTGTGTTTTCAGTAATTGATTCTATCTTTTTATTCCCTTTTTTGCCGAGCTGTAACAGAAACATTCAGGATCTTTTCACGAGTTTTGGAGCCAATACCACTACTTTTCTCCCAATAGAGTAATCATTACCGCATTTTGGACATGTAAAATTATTCCATCCTATTTGATCAAGAACTATTTCTTCACCTGAATGGTTTGCACATGTTAATCTTTGTTCCATGAAAAAACACCAGATTCCTCCTTAATATAATGGTGTAATAGAATCTACATAACAATTGTAAGAAGATAAAGTGCGGTTAACATAACGGAATGACTTGAAAAGTCTTACAGATTCCTACCTGTGCGTCATGTTAGATGGTTCTGTTCAATTCCATTTTTGATACTTTAATCTTTCTCATAAATTCTACCTGCTCATTATATGCAATAATCATATTAAGATAATCGTGACACAAGAAATAGAAGCGGAACATGAACATGTTCTACCATCTCATCTTCCAGAAATAACAAAAACACAACTTTTACAAGTTCTAGACGGTGCTTTTGAAGAAAGGGAATTTCAAAGGTTTATCAGCATACTAATGCATGCTCAAACATGTAAAGATTGCAAGGTTTTCTTTTTTGAAGCAATGCAACTCTCGAAATTTCATTTAGATAGTGAACTACAATAATACCCAAAAATTATTACTAGTTCCACGGTTGAATTACTGATTTACTTGCGATTTTCAATTACATATGACATAGCTTTGAGAACTTATCTTTATTGAATGGTTTTACTAAATATGCTGACGTCTTCATCTAAACTTGACCAAAATGGAATTGGTTTTTGGCAAAAAATTCCATCCTTTTAATGATTTACCATCTGGAATGATATGTTGGGCAGTATGATGAGTTTTCCCAAGCGGCATTTACTAGGAGAATGGAGATATGACGATGAAAGAGTAAAACGTGCACTAGTCATAGTGATAGTAGAAAAAACTCTTCTCGATATTGGAAAGGCAGTATATGAAACAGTCATTGAGAGACTAAACAGAGAACATCATTGTTACTTGAGTGATTGTTATGAGCACCCTGAATATCTAAACAAAGTGCTTAAGGATCTTTTTGGCAATTCTGGTACAATTATTGTAGAGTCAATCACGAAGCAATTGGCTGAATTTGAAACAAAAAAATCCATTTCAAGATTCCTTGAAGTCATAAATCAATAAACCCCAGAAACCTATCGTGAAGGAGATCTCTGTTTCAATTTCTTAGATCTTACCAGAAGTAAATTTGAAAACGCTTAAACACCAAAACGACATAAAATCTTAAATTGTAGATTCGTTTTTAACTGAAACTAAAAATCCCTACATCTTAAAATACAAACATCGATATAATATACTATGCAAGGCTCAAGTGCTCTAAGTAAATATGATTTAGCAAAGGCCCATCAAGCTCTAAAAATGCTTCTTATCGACCGAAGTAATGAATTTCGCGTATTTGCTCATGGTATTGGATATCCAACTAATACCAAGGACTGGGAATTAATAGTCTTGAATTTTTGTCTAGATTTTGTGGATTGTTTCAATACATGGTCAAGCGAGGATCCTCCTGACCATAACCAAATTCACAAATGTATGACACAGATGAGGCAAATTGCCAGAGGCAAATCAAACATGACTGAAGTCACGCACCTTCAGAATACTGCATATCTAATTGCAGAAGATTTTAAATCAATTTACAAAAGAATGGAGTAAGACCATGCCAGTTTTCATTTATTGACGGCGTACTTTTCTGGCAGATCAATTAGAATTAATTCTGTTGGTTTTTCTGCCTTGATTACCAGGCTGTTTTCCTTCTCTATCATTGCCGCATCTCTTGTTTGCATCAGGTTATCATTGAGTTTTATTTCTCCATCTATCACAAACAGGTATGATTTTCGTCCAGTACTTAGCGTGTGTTCCACTTTACTTCCAGGAATCAAGGTTGAGAGGTAAAAGGCAGCATCCTGATGTATCCGTAATGCGTTTCCGTCTTTGGTATTTTCAGATATAACTACTGGTAGCAGTTTGTTTATTCTTTCTTCTTTTGCAAACTTTTTTTGTTCCCATGATGGCGTAAGTTCTTTTTTATTTGCAAACACCCACATTTGCAATAGCCTGAGTGGCTTTTCTTGAGAATGATTGAATTCTGAGTGCATTATTCCAGAACCCGCGGTCATTCTTTGCACTTCGCCAGGATATATCACTCCATGATTTCCCTGATTGTCTTTGTGCTCCAGTTCTCCTTCTATTAGATATGTTATAATTTCCATATCGCTGTGGAAATGAAAGTCAAATCCCGTTCCTGGTTCTATGGTATCATCGTTGAAGACGCGCAAAGGCCCAAAGTTCATCTTGTCGGGGTTCTGATAGTTTGCAAAAGAGAAATGATGATACGTAGTAAGCCAGTCAGACTCGTTTTTGTAATGCTCATTTGCTTTTATTATTTTTATCATGGATGGTTTATCTCCAAATTTTTTCTGATAACTTTGGCAACGTTTCTTATCGTTACACTGCTAATTCCAGATGCTTTTGCTATATCTCCTTGCGTCTTTCCTTCCTGATTGATTACAGTGGATAAGAAAAGCGCAGCAGCCGCAAGAGATATTGGATTTTTACCATCCGATATGCCTTTTTCCTTTGCCTTTTGCAAAATTTCCAGTGCCTGTCTCTTTGTTTTCTCGCTGAGGCCAACACCTGTTGATATTCTTGTTACAAATTCAGATGAATCATACGATTCTGGGTGTAGTTCTAGCCTTTTAACTAGAATCCTGTAATCCCTTGAGAGCTCCTTTATAGTTAGATTTCCCGCGTCTGCTACATCCTGCAAGGTCCTTGGAACGCCAAGTTCTCTGCATGCAGCATAAAGGGAAGCTGACAATATTCCAACAATGCTCCTTCCAGCAGTCATTCGTTTTGAGACTGCCTTTCTGTAAATATATGCAGTCCTTTCAATTATGGTATCAGAGAGCTCGAGTTTTGATTGTAACATTTCAAGTGTTGCAAAGGCAGACCTCATATTCTTCTCTTTATGTTGTGACTTGCTACGACTATCCCACGTCCTGAGTCTATGAAATACCATTCTCATATCAGAAGACAAGTAATTTCCTGATGCATCTCTGTTCTTTGGATCAATTACTGTAGCCAGGCCCTTGTCATGTATCGCCAAAGTTGAGCCAATACCTGTCCTACTTTTATTTGTGTAATCTTCCATGCTATACGATCGTTGCTCAGGGCCAGAATCCTCTACCTTGTCAACTAGTACAGCACCACATCTGGCGCATAAAATCTCGCCACGAATACTATCAGTTACTAATGGTCCGTGCGGGCCGCCGTTTTCCGGGCACGTATTTTCTATTCCATGTTTGAATACTAGCTCTTGCGCCTTTGATTTGTTATTAACTATCATTAGTATAGTTACTATATACATGTAAGTATATAAAATGGTAAGTGAGATTATGGAAATCAGATTAATTTATGGTAAGTTACTTTGAGCACAATTTGACAGGCATCTAGAAATGACTAGGCACTTTGTGCAGACTTTGAGTATATCTCTTTTATTATGCGCGGCTTGCCATCTTTGAATACGTCCTTGGCACAATACTTCATGGAAAATGCAGCCATGGCCTCAAGCACTGGATCTAATGCCATTCCTTTGTTTGTAATGGAATACTCTATCTTGACTGGGGTTCCAGGGTAGATTCGCCTCTCAATTATGCCATTTTTTTCCATCTCGCGCAATCTTGCAGACAACGTCTTTGGATTTATTCCCTCGACTGATTCTAAAAACTCGTTGAATCTAGTCTGACCAAGCTTTGTCATGTTGCGAAGAATGTGAACTGTAAATTTTTTTCCAATTATCTTAAACGTATTATCGATTGGACAGGCCTTCATTTCGTTTAGCAGCACTTTGCACTCTTCTTCTTTCAACTTACCAAATCCTCACTTGATAACTATCATATCACTTGCCTGTTTATATACTTACCTTTGTATAGTAACTATAATAAAGCAATATGATAACAGAAACAAAACACGAACACAAGTGGACTATTGTCACGCATCATTGGGAGTGTGAGATCTGTGGGAGGACGTATGGTTAAGATTGTAAACTATACGGCATTGTTATTTTCAATAGCAATGTTTGTAGTCCTAAGCACAAACACTACTGGTATTGCCTTTGCCGATGACCAAGACGGCAGTTACTCGCATTCACATGTAACAGCCTCGTGGGATCATGGTTTAGTATGTGGAGACCACAAATGCGCTCCCGGTGAAATGCCTCAACATCCGAAACCTGTAGAACCTGTTAGAGCGCACTAGTAGATGGCAAGGTTCCAGAGTCCGTCTAGCGGATCTCACTCCTTTCCAAATTTTTTATTCCAATTCTGTAAACAAGTTCAAACAGGCAAAAGTCTGAACCCAAAGTACGGTACGGCTTCTTAATGAATATGTTGTTTTTGGATTCTGTCAAGTCTGCGTCAGGTTTGCTCATTGTCAAAAAGTGTCGGGTGATTTAGAATCTGAGTCGTTTTTGAATTATGATTACTCCAAAAATACCTACGGACACAATCATAAGAGCG
>Ga0066680_10000006_pt1 | contig 34150 bp, 33 predicted proteins | sample GraSoiAngelo_129_FD_62297 | JGI IMG/M metagenome (GOLD analysis project Ga0066680, IMG submission 62297) | Grasslands soil microbial communities from the Angelo Coastal Reserve, California, USA - 14_0927_12_40cm | ecosystem: Environmental > Terrestrial > Soil > Grasslands | place: USA... | reverse complement strand
CACGCCCGCACGCCCGACGAGATGAGCGCGACGGCCCTACAGCTGGGGGACCGCGGCGAGTCGCCGCTCCAGGAGGCCGAGTCACGCGAGCTGGGCGGCGCGATCGAGCGGGCGATCGCCAAGCTGCGCCCGGAATACCGAGCCTGCATTCTGCTGCGCCACGTGGAGGGGCATAGCTACGAAGAGATCGCCGACATCCTGGACTTGCCGCTCGGCACCGTCAAGACGTATATCCATCGGGCGCGCAACGAATTGCGAGGCGACCTGCAGGACCGCAAGGACTGAAACCGGTGCCCCTGCGACCGCGTAAGGCTGGGCCAAGATGAACCCGACACCTGACACCCCCCATCTGACCCCGGAAGAAGTCGAGCTCTGGGCTCAGGGCCTCCTCCCGGCCGCACGCGATGTCCACCTCGGGCAGTGCGCCGAGTGCCGGCAGGGCGCCGATCGCGAGCGCAAGCTGCTGCGCGAGCTGGCGCAGCTGCCGCGGTTCGCGCCGGAGTTCGGGTTCGTCGAGCGGGTGATGGCGAAGGTGAAGATCCCGACGCCGTCAGGCCCGCACCTCCGCCCCCACACCGACGCCTAACAGCCGCGCGGCGCTGCCATCCCGCACCGCGATCTCCACCGTCCCGCCGCTCCCCACGAAGGTCACGAGCTGCCCGCGTCCCACATCCCCGAAGGTGCGCGCCAGCGTCCCGATCTCCGTCTCCGCGACCTTGATGCGCACGCCGCGCTCGACCTGGTCGCCCGGAATGTTCGAAATGAGCGTGCCGAAGCGGTCCACGTAAATCACCTCGCCCACGAGCGCCGCTCCGTCGTGATGGGGAGCGGGGAGAGGGGAGAGGTACGGGTCGGTGATCGGATGGCCCACGTGTGCCAGCGCGGCTCCCAACGCCAGCTGGGCGGCCGCCGGCGCGAACACGTCCCGTGCGTGGAACGTGGGCGCGGCGTCCCCGGGAACCGGGAGGACCACCCAGTGAGCATCGGCGGGAAGGAACGACAGCAGGCCGTTGTCCGGGGCCACGAAAAAGTGCCCCGCCGCCTGCGCCGCCAGGGCGCGTCGTGCGGTACCGACGCCGGGATCGATCACGGCGAAGTGGACGGCCCCCTGCGGAAAGCGGTGCCACGTGCGCGACAGGATGTACTGCCCCGCCCGCACGGCACCCGGCGGGACCTCGTGGCTGATGTCGACGAGCACGACACCATGCACGTGGGAGAGCAGTGCGCCTTTCACTTCCCCCACGTAACTGTCGCCGGCGCCGAAGTCGGTGAGCAGGGTGATGAGCGTCGCCATCAGTCGGTCATCCGTTGTCCGTCGTCAGTCACGAGTCACACCACGGCGCGACGCCACGCGCCGCTGAGCCAGAAGATGGTCATGGCGACGCCGCGCGCCACGGCCGTGACGGACAGCGCGAGCCAGATGCCGAGCACACCGATGCGGCTCGACCACCAGGCGGCGAGCGGCACCCGTAGCAACGTGAGCGACGTACTGGTGAGCTGGGGCCACAGGGTGTAGCCGGCCCCGGCGAGCGCGCCCTCCAGGATGATCTCGAACGTCTGTCCGATCTGCGCGAACGCGATCACCCGCAGGTAGAGGCTGCCGTCGGCGATCACGGCCGGGTCCCGTGTGAACAGCGCGACGAACGTCTGGGGAAACGTGAGAAAAGCGACCGCGGTCACGCTGGTCACGACGAGACAATACCCTACGGTCATCCGTACCCCCTGACGAGCGCGCGCTTCCTGGCCGGCCCCGAGGTTCTGCCCCACCAGCGCGCTCGCCGCGAGCGCGAATCCCGAAATCGCGATGAAGCCCAACCCTTCGACCTTGTGTCCCACGCCGAGCGCCGCGAGCGCGGGTGTGCCGAAGCGCGACGTGAAGCGCGTGAGCCACATGTAAATCCCCGACAGCAAGACCCCGGCGAGCGAGAGCGGCGCTCCCACCCGGAAGATCGTGGGCACGGCCCGCCAGTCCGGGGCGTCGAGGCGGATGAGCCCGTGCCTGAGCGCGATGCCGATGCCGATCAGGAATCCACCCCCCCGCACCATCACGGAGGCGAGGGCCGCGCCCTCGACGCCGAGCCGCGGAAACAGGCCCACGCCCGCGATGAGCAGCGGGTCGAGCCCGATCGAGAGCAGCACCGAGGCGGCGAGCAGGCGGAACGGGGTACGCGTGTCGCCCGAGGCGCGGAACGTTGCTTCGACGGCGAAGAATCCGAACACGAGCGGCCCGCCCAAGAGCCACGTGCGGAGGTACTGGTGTCCCAGGCGCGCTACCTCGGGCGGCACGGTCATGGCGCGGAACAACCAGTCGGTGAGGGCGAACCCGGCGATGCTCACCACGGCGCCGGCGAGCAGCGCGTATTGCACGGCGGCCGCGGCGGCGCGGGCGGCCGCCTCGGGGAGCCCTGCGCCGTGACGCCGCGCCGCGACCGCGATCAGCCCGACCTCGACCATCTCCCCGAGCGACAGCAACACCCACACGTAGAACCCGGCCGTGGAGACCGCGGCGAGCGCCGCGGGGCCGAGCAGCCGGCCCACCCAGATCGAGTCGATGAGGTTGAAGGAGAAGTGGCAGGCCATCATCGCCACGGCGGGCGTGGCGAGCCGGAGGATGACAGGCCGGAGCGGCCCGACGGTGAGCGACCCGACGGGACGCTCGGCGGTGGTCATGGCGCCAAAAGCTACCGGGCCCCGACGCCGGGGGTCAACGAGCGCGCGACTTCGCCTGGCGGCGCGCCTTGCTTTGGTACAGGACCTGATCCGCCGCCGACAGCAGGGCTTCGAGCGTCGTGCCGTCCCTGGGATACACCGCCACGCCCACGCTCACGGTGATCGCGGGCTGCTCGCCGTCCCGCGCCACGCGCTCGGCCACGCGGCGGGCCACGTGCCACGCGGCGTCCTCGCCTGTTTCCGGCAGTACGACGGCGAACTCGTCGCCCCCGAAGCGCGCCGCGGTGTCCACGCCGCGACACGAGCCGTGCAAGATCTCCGCCACGCGGCACAGCGCGCGGCTCCCCACCATGTGACCGTGGCGGTCGTTGACCTTCTTCAACCCGTCGAGGTCGAGCAGCACGACCGCGAACGGCCGGTCGGTGCGATTCGACCGCCGAATCTCGGCCTCGAGCGCTTCGGTGAGCCGACGATAGTTCGCCAGCCCAGTCAGCGGGTCGCTCACCGCCAAGAGCCGCAGCCGGTCCTCCCCTGCCTTGCGCTCCGACACCACCACGGCGAGCGTCAGCGTCATCACCGCCGTGACGCCCATGAACGCCTGCAGCAGCAGCAGCGACTCGTTCGGCGTAACCGCCCGGAACGGCCCGAACCCGCGCAACGTCCCCCAGATCGCGATACCCGACAGCACGAGCACGGCCGTGACAGCTTCGCGCGGCCCGAAGGCGAACGCGGCCCAGAGGAACAGAGGAACGCACAGGAACTCGAGCGGATAGTTCTTGACGGGGAGGATCCCGCCGAACACGACGAGCCCCACGAGCACGACGGCGCCCAGCAAGGCGAGGGCCTGCAGCGCCTGGCGGCGGCTCCAATGGACATGGCGGCGCACGGCCCACAGGATCAGCGCCGGAGCCAGGACCAAGTCCCCCACCACGTCGCCCAGCCACCAAGTCAACCACACGGACCCGTAGTCGGTCCAGCGGGCGAGCCCGCCGAGAGAGATCGTGGTCACGCCGACGGTGGCGCTCACCATCGTGCTGAGCAGGCCGGCGAGCAGGATGAACCGGAACACGTTGCGCGCGCGCTCGAACGCCCAGCGCCCCCGGGCGAAGCGGTTGACGAGGTACGCGCCCACCAGTCCCTCGATCGTGTTGCCGGCCGCGATGCCGAGGGAGGTCGTCACCGTGCCCACAGTGGTGAGGTTGACGAGAAAGGCGCCCACGAAAATCGCGGGCCAGACGTCGTAGCCCGCGAGCAGCAGGACCGCGAGCGCGATACCGGTGGGCCCCCAAACGGGGGTAGCGCTCGGGTTGAAGAAGGCGAGGCGCAGCCCCAGCTTGCCGGCCACGAAATACGCGCCGGCGATGGCGACGAGCAGCCCGAGGCGTTTCAGCATACCCCGCTCCCGAGGGCGAGGGCGCGCGCCCGTATCACGCATGTAGTGCGCCAGATGGTCGGTGGCTCGCTGTGACGCATGACCGCGGCGGCACCGCCATACCCCCGGAGGGGGGAAACCCCCTATGTGGGCGGCTGCCCGGCCTCACGGAGGAAGCGCTGAAATACGGGGTTCCCCGGATATCGCTCGGCGAGGCGCCCCACGTACGCCCGCGCTTCCCGCTCGAGCGTCGCTCGCCCTTTGGGGTCGCGCGCCGCCTCGCGCGTCAACGCCGCCGCCAGCACCCACGTCGCTTCGACCCGCGCGAGATCGCCGTCCTGCGCCACCCGGCGCAGGTACGATACACCACGCTCGGCGCTGCCGCTTCCCAGCCCGATGAGTTTGGCGACGAGTCGCGCCAGCGCGGAGGCGCGCGCGAGCCCGTACAGGTAGACCCCGAGGCCGAGATAGCAATCCACGCAGCTCGAGTCGGCGCGCAGCACCCGCGCGTACGCGTCTTGCATCGCCTTGCCGTCCTTGGCCGCGCCCCAGGAGTGGCCGTGCAGGTCGCGCTGGCGCGCGCGGTAGCCAAGGGCCGTCGCGAGCCAGAAGTCGTGCGCCGGGCCGGGAGGGTCGGCGCCAGCGCGTCGCAGCGCGCGCTCCAGCAGCGAATCGATGCGCGCCGCCTCATAGTCGTCGTTCCCGAGCGCCTCAGCCCACCAAATGTAAGCGCTCGCCTCGAAGATCACGGGCGCGGGGTCGGCGGTATCGCGCCCGGCAAGCTCGGCGAAGTAGGCGGCCGCGGTCGGGAACCCGCCCGCGTACAGCGTGTCGAGCCCGGCGCGGAGGTCCGGCCGCTCGACGCGGGGATGCTGCAGCAGGACGAGCGCGGCGACGAGTAGCCGGGAGGGCACGTCAGTGGGGGACGGCGGCGAGCGCGTCCGTCACGCGACGCGCGACTGCGGCGAGCGCCTGGGCCGCGGGCGATTGCGGCTCCGCCACGACGATCGGCTGTCCCGTGTCAGCCAGGTCGGGCAGGTTCGCCTGCAGCGGCACCTGGCCCAGCAGCGGCACGCCCAGCTCGTCCGCGAGCCGCGCGCCACCGCCCGCGAGGAAGATCTCGGTGCGCTCCCCGCAGTGCGGGCACACGAAGTAGCTCATGTTCTCGATCACGCCCAGGACCGGGACACCGACGCGCTCGAACATCTTCGCGCCGCGCAGGCTGTCGCCCACCGCCACCTCCTGCGGGGTCGTCACGATGAGCGCGCCGCGGATGTGCACCGTCTGCGCGAGCGACAGCTGTGCGTCACCCGTTCCGGGCGGGAGGTCCACGAGGAAGTAGTCGAGCGTGCCCCAGTCCACGTCGCGCACGAACTGCCCGATCACTTTCATGATGATGGGACCGCGCCAGATCGCCGGAGCGTCGCGCTCCACGATCAGACCCAGCGATATGAGCTTCACACCATGCGCCTGGAGTGGCTGGATCTTGCCGCCCTCCACCGGCGGCTTCGCGTCCACGCCCAGCATGCGCGGGATGTTCGGTCCATAGATGTCGGCGTCCATGAGACCCACGCGGTAGCCTGCCTGCGCCAGCGCGACCGCAAGGTTGGCCGACACGGTGGATTTCCCCACCCCGCCCTTGCCCGACGAGATCGCGATCACCCGGCCCAGATGCGGCAACTCGACGGGAGTGGGGGGCGGAGGAACGCCTCCCGGGCCCGGCCGGGGCGCGGTCCCGCCGGATGCCGCGCCCACGTCGGTGACGTGCACACGCACGGCGGTGACGCCGGCCACGGCCTGCACCATCTTGCGCGCCTCCCGCGCGAGCGAGCCCGGGTCGTCAGGGCCGAGCAGGAACGTGAACGAGACCGCGCCGCCCTCGTCCGCGGCGAGGTCTTTCACCATGCCGGCCGAAAGGACGTCCTTACCGAGGCGAGGGTGCTTGAGTTGTGACAGGGCGCGTTCGACGCGCGTCTGGAGATCGGAGGCAGGCACGTAGGGAAAGGTAGACGGGAGTGAGGGAGGCGTGCAATGTTACGAGCCATGGACGAGGACCTCGACCTGGTGATCGTGTTCGAGAGCGGGAGCGGCGCGCTCGTCGCGGTGGCGCGGGCGCTGCTCGAGTCCGCGGGAATCCCCTTCGTGGCGCAGGGCGAGACGGTCCAGGACTACATCGGCGCGGGCCGGTTCCCGGGCGGCTACAACCTCGCTACCGGGCCGGTGCGGTTTCTGGTCGAGCGGCGCCACGCGGCGGACGCGGCCGCCGTGCTGCGCGACGTCACGCCCGCCTAGGCACGACCCACCGGTCCCACGACGGTGGGTATCTTTCCGAGCATCAATGCGGGGCGACACGTGAGAGAGCTGCAAGGTCCGGGCGTGCGCCAGGAGACGCCCACGGCCGCGCCAGAGGCGCGTGTCGCGGGCACCGTCGTCGTGTATCGCCTGTACGACATCGGGTACGAGATCGATCTCGAGCGCGCGATGGCCCTGCTCGCCGCCGGTCCGGGCGAGCCGGCCGCCCTCCGCCTCACTCTGCCCCAGCCGGATCACCCCGCCGAGCCGCTCGTCGCCGACCGCTCGCTGGAGCGACGCTCGGCGCGAGCGGAAGTGCAGGCCCTGCGGATCAAGAATCCGCCGATTACCTGCGCGCTGGGCGGCGACACGATCATGCTGGATGGCCGTCCACAGGCCGTCCAGGTGGCGGCGCGCATCTTCGACTTCGGCGTCGTCTCCCTGCGCTTCGACGTCGCCGCCCCGGGCGTTCTGGCGTGGGGGGAGTTCTCGCGCTTCGGGAACGCGGTGGACGAGTGCGACAGCGCGTCCGCGGCGCTGTTCGAGCGCCACATCCGCGGGCTCACCGGCCAGCTCCGCAGCGCCATCGAGCGCCCCCAGCTCGCGCCGGTGACGGAGGACTACATCGTCTTCCGGATCACGCGCCTGCTCGGTCCGGCGGGAGAGCCACTGCCCACCGCGGTGCTGCGCGACCTCGACCTGGTGCCGTTGCTCTTGAACGAGCAGCGCGCGCTCTCCGACGAGGCGCGCCGGGAGCTGCTCCCCTACCGCTTCACCTATTATCCCGACGACCTGGCGGTCCTGACCTGGAACAGCGCGCTCATCGTGGATCCCACGGAGGGAGACAGCGACGTCCAGCTCATCCTCGAGTTCGCGAACGCGCAGCTGCTCGAGCTGCGCTACTACGACGCCGTGCTCGATGCCGAGCTGCCGCGCATGTACGACCGCATCGCCGAGAGTCGCGCCGCCGGCCGCGCGCTGTTCCGACGGCGCTACGCGGCCCTGCTGGCGCGGCTCCAGACACTCGTCGCCGACTCTACGGAAATCGTGGAGCGCGCCGAGAACGCCCTCAAGGTCACCGACGACGTGTTCCTGGCCCGCGTGTACGCGGCGGCGCTCGAGCTGTTTCGGGGGCGCGCGTGGCGCGGCGGCATCGATCACAAGCTCGCCATCATCCGGCAGACCTACGCGATGCTCAACGCCGAATCCATGGCCGTGCGGAACGAGGTGCTCGAGGCCGCCATCGTCGTGCTCATCATCGTCGAGATCGTCCTCGCGCTGGTTTTGGGCCGGCGCTGATCCCGCCGCCCCCCTTCAAGGTGCGCCGGGACGCCGCTCCGTCATCTCAGCCACGTTCTTGTCCCACACCTTCTGCTGGTCGGGGGTCAGCACGGCGCGGATCTCGCCCGTCATCTGGCGGAAGTGTTCACGCAGCTTCTCCCGCGTGGCGCCGTCGGGTGGCGCGCCCGGCGTGAAGGCCGGCATCTGGGCGCGGTAGCGTGCGCGGATCGAGTCCACCTGCGCCTGCTGCGTCGGCGTCAGCGTGATGCCCTTGAGGAGCCCTTCCATACGCCGCCCGGCTCTGGGGCCCGGCGAGGGGGTCTGGGCGACCGCGGCGGACGCCGCGAGCGCGAGCAAGGTCGCGGTCGCCAAAGCAACACGTAGTCTCATGAGTCCTCCGATGACGATTCGAGCTGTGGGGTCCTGAGATCGTACGGGCCGGGGACCGATTTCGCTGATCCTCGGCGCTACATCGCCCCGTTGCGCAGTAGCTGGATGTAGATCCGCACGGCGTCCGCGTACGCCCCGACCCCCACGCGCTCGTCGGTGCCGTGGATGCGCTTCAGGTCGTCCTTGCCGATCCTGATTCCGACAAAGCGATACACGTTGGGCGTGAGCGGCGCGTAGTGCCGGGAGTCGGTGGCGCCGACCACGAGCCAGGGGGTGACCACCGTTCCGGGAACGACCTGCCGGATGGTGCGCGCGAGCAGCAAAAAGGTCTCCGACTCCGGACTCGCTACGGGCGAGGGATCGCTCAGGGTGGCCGTGAGCGCGCGGACGGTGATGCGCGCATCGTGCACCACGCTGCGCACGTGCTCCACCACGCCGCCACCGCTGTCGCCCGGAAGGATGCGGAAGTTCACCAGCGCGCGAGCGGTGGACGGCAGCACGTTCTCCTTCACCCCCGCCTGCACCACCGTGGGTGCAGTGGTGGTGCGCAGCAGCGCGTTGCCCTGCGGGCTCGCACCGAACCGGTTGACGAGCAGCCCGCCCAGCAGCCAGCGGTTCGCCATCACGAGACGCGCGCCGAACGAGAGCTCCGGGCCCAGGTAGTCGAACATCTCCGCCGTGGGCCCGCGGATCGCGGTCGGCATCTGCTCGCTCTCGAGTCGCGTGAGCGCGCCGGCCAGGAGGCCGATCGCCGTCTCGGGTGGCGGCATCGAGGAGTGCCCGCCCTCGGCTTGAACCGTGAGCTCGACAGTCACATAGCCCTTCTCGGCGATGCCCACGAGCGCGACGGGCGCCCCCACGCCCGGCACGAGCCCGTCCGCGAGCGCCCCGCCTTCGTCGAGCACGCAGCTGGGGTGCACCCCGCGCGACTGCAGCAGTGCCGCGATGCGCGTTGCGCCCCGACCGCCGCCCACCTCCTCATCGTAGCCGAAGCCGAGATACACCGTGCGGCGCGGGTGGGCGCCCGCGGCGATGAGATGCTCCACCGCCTCGAGGAGGCCCAACAGACTGCCCTTGTCGTCCAGGGTGCCGCGGCCCCACACGTAACCGGCCGAGATCCGCCCGGCGAAGGGCGGCTCGGTCCAGCGCGCTTCGGTGCCCGGCTCGACCGGCACCACGTCCTGGTGCGCGAGCAGCACGATGGGGGCGAGGCCCGAGTCGGACCCGGCCCAGCGGTACAGCAGTCCGTAGCCGTTCACCTTTTCGAGCGCGAGCGCGGCGTGGAGCCGGGGGAAGGAGTCGCGCAGATACCGGTGGAAGCCGTCGAACTCACGGGCGTCGAACTGGCTCGAGTCCTGGTAGGAGATCGTGCGGAACCGGACGGCGCCCGCGAGCCGCCCCGCGAGCGCGACAGAATCGAGCGGCTCGGTCGCGACTGGTGCCACCTGCGGCTGGCGCGAGGCGAACTGCAGCGTGCGGATGGTCGCGATGGTCGCGACGAGCACGAGGGCAGCGAGGAGCGCGACGAGCACCTTCTTCACGATGCACCACCGGGTCGGGGGACGGGACGGTGAAGCTCGCGCGGGCGTCACGGCGTGGCAAGGGAGCCGCCCTAGTGACACCAGTCCCCGAGCGATATGATACCCAGCGCCTTTCCCCGCGAGTCCGATCCATGGCGCTCCGCCGTTCGATCCTTATCACGTCGCTGCTCGTCCTCGGGCGCGCGGCAGCACAGCAGCCACCCGACAGCTCGCGCAGCCCGATGGACACCGGTCGCGCCGTCCCCCCGCCGCTCACGTCCCAGACGGTGATCACCGGCGACATGCTCAACCGGCTGCCGATCGACGACCCCCGCCAGGCGCTGATGCTCGCGCCGGGCGTCGTGCTGCGCGGCGGCGAGATCGGCATCGCGTCCACTCCGCGGCTCTCGATCCGCGGCTCGCCGGCCGGGGAGACGAGCGTATATGTGGACGGCGCGCCGGTGCGGTTCGAGACGTTCGGCACCCAAGGCGTGTCGCTCGGCACGCTCGGGATCGACGCCGTCGCCGTCACGACCGGTGTCGCCGACGCGACCGTGGCGGACGCGCGCGGCGGCGTGCTCTCGTACATCACGCGGTCAGGCGGCGCGAAGCTGGCCGGGAGCTGGCGCACCGAGACCGACGAGCCGTTCGGGGACGGCAGCACCGTAGGCTACAACCGGTTCGAAGGCGACGTGGGCGGCCCACTCCCCGGCGTGCCGCATCTCACCTGGTTCCTGTCGGGCACGCTCCAAGGCCAGCGGTCGCACTACTACGGCCGCGGCGCGGCGGACCAGCCGGCCTACGTCGTGGGCTCCCTGGACACGTTAGTGCAGTGGACCGACGGGAGCGGATCGACGTTCGCCGTTCCCGTTCCCCAGTACGTGCAGTGGAGCGGCTCCTGTAGCGCGTCGCGCAACTACGGCTACGACTGCCAGGGGCTGCGGCGCCCGATGGACTGGTCCACGGCGCGGCGGGGTCAGGCGAAGCTCGTCTACGGCTACGGCGTGGGGTCGAGCCTGTCGCTCACCGGCATCACGAGCGATCTCGCGCAGCGCGCATTTCCCGCCATGGACTTCGGCGACCCTTCACTGTATGGGGGAAGCCGCATCTGGTCCCGCTTGGCGGTGGCGAATTGGAGCCACGCACTCGGCGGCGCCGGTGCCCGGCCGCTCACGCTCGGGGTCACCCTGTCCTACGGCACGGACCGGCAGATCGCCGGGCCGCTGACGACCGCCTCCGAACTCGATACCCGCGATCCCGGCCTGGGGATCGAATTCTCGACGCTCGACTTCACCGGCCTCGACAGCATTCCCTTCCCGCTCCCGGAAGGGATCGTGCGGAACATCCGCTCGAACACCGGGCTTCGCGTCCCGTTCCTCTCCCCGGGGAACGGCAACGGGCAAGACTACCGCCTCAATCCTTACGCCATGGCCTTCGGGTGGCCGACGCGCGGGCTGGGCGCTCGCCTGATCACCGCGTGGGAGCGGCGGTGGAACGGGCAGGCGTCGCTCGCTTGGCAGGCCGATCCCCGCAATCGCGTGTCCGCCGGCGCGGACTTCACCACTACCGATCTTGCGTTCTACGACACCGAGCTGATCACGATGATAGGACTGGACGCATTCCGCGCACAGCCGCGCCGGTACGGGGCGTTTGCGAGTGACCGCATCACACTCGGTTCGCTCTTGCTCGACCTTGGGGTCCGGTACGATCACTTCACGCCGGGCGGTGACTTCCCGAGGACCCCCGGGTTCGTTTCCCTCGATCCGAACTGGAACCCCGACGCGGCGACCAACGACACGGCCTACGCCAACTCAGTCGCGCGCGTGTTCCAGCCCGCCCGCGGCCAAGGCATCGTGTCGCCGCGGCTGCGGGCGGCCTACGCCGTGTCTGCCCGCACAAGCGTGCGGGCCGCCTACGGGCAGCAAGTGGAGCCGCCTTCCTTCGACGTGCTCTTCACGAACACAAACAGCGACTTGACCTTCACGCCGACTGCGGCGCCGTTCGGCCGCGACGTAGGCTACGCGAAGCGTGTGCTGATCGAGCTGGGTGCCCGGCACGAGCTCGCCTCTGGTCTCGCGTTCGACCTGTCGCTCTATCATGCGAGGAACCCCGCCCCGTTTACGTTCCGCATCCTCCCCTTCGTCAATCCACGCCAAGCGTCGGACACACTGGACATCAGTGTGTTGACGAAGCTGGACGGTGGTCACGGCACCGGATGCGACGCGCGGCTCGATTGGCGACACGGCGACATCTTCAGCGCCTCGATCTCATACTCGTTCCTGCGCGCGCACAGCTCCGATCAGGCGGCGGGGGTGACGACTCAGTCGCTGTACGCCGTGCTCGACCTGAGCGTGCCGCGCTATTGGCAGGGAGACACGCCCCTCGGCGCGATCGCCCGCGACATCCGCGCGCTGGCGACACTGCGCGTCACCACCGGCCTCCCCTACACGCGGCTCTTCAACAACGGGGACGGCCAGGTCGTGCCCCGTACGGGGGCCGGCATCGATGGCCTAGTGGCTGAGAGGCCCGACGCCTCCCAGCTGCCTACCACCAAGACGCTCGACCTGCGGCTCACGAAGAGCCTCCGGATGGGAGGACGCGAGCTGCGGGCGTACGCGGATGTTCGCAACCTCTTCAATTTCACGAACGTCCTGGGGCTGTACGCCGAGACCGGGGGCGTGACGAACGACAAGTTCAAGCAGCTGATGCTGTCCCCGGAGTACACGAACCTGGCGTCGGAAGCGTCCGCCGCGGGCGCGCTCAACCCCGACGGCTCGATCAATCTGAGCGGCAATTGCAACAGTTGGGGGAGCCCACCGGACTGCGTGGCGCTGCGGCGCGTCGAGGCCCGGTTCGGCAACGGCGACCTGCTGTACACGCCCGCCGAGCAGACCCGTGCGCTCGACACCTACTACAACTCGTTCTTTGGGCCCTGGCGGTTCTACGGACCGAGCCGCACCGTCCGAGTGGGGCTCGAGGTGGGATTCTGAGCTAAGTACGCCCGGGCCGCCGCCAGCACCTGCTCCTGCGCTTCCGCCATCGAGCCCTCGAGCGACGCCCCAGCGGCCTTGTTGTGCCCACCGCCGCCGAAGCGGTGCGCCAGCTCGGCCACGTCCACCGCGCCGAGCGAGCGGAAGCTCACCTTCACGCGGCCGTTCGCGATCTGTCGGAACAACAGCGCCAGGCGCACCCCCGCGATCGAGCGGGGGTACTCGACGATGCCATCGAGGTCATCGGCGGTGGCGCCGTGGCGGTCGAGCGCGTCCGGCGGCACGGTCACCCAGGCGAGCCCGATCTCCGGCTCCACCACCAGCGTCTCGAGCACCTCGGTCATCAGTCTGATGCGCCCCTCGGGCGCGCTGGCGTACACCGCCTCGTAGATCGATTCCGGGTCGACCCCGCGCTCGAGCAGCGCCCCGGCCACGCGCAGCGCTCGTGGGCTCGTGTTGGCGAAGCGGAACGCGCCGGTGTCGGTGAGGAGTCCCACGTACAGCGCTCGCGCCGCCTCGGGCGGGAGCGGCCATTCGAGCGCGCTCGCGAGATCGAACACCAGCTCCGCCGTCGCCGCCGCCTCCGGGGCCACGAGCCGCGGGCCCGCCGGCAGCGAGCCGCGGCTCACGTGATGGTCGATGCACGCCACCGCATGGGAGTCCTTGATGGTGCGCGCCAGGTCGCCCAGGCGCGAGAGATCCGAGATGTCGAGCACGAGCACCACATCCGCCGCCGCGATCTCCCGCACCGCGCGCGCGGAATGGTCCGCGCCGCTCGGCAGCAGAAAATGAAACCGCTCGGGGATGGGCGTGGGGTTCGCGATCACCGCCTCGAGGCCGCGCCTGGTCAAGAGGTGCCACAACGCCACCTCGCTGCCCACGCCGTCGCCGTCCGCGTTCACGTGCGTGGTCAGGGCGACACGCCGTCCGGGCGTGAGCACGCCGGCGACGTCTTGCGCCGCACGCACCCGCTCTGGTGGAATGGAGACGCCGTTGGTCGTCATGCACCCAAGATAGAACGAAACCAGCCGCTTACGGCAGCCGCGCGCCCTGTAGGGACAACGGCTGCGCGCTCACGGACAGGCGCCCGCTCACCGACAGCAGATCGTGTTGCAGCAGGAACCTGCCCAACAGCTCGACCGGGGCCGGGCCGAGTGGGGTCGTGATCTGACCCGTCACGTGGATCGAATCGGGCGGGGGAAGCGTGTAGGTCCCGCTGACGGTGGTGGGCGGCTGACCGGCAGTGACGATGACCGCGACAAAGGAGTCCGCAGAGGTCGTCTTCTTAAGGGTGACGTGCCCCGTATCAGCCGGCGGGCCGTAAGCGGGCAAGGTATCGAGACAGTACGAGACCAAATGGTACAGACCATAGAGACTGTCGTCGGCCGAAAGCCCACCGCTGTAGGTGGGACACGGCGTCGGCTGGTGTGGACTGGTGCTACCCTTGCAAGCAGCCACGAGCGCCGCGGCCGCCACACCCAGCATCAAGGCCCGGCCACCCTCAGGTCGCACGCTCCCTCCTCAACGCAGCTGCGGCTTCTCGGCAAGCTTCGAGTTCCGCACGCCGTACCCGAAGTACACGAACATCCCGATCACGAACCAGATGATCAGCCGCTCCCACGTGGTGCGCGACAGGTGGATCATCAGGTAGAGCGCGAAGAACGCGCCCGCCGGCGCGACGATCCAGTACGCCGGCGTCTTGAAGGCGCGGGGCAGGTTCGGCTCGCGCACCCGCAGCACGATGATCCCGATTGAGACGATCACGAACGCGAGCAGCGTGCCGATGGACACGAGGCTCGCCGCGTCGCGGATCGGCAGGATCGCCGCGAAGACCGCGACGGCGATGCCGGTGACGATCGAGGTGATGTAGGGGGTCTGGAACTTGGGATGGATCCTGTTGATCACTTGCGGCAGCAGGCCGTCCCGCGACATCGACCAGAAGACCCGCGACTGCCCCAGCAACATCACCAGGATCACCGAGGAGAGCCCGGCGATCGCCCCCAGCTTGATGAGCGTGGACATCCAGCCCAACCCGGCCCGGTCCGCGGCCACGGCGATCGGGTCGGGGACGTTCAGATCCTTGTACGGCGTCACGCCCGTCGCGATCCCCGACACCAGGATGTAGAGCAGCGTGCAGATCAAGAGCGACCCGATGATGCCGATCGGCATGTCCTTCTGCGGGTTCTTCGCCTCCTGCGCCGCGGTCGACACCGCGTCGAACCCGATGTAGGCGAAGAACACGATGCCGCCACCCGCCACGACGCCGTCCCAGCCGAAGTGCCCCTGCCCCTCCCCGGGCGGAATAAACGGGTGCCAGTTGGCGCGGTTCACGGCGTGCGCCGCGAACACGATGAACAACACCACCACGGCGAGCTTGATGAAGACGATGACGTTGTTGGTGGTGGCCGATTCCTTGATGCCGACGACGAGCAGCGCGGTGACGAGCGCGATGATGACCACGGCGGGGAGGTTGAACACCGCGGTCACGCTCGTCCCATCGGCGCACCGCACCACCGTGCCCCGCGCCGCCGACAGCGCGCACGGCACGTCGAGGCCGACGTCGTGCAGGAACGACACCACGTAACCCGACCAGCCGATGGCGACCGTCACCGCGCCCAAGGCGTACTCGAGCACCAGGTCCCACCCGATGATCCACGCGAAGATCTCGCCCAGCGTGGCGTAGCCGTAGGTGTAGGCGCTCCCCGCCATCGGGACGAGCGAGGCGAACTCGGAGTAGCACAGGGCGGCGAAGATCGACGCGATGCCGGCGAGCACGAAGGAGAGCACCACGGCGGGCCCGGCATTCACAGCGGCCACGGTGCCGGTGAGCACGAAGATGCCCGTGCCGATGATGGCGCCAATCCCCAGCATCGTCAGGTTGAGTGCGCCGAGGGCGCGCTTCAGGCTGTGATCGGTGAGCGCTTCGTTCTGCAGGTCGGTGACGCTCTTCCGCCGGAGCAGATCCATGCGCACCTCTTCCAGGAAGGGGAGGGCCGGCCGTGCGAGAAACGGCGGCTAGAGTAGGCCCGCCGCCGGGGCCCTGTCAAGCCGCGGGGCGGGGGTCGGGGGCGGGGGGGCTACACGCTGTAGTTGGGGGCTTCGCGGGTGAGCACGACATCGTGCGGGTGGGACTCGCGCAAGCCCGCGCTCGTGATGCGGACGAATTCGGTCTCGGTGCGGAGCGCCTTGATGTCGCACACGCCGCAGTACCCCATGCCGCTCCGCAGGCCCCCCACCGTCTGGAAGATCACGTCGGCGACGGGGCCCTTGTAGGGCACGCGCCCCTCGATCCCCTCGGGGACGAGCTTGGAGGGCGACACCTCGCCTTCCTGAAAGTAGCGGTCCGCCGACCCCTCTTCCATGGCGCCGAGGCTCCCCATGCCGCGAATCACCTTGAAGCGGCGGCCTTCCAGCAGGAACGACTCGCCCGGGCTTTCCTCCGTGCCCGCGAGCATCGAGCCCATCATCACGCTCTCGGCGCCCGCGGCCAGCGCCTTGACGACGTCCCCCGAATACTTGACACCCCCGTCCGCGATCACCGGAACGTTCCCGGCCCCTTGCACGGCATCCACGATCGCCGTGATCTGCGGGATGCCGACGCCCGTGACCACGCGCGTCGTACAGATCGAGCCTGGCCCCACGCCGACCTTCACCGCGTCGACGCCGCGCTCGACCAGGGCCCGCGCGCCGTCCGCCGTCGCGACGTTGCCGCCCACGAGCTGCGACTCGGGGAACGCCTCGCGCAGGCACGCGACGGCGTTGAGGACGCCCTCCGAGTGCCCGTGCGCCGAGTCCACTACGATCACGTCGCAGCCCGCGCCGAGCAGGGCGCGCGCGCGCGCCAGCGCCTCGGCGTTCCCGCCGACCGCGGCGGCGACCCGCAGCCGCCCGTGCTCGTCCTTGTTGGCGTCGGGGTGCTGCCGCCGCTTGAAGATGTCCTTGATGGTGATCAGCCCCTTCAGGACACCCTGCGCATCCACGACGGGCAGCTTCTCGATGCGATGCTGCGCCAGGATCCGCTCCGCCTCGTCGAGCGTGGTGCCCACCGGCGCCGTGACGAGCCGGTCCTTCGTCATCGCCTCGCGGATCGGCCGGTCGAGCGCGCGCTCGAACTGGAGGTCGCGGTTCGTGATGATCCCGACCAACCGCCCCGCGTCGTCCACGATGGGCACGCCCGAGATGCGGAACCGCTCCATCAACCGCACCGCCTCCCGCACCGGGCGATCGGGGCCGAGGGTGATGGGGTGGAGGATCATTCCCGATTCGCTGCGCTTCACGCGGTCCACCTCCGCGGCCTGGCGGTCGATCGGCATGTTCTTGTGGATCACGCCGATCCCCCCTTCGCGCGCGATGGCGATCGCCATCTCGGCCTCGGTCACGGTGTCCATGGCCGCCGCCACGAGCGGGATGTTGAGCGGGATGCCGCGGGTGAAGCGGGAGCGCACGTCCAGGTTCCGCGGATGCACCGTGGAATGCCGCGGTACGAGGAGAACGTCGTCGAAAGTGAGAGCGGGAGTGGGGCGGAAGGTTCCCATGGCGAAAGTTACTGGGAGGGTGGCGGTTCCTCAACCTTGCCCTTGTCTTCGTTCTTCTTCTGCGCCTCTTCCACCGCCGCCTTGCCCGCCGCCGCCACGCGCTCCAGCAGCTTCCCCGCCTTGCCCACGGCGTCCATCGTCCCCTTGATGATGTTCACCGGGACGCGACCCGCGCGCAGCGTGTCCTCCAGCGTCTCCGCCACCTTCTGGAACGGCGCCGCGCCGGCGGGACGCTCGGCGTACTTCGACTCCAGGAATTCGATGAAGTCGAGCACGCGGTACGCCTTGTCGTCGGGCAAGGCCTCGAGCTTGCGGAGCAGCCGGTCCCGCAGGATCTCGTTCATGGCTGGGCGGCAGCCTCGAAGCTGGTGAGATCCACGACCGGATTGCCCAGGAACCGGCTCCGCCCGGCGCGCACCCGCGCCGTGACCTCGATGACGGCGAGCGGGGTGAGCGCCTCGAGCGGCACCCGCTTCGCCTCGGGAACGATCACGTACACGAAGCCACGCTCGGGGAGCGGGCCGCGGGCGAGCAGGTAGGTCGCCCCGGTGGGGATGTCGGGCCGCAGCTCGTCGGCCTTCTGCAGCGAGATGAACTCGAGCGTCCAGCGGACCAGCTGCCCCACATAGCGCTGGGGATCGGCGCGCAGCTCGGCGGCGGAGACGCCTACCAGCACGCCTGGGGGCGCGCTGTGGAGGTCGGCGCTCTTCACCCAGCCCTCGAGCTGCACGCGCGTCCACTCCCCCGAGCGCCCCAGCACGCGCAGCGGTGCCGAGGGCGCGAGCGTCCCCGCGGCCGGACCGTCCGGCGCCCGGTACAGTACCGTCCGGCGCGCGGACTCGAGACGCGAGGGGTCCACCGGGTTCGAGGCCGTGAGGCCGGTATCGGGCGGGCCCGGGCTCGGTCCCCCCGTGTCCGCCCGCGAGCTCGCCAGCTGCGGCACCGGCTCCACGTCGGTCCGCTCCACCCAGCCCGAGCGCGTCACGTGGACCCAGCGGTCGGTCGTGGCTTCCGCCACGCGGTTCAGGAGGAAGCCCTGCGGCAGCTTGCCGACGAGCGCCCCCGCGGGCGCGGAGCGCAGGTTCTCCTCGGGCGGGCGCGTCACGGCCAAATCGTATCCGGCGCGCGCGGTGGGCCCGACCGACGTGGCGAAGATCCACCCTTCGAGCGTGACTCCCTGCCAGTCGCCCTGGGAATCGCTCGCCGCGACCACCGCGCCACGGGCCAGCCGCGCCAGACGCTTGCCGCCCGCTTCCTGGTAAAACCAGGCGCCGTCGGTGATCACACGGAAACGCGCTTGGGCGGCGAGCGGCGGCATGGGCGCGAGCCACAGGACAACTGGTAGGGCGCGAAGGGCCCGGCTAGATTGCATCCCCTCCAATATGGCAAAGAGGCATGGGACGCGCACCCCGGTCGCCCTCATCGTGCTCGACGGCTGGGGCTTCCGTCCCGGCCGGGAGGGGAACGCCGTCGAGCTGGGGGACACACCCACGTGGCATCGTCTCTGGGCGAGCGCCCCGCGCACGCTGCTCGACGCGTCCGGACTCGCCGTGGGACTGCCCGAAGGACAGATCGGCAACAGCGAAGTGGGACACCTGAATCTCGGCGCGGGACGCGTCGTGCCGCAGGACATCGTGCGCATCTCCCAGGCGATCGAGTCGGGGGCGTTCTTCCGGCTGCCGGCGGTGGCGGAGTTGTGCGGCCAGGTGCGCCGCCGCGGCGGCACGCTCCATCTCCTGGGCCTGATCGGGAACGGCGGGGTGCACGCGCTCGACCAGCACCTCGCCGCGGGCGTCATGCTCGGCCACTTGCACGAGCTGCCCGTGGCGATCCACGCCTGGCTCGATGGGCGCGACACACCGCCTCAGTCGGCGCTGGCGTTCATGCAGGAGCTGATGGAGGGGCCCCGCGCCCCCGTCGTCTCCAGCGTCGTGGGTCGCTATTACGCCATGGACCGCGACCGGCGCTGGGAGCGCACCAAGATCGCCTACGACGCGATGGTGCACGGGGTAGGCGAGCCGGCGCCGGATCCCGTCACGGCGATCCGGCGCGCCTACGAGGCGGGCGAGACCGACGAGTTCGTGAAGCCGCGCGTGATCGTCGACACGCCGCGCATCCGCGGTGGCGATGGGGTGTTCTGCTTCAACTTCCGCGCCGACCGCATGCGTCAGATCGTCCGCGCCCTCGCCGTGGCGGGCTTCGACGGCTTCGACACCGGCCCACGCCCCACGGTGGACCTCGTCACGATGACCCAGTACGACGAGACGTTCCCCTTCCCGATGGCGTTCGAGCCGATGGTGCTGTCGCGCATCGTCGCGCAGGTGTTGTCCGACAACGGCAAGACGATGTTCCGCACGGCCGAGACCGAGAAGTACGCCCACGTCACCTACTTCTTCAACGGCGGGGTGGAGACACCGTACCCGGGGGAAGAGCGGCTGCTCGTGCCGTCGCAGAAGGTCCCGACGTACGACCTGATGCCCGAAATGAGCGCGTCGGGCGTCACGGACGTGCTCTGCAAGGCGATCGAGGCCGGCCACCACGACTTCATCCTCTGCAACTACGCCAACGGGGACATGGTGGGACACTCCGGGGTACTAGCGGCGGCGGTCAAGGCGGTGGAGACGGTCGACCGCTGCCTGGCGCGCGTGCTCCAGAGCGCCGAGCGGCGCGGCGCCACGCTGCTCGTCACGGCGGACCACGGCAACTGCGAGCTGATGATCGATCCTATCACGGACGGCCCGCACACGGCGCACACCACGAATCCAGTCCCATTCCTTATTGTGGGCGACGACGCGCCGGCGCGGCTGCGGCACGGCGGCGCGCTGCGCGACGTGGGGCCGACGGTGCTCCGCTTGCTCGACGTCGAACCTCCGGTGGACATGACGGGGCGGGACTTGAGGGAGATCGACTAATGGGCGGGCAGGCGGTTAGACGGCTAGACGGTTGGACGGTTAGAACAACGGCGCTCGCTTGCGCGGTGGTCTTGCTAACCGTCTACCCGTCTAACCGACTAACCGCCCAGGTAGGCTACGAGCCCGGCCACTCCCCCTACCGCGACATCCCGCGCGGCGGGGTGACGCTGCTCACTTTCGGTTACCTGGGCGGCGGCCGGGGAAGCGTCGGTGTCGGGTTGTCGAGCGGGGCGAGCGGCGGCCTCCGCTACGAAACGGTACTCGGCGGGGCGATCGGTGTGTCGTTCGGCCTCGCCTACGCGCAGACCACCCGCTTCGTGGTCGATCCCTACAAGGACACGCTGTCGCGCAAGCGCGGCCCGTACGACAATCACGTCGTCCTTGCCGACGCCGGGCTGCAGCTCGTGCTCACCGGCAAGAAGACGTGGCACGGTATCGCACCCTATCTGGGCGGCGCGCTCGGCCTGGCGGCGGGCGGCGGCTCGCCCCACGACACCAGCGGCTACGACTTCGGCACCAAGTTCGCCCTGATGCCGGAGGCGGGCATCCGCTGGTATCCGGCGCGGCGCGTCTCAATCCGAGCCGACTTCCGCGTGGTGGGCTGGAAGCTCACCTACCCGGCCACCTACAAGGTCACATACAACGAGACGCCGGTCCTGGGGCCCACCGCGCCGCTCAGCGAGTGGACGTGGCACCCCTGGGTCACGCTTGGCCTGGGATGGACTTTCTAGCGGAGGGATTGCGGCGCGCGCTCGCGCTGCTCCTCTCGGCCGACGCCGAGGTGTACGGCATCGCCCTCCTGACGCTCAAGGTCGGGCTCGTGGCGACGGCGGTGGCGTGCGCCTGCGGCATTCCAGCGGGGTTCGTGCTCGCGACCAAGGCGTTCTGGGGCCGGCGCGCCGCGCTCACGGTCGTCAACACCGCGCTCGCCTTCCCCACGGTCGTGGTGGGACTGCTGCTGTACGGCCTGTTGTCGCGGCGCGGGCCGCTGGGCGGCCTCGGCTGGCTCTACACCTGGCAGGCGATCGTGGTGGGCGACGTGGTGATCGCTCTTCCCATCGCGGCCGCCCTCTCGGCCGCCGCGGTGCAGGGCGTGGACCCGCGGATCCGGCGCACCGCCGAGACGCTCGGGGCAGGCCGCTGGCGCACCGCGTGGACCGTGGCGCGCGAGGCACGCTTCGCGCTCGCCGCCGTGCTCACGACGGCGTTCGGCCACGTGGTGGCGGAGATCGGCTCCGCCATGACCGTCGGTGGCAACATCCGCGGCCAGACGCGCACCCTCACCACCGCCGTCGCGCTGTACACAGGCCAGGGCGACTTCGGGCTGGCGCTGGCGCTCGGCCTCGTGCTGCTGCTGCTCGCGCTGCTCGTCAACGTCGCGCTGCAGCTGCTGCAGGGCCGGGGCAATGCTTGAGCTGCGCGGCGTGCGACACCGCTACGCCGGGCGCCTCGTCCTCGACCTGGAGCGCTTCGCCGTGCCACCCGGCGCGCTGATCGCCATCGTCGGCCCGAACGGCGCAGGCAAGAGCACGCTGCTCCGCCTGCTCGCCCTGCTGGAGCGGCCGACGGAGGGCGAGGTGCTGCTCGACGGCCGGCCGGCCGACGCCGCGCTGCGGCAGCGCGTCACATTGGTCGAGCAGCGGCCTATCCTGCTCCGCGGAACGACCCGTGAGAATCTGGAATTCGGGTTACGGGTGCGAGGCATCAGACGCACGGAGGTGAAGAGGGTGGTAGCAAACGTCGCCGCCCGGCTGGGGATCACGCCCCTGCTCGACCGCCGCCGCCACGAATTGTCGGACGGTGAGGTGCAGCGCATCGCCGTGGCGCGCGCGCTCGCCGTCGAGCCGGACGTGCTGCTGCTCGACGAGCCCGTGAGCTCGGCGGACCGCGCGGCGGCGCAGACCCTGTACCACGCGCTCGCCGAGGAGCGCGCTCGGCGGCCGCTCGCCGTCTGCCTCGCCTCGCACCAGCTGGAGGACGCCTACCGCTGGGCGGACGACGTGCGCGCCCTCGCCGACGGCCGCCTCTCGCCCGTCACACCCGAGAACCTGTTCCGGGTCGACCTTCCCGCCGAGGGCGCGGGCGACTTGAAGCACGTGCGCGTGGGCCGCGTGGAGATCGCCGCCCTGACGGACAAGTCGGGGCCGGCGATCCTCGCCGTCCCCCCGACCGACATCCTCGTGAGCCGCGAGCCCCTCACATCGTCGGCGCGGAACGTGTTCTGCGGGCGGGTGACGCGCCTCGCGCGTCACCGCGGCGGTGCGGTGCACGTCACCGCCGATGTGGGCGTGGAACTCGTGGCCGTGGTCACGGAGGACGCGGCGCGGGATTTGGGACTCACACCGGGAAGCCCGATCGCGTTCGCGTTCAAGGCCAGCGCGGTGCGGGTGTTCTAGCGATGCCGATCAGCTATCTTACGCGTATCGTTGAGTTTAGCGCGGCGCACCGCGTACGGCGCGCGGATTGGACGCCGCAGCGGAACGCCGCCGAGTTCGGGAAGGCCGCCGCCGACCATGAGCACCGCTACCAGGTGCGCGTCACCGTGCGGGGGACGCTCGAACCAGACCGCAAAGGCGTCGTGAACGTGGGCGAGCTCGATCGCGTGCTGCGCGAGGAGATCACGGCGCGGCTCGACGGCCAGGTGATCAACGACGCCGTGCCTGAGTTCGCCGACGGTCGGCGGCTCGCGACCGGTGAGGCGCTCGCGGTGTGGGTGTGGGAGCGCGTCGCTCCGCGCCTGCCGCCTGCGGCGACGTTGCACGCGGTCCGCGTGCAGGAGGGGCCACACATCTACTCGGAGTATTTCGGTGAACCCTGAGACCCGAGCTCCCGGCTCGCGCCGCGGCCGCATGCTCGTCGACTCCGCCGCCGTCGAGGAGGTGCCGGTGTGGCTTGAGGTCAACGGCGAGCCGGCGGTCACGTGGATGTGCACCCCGGACCAGCTCGAGGAGCTGGCCACCGGATGGCTCCACGGCGAAGGCTACATCGAGTCGCTCGACGATCTGGTGAAGCTCCGGCCGTGCGCGACAGACTTGGGCTTCTGGGCGGACGTCAAGCCGGAGCGCGTCGCCGCGGTGAAGGCGGAGGGGCGGAAACGCGTGCTTGCTTCCGGCTGCGGCGCCGTGTCGACGTTCCTCGCCGACCCGCACACCGTGAAGCACGCGCCCTCCCGCGGTGAGCCGGCGGCCGCCGAGCGGTTGCGGGCGCTGTTCAAGGAGCTGTTCGCCCGAGGCGAGCGCTACAATGAGACCGGGGGGATCCACGCCGCCGCGCTCACCGACGGCGAGCGGCTGCTGTGCCACGCCGAGGACATCGGCCGGCACAACGCCGTGGACAAGGTCATCGGCGCGGCGGTGATCGCGCGCGAGGGGCTCCGGGGGCGCGGGCTGCTCGTGACGGGCCGCATCTCGGCCGAGCTCTCCTACAAGGCGGCGCGTGCCGGGCTGGCCTGGGTCGCGACGCCGAGCGTGCCCTCCACGCTCGCGCTCACCATCGCGGCGCGCTGCGGCATGGTGCTGGTGGGGCGCGCGGTGAGCGGCACGCCCCACCTCCACCGGCCCGGCACATGACGGAGGTGGAAGACGCGCGACGGGAGCTGCTCCGCGCCGCCCGTACCATTGCGGTCGTCGGACTGTCACCCAGGCCGGAGCGGCCGAGCCACCAGGTGGCGCAGTATCTGCAGCGCGCCGGCTACCGCATCGTCCCCGTGAATCCGGGGCACGCCGCGATCCTCGGCGAGCGGAGCTATCCGTCGCTCAGCGCCGCCGCTCGAGAGCACACGATCGACATCGTCGATGTGTTCCGCCGCAGCGAGTTCGCCGGCGCCGTGGTGGACGAAGCGCTCCGCGTCCGGCCCCGGCCCCGACTCATCTGGCTGCAGCAAGGCGTGGTGGACGGCGCGGCGGCCGAGCGCGCCGCCGCCGCGGGCCTTCCCTTCGTGATGGACCGCTGCATCATGGTGGACCACCGGCTGCTCGAGGTGTGATGCGCCGACCGACTCGGCTCCTCGGGCTCGCGCTGGCGGTGGTGGCGCTGCCTCCCGGGCGACGTGCCGCCGCCCAGACCGGGCCGCAGACGAACCTGGTGCTCACGCTCGCGGCGGGCGTCGTCAACGGCGACAACCTGTGGGTGATCCAGCGCCAGCCGTTCTGCCCCGTGTTCTCCGGTGGCAGCTGCGCCCCGGGCTACGACACGCTGCGGCTAGCGCGCGAGATGGCCTCGAGCCTCGCGCTCCGGTTCGCGTTCGGCTATTTCCCGGGACCCACGGTCGGATTCCAGGGCGAGGTCGCCTACCTCGGGCTGCCCCTGCACGACGCCTGCGCTGTGCTGAACGCGAGCCCGACCACGCAAACCGCTCAAATCTGCGGCGACATCGCCGGCCTCTCGCAGTCCACCGGCGCGATCTCCTTCTCCGGCAGCGTGGTCGTGCGCGCGACACCGCGCAGCTTGTTCAGCCCCTATGCGTCCGTCGGCGTCGGCCTCGTCGCCTTCGACCACAGCACGATCGAGATGGCGGGCAGCGACTCCGCGGGGACCAGCTACCAGGTCGTGGCCGACAACAGCCCACGCCGCGTCGCGCCCAGCCTGCAGCTCGCCGCGGGCCTCACGGCGCGGCTGAGCGGCGCCTACCATTTCCGACTCGAGGCCCGCGACGTGCTCGCCGCCTTCGACCGGGTGACGGGCCCGACCGGCGCGTCGCTCGTCCCGCCCACCGACACCCGCTGGTTCCACCACCTCGCGCTCACGATGGGAGTGGACATCGTGCTCGAGCAAAAGCGCGGCCGGCGCTACTGACCGTGCGCGGCGCCGTGCTGGCCGGCGGCGCCGCCCGGCGCTACGGCGGGCGTCCCAAAGGCCTGCTGGAGCTGGGATCCCACCGCATCCTCGACCGCGTCGTGGACGCGGTGCAGGCGGCGACCGGCGAGCCGCCCCTGCTCGTCGCCAACGCACCCGAAGGGCCGACCTGGCGCCCCGACCTCCGGACCATCCCCGACGTGCGCCCGGGCTATGGCAGCGTGGGCGGCATCTATACGGCAGTGGTGTCGGGGCCGGGGCGGGGGCCGGGGCGGGGGCCGGTGCTGTGTGTCGCGTGGGACATGCCGTTCGTCTCCGCCGAGTTGCTCGCGGCGCTGCGGGACGGCGCCGCGGCGGGAGACTACGACGCCTTCCTGCCGGAGAGCGACAGCCGGCGCGGCGTCGAGCCGCTGTGCGCCGTGTACGGCCCGGCGTGCGGGCCGGCGATCGAGCAGCAGCTCGCCCGCGGCGACCTCCGGGCCATCGGCTTCCACCCCGCCGTCCGGATCGGTACACTACCGCTCGAACGAGTGCGGGCGTTCGGCGATCCCGCCGTGCTGTTCTTCAACGTGAACGCGCCGGACGACCTCGAGCGCGCGGAGGCGCTGTGGCGGCAACGCGGATGATGTCGATCATCGGCCGCAAGAACGCGGGCAAGACCACCCTGCTGGTCGCGCTCGCCGCGGAGCTCGCGCGCCGTAAGTTCCACGTCATGACGATCAAGCACGGCACCCACCCCGCCGACACCGACCAGCGCGGCAAGGACAGCTGGCGGCACTGGCACGAGGGCAAGGCGGAGCGGGTGCTGATGGAGGGACCCGGCCAACGGGTGCTGTGGGAGAGGACCGAGCAAGAGTCCGACCCAATCGCCCTGGCGCGCCGCTACCTGGACGGCGGCGACATCGTGCTGGTCGAGGGATTCAAGAGCGCACCGCTGCCCAAGATCGAGGTGTACCGCCTCGCCGTCGGTCCGGAGCCGCTGTTCGACCCGGCGGTGCACGACCCCGGTGACTGGGTCGCCATGGTGACCGACGCGCCGAGCTATCGCGCGGATTTCCCCGTGTTCCGCTTCTCGGACACGGCCTGGCTCGTGACGCTCGCCAACCTCGCGTGGGATCGGGCCAAGATTCTCCCCCCCTGAGATGCTGACCCCGACCGAAGCGGCCCGGCTGATCCTGCAGCACGTCGCGCCCCTCCCCGCGGCACGCCGGCCGCTGCGCGAGGCGCTCGATCTGGTGCTCGCCGAGGACGTGACGAGTCCCATCGACCTCCCCGGCTGGGACAACTCCGCGATGGACGGCTATGCGGTGCGCGCCCCCGACGTCGCGCCCGCGAGCCCCGAGCGCAAGGTGACCCTGGCCGTGATCGAAACGGTCCCCGCGGGCCGGTTTCCGACGCGACCCCTCGGCCCCGGTCAGGCGACCCGCATCTTCACCGGCGCGCCGCTCCCCGAGGGCGCGGACACGGTGGTGCGGCAGGAGGACACGGAGGCGGCGGACAGCGCGTCGGTCACCGTCGTCACCGGGCGCGACGCGGGGAAGAACGTGCGTCATCGGGGCGAGGACATCCGCCGCGGCGTCGTCGCGCTCACGGCGGGGACGGCGCTCGGCCCAGCACAGCTCGGTGTCCTCGCCTCGATCGCGCACGGCCGGCCCCTCGTCCACCCGCCGCCGCGGGTCGCCTTTCTGGGGTCGGGAGACGAGATCGTGGACCTCGACCGCTCGGACGAGATCCTCGCCGGGCAAAAGATCGCGACGTCCAACTCCTACACCCTGCTCGGCATGATCCGCCACACGGGCGGAATTCCCCTGGACCTGGGAGTGGCCCGCGACACGAAGGCGAGCCTGCGCGAGCACCTCGCCGCCGCGCGGGACGCGGACGTGCTCGTGACCACCGCGGGGGTGAGCGTCGGCGAGCACGATTTCGTGCGCGACGTGCTGACCGAGCTCGGCTGCGACATGAAGCTGTGGCGTATCCGCATGCGCCCCGGTGCCCCGCTCGGGTTCGGCCTGCTCGGCGGCATGCCGTGGATCGGGCTGCCGGGGAACCCCGTGAGCACGATGGTCACGTTCGAGCTGTTCGTGCGCCCGGCGATCCGGCGGCTGCTCGGACACCCGCTGCCGTTTCGCCGCACGTTGCCCGTGTGCGTGGGCGAGCCCATCACGCTGGGGCCGAAGCTACGACACTTCCTGCGGGCGGTCGTCACAGCGGATGGGCCCGGCTCTACGCTCACGGCGCGCTTGACGGGTCCGCAGGGCTCCGGCATCCTCACCTCCATGGCCCGGGCCAACGCGCTGCTCATCGTGCCGGAGGACCGCTCGACGGTGGCGCCAGGCGAGACGCTCACGGCGCTGGTGCTGGACGACCCCCACCATGTCGCCGAGCCCCCATTCTAGGTGACCGCCCAACCCGCCCTGCGCCGCACGCTGCGGCTCGTCAGCTTCGCCGCCCTCAGCGGCGCCGTCTACGTCCTCAACCTCAGGACGCCGCCCGCCCTGCACCTCGGCGTGCTGTACGTGATCCCGGTGCTGCTGGCCTCGTGGCACGATGGCTTGGCGTGGGGGATCGTGTTCGGCGTGGCCACGTCCGTGTTGCGTTTCCTGGTGGGGATCGACCAGCTGCCGCCCAGCACGACCCTGACGTTTCGCACCCTCAACGAGGCGTCCTATCTGGCGGTCGTGGCCGTGGCGATCGCGGGACTCTCTCAGCTGCGGCAGACCCAGGCGCAGCTCGAGCGGCTCGCGACCAACGACCCGCTCACCAACGTCCACAACGCGCGGGCGTTTTCCGAAGAGCTAGCGCAGGAGCTGGGACGGAACCGGCGCTACGGGCGGCCCCTGGCGCTGATCTATCTCGATCTCGACGACTTCAAGCGGGTGAACGACGCACATGGCCACGTCACGGGCGACGCGGTGCTGCGACTGGTGGCGGACGCGATGCGCAGCGCGGTGCGCGCGGCGGACATCGTGGGGCGGCTGGGCGGGGACGAGTTCGCCGTGCTGATGCCGGAGACCGACGCCGCCGTCGCCCACGCCGCGGCCCTGCGACTCGCGAGCGACATCCGCACCGTATTCCGCGGCAACCCGTCCGTGACCGCGAGCATCGGCGTCGTGGCGGTGACGGGGACCGAAGCGGGAACCGACGAGTTGATCCGCAAGGCCGACGCGGCGATGTACGAGGCCAAGCGCGCGGGCAAAGACCGCGTCGTCCAAGTCGCGCTGTGACCAGATGGTGAAGACGCTGCAGGAGCTGTTCCTGATCTTCACGTCGGTGCTGTTCATCGTCGACCCGCTGACCGCCGTGCCGACGTTCCTCGCGATGACCCAGCGAGACGCCCCCGACGTGCGCCGCCTCATGGCCCGGCGGGGCGCCTGGACGTGTGCCATCACCCTCACCGCGTTCGCGCTGGGCGGCAGCGTGATTTTCCGCCTGTTCGGGATCACGCTCGGCGCCTTCAAGATCGCGGGCGGCGTGCTGATCGGCCTGACCGCGCTCGACATGGTGCAGGCGCGGCGCAGCCAGCAGAAGGAGACGCCGATCGAGAAAGCCGAGGGGATCGAGAAGGAGGACGTGGGAATCATGCCGCTGGGCGTGCCGATGCTCGCCGGGCCGGGCGCGATCTCCACCGTGATGGTGCTTGCGGGCACCTCGAAGACCCCGGTGACCACCGCCGGGGTCTATGTCGCGATCGTCCTCACCGCCTCTCTCTGCTACGTTACCCTGGCCGGGGCGATGCGCGTCGAGCAGCGGCTGGGGCAGACCGGGATGCGCATCCTCACCCGCCTCATGGGGCTCGTGCTGAGCGCGATCGCGGTGCAGTTCATTATTGATGGCATCAAGATGGCGGGGCTCTAAGGATCGACTGATGGGCCTCTCGGTGTTGCTCTTCATCCTCGGCGTCACGTCCGCCGCGGCCCAGGCGAAGCAGGATAGCGTCCCGCGCCAACTCGTTGCCGCCCATGCCGCACTTGACTCGGGACGCGTGGAAGAGGCCATCACGCTTGCCGAGCGATACACCTCGAGCCATGACCGCGACCCCCGAGGCTTTCTGCTGCTCGGCGACGCGTATGCAGCCCGCATGCCGGCGGGGCGGTTCAGGGCGCTCGAGGCCTATCGCCGGGCGAAACAGCTCGCCCCGCGAGACCCTGAGCCGCCGTATCGGCTGGCCCAGATGGGCCTCCGGCTCGGCGGTGACGACGGGGAGCGGATCGCGCGCGAAGGGCTAGAACGCGTGATGGAGCTCGACCCGCTCTACAAGGACGCATGGGACGATTGGCTCACCTTGTACCACAGCGCCGGCGGCAGGCGGCAGATGATCAAGCGGCTGACCTCACGCCAGGATGATCTCGTCGTTCGCGGGCGCATGGCACTGCTCATGATCGAAGAGGAGGCGTACGGCGAGGCCGACCATTTGCTCGATGCTCTCCTGGCGATCGATTCTACGAACGTGACTTGGCTCGCGTGGCGAGCTCAAAGCGCCTTCGAGGCGCGCGACACGCTGGCGGGCCTCGTGTACTACCGGCGTGCTCTGGACTCCGCTTCAAACGACTCGACGGACGCGCTCTGGCGCCAAGTCGTCGGCATCGCGACACCGGGCGAGATCCGGGCGTGGCAGACCGGCGTGCCGCTCGAGCGGAAGGGTCCCTGGCTCGAGAGTTTTTGGGCGCGGCGAAACCCCAACTTGTTTGCAGGAATCAATCACCGAATCGCCGAGCATTTCGCGAGGCTGCGCTACGCCCGCGCTCACTACCCGCTGCTCCATCCCCTCGTCTCGTACCACCGCAGCGCGCTCGCGCGCACGTTGAGTCTCGAGCCGTCCCAAGGCGAGCGCGAGTTCAACCTCCGGTGTGAAGTCTTTCAGGCGCTGCCGCCGTATACAGGCGGGAGACTCCCGCTACCGGGGGTCAGCAGCGTGCGGGACGGCGCCCGAGTCGAGCCGGATCCGCTCGCGCTCTTGACCACGGAAGAAAAGGAAGCGCTTCCGGGGCCCACGCGGCGCGCTCTCGTCCTGCAAGGGTTCAACGTGTCCCCCACCGTGTTTGCGCCCATGGGTCTCGACCTGCGAGATGTCGACAGCATCGCCGCCCGAATCGGCTACAACCTGGCGACGGGTCTCGACGACCGTGGCGTGATGTACCTGCGCTTCGGCCCTCCCGACAAGGTCACCGTGGGGGGCGACAGCCAGCTCGACCCCCAGTGCAGCACGTTCGATCTCGAGCGGTGGCACTATGCGGCGTGGGGCGAAGTCCGGTTCGCGAGGCCAAGTGCTCTGTCGCACGGCCTACGCACCACTCCCGAGATGGTGTTCCGTCCGATGAACGAGCGGCAGTTAGAGGGTCTGAAGCTGGGTGTCACCCGGAATGCATCGTCCGAGCCCGCGCCGCTCGACTTCGGTATCTGGACCGCGCAGTTCCGAAGCGAGCGTAGCATTTCGATGACCGATGTGGTGGTGGTCACGACCCGCGGCGAGGTCGCCGCCGCGCTGGTCGGCGCAACTGGGGGTGCGGCGGAGATCCGCGAAAGCGCGACGGGTCACGTTACGCTGACGGCCTCTCCAGGCCGCTACGCGCTGCTCGCGCATGCACGCGACGCGGACACGGTGGGCCGTCAGGAGCTCGGGATCACCCTGCGCTCCTTTCAGGCCGCCCCGGCGGTCAGCGACCTCCTGCTCGCGAACTCGTGGCCTGCCGAGACGACGGGTCGGTCCGGTATGCTGGCTCACCTGGGGCGGGACCTGACGTTCGGAGAAGGAGACGCCGTGCGCGTGTACGCAGAGTTGTATGGCCTTCACCCCGACGCCGGCGCGATCCGCTACCACGTGACGTATCGGATCCTGCGGAGCGATGACCTCCTGCGGGACATCGCGCGCGACACGTGGCCGCAGGCCGTCAGCTTGGAATTCGATCGGGTCGTCAGCCCATCAGCGGATGGTCCAGTGGTGGAGACATTGGACCTGTCTCCACAGCAAGTCCGGCGTGGCAGCTACCTACTACGAGTGGAAGCCTGGGACGAGATCGGCCGGGTGCAGGTCGGTCGAGCGACGGCTGCCTTCCGCATCCGCTAGCGCGGTGCAGCCCGCTCGGCTTAGAACGGGCGCCGCTCCTCGCCCGAGCGCCGCGGCACGCTCGAGCGGCGGTCGCTCCCGCTGCGGTGCTCGACCGGCACCGGGACCTCATCCCGCCGCCGGTCGCGCACCATGCGCCGACCGAAGCCTTCCCGGCGGTCGCGCGCGCGGCGACGGATCTGCTCCTCTTGCCTGTCCACGATCGGTTTTGAACTGGCGTCCGCTTGCCACGGCTGGGCAGGTTTTGCGCCACTGCGGGGGCGCTTCGTCGTGTGATGGACAAGGGGAGATGTCGCGTGACCAAGAGTTCTGGTCACATGGCACGCACCAGAAGTGTGCGGCGGGTGTCGCAGGTTGGTGCGTTCGATCCACAAGCGTGGCTGGTGCTTCTCCTACATCCTCTTATACCTCGGCCCGCTCCCACCTTCGCGCGGCGTCCAGCGCGGGCCCAGCACGTCGGTCGCCTTGCAGTCCACGCAGTTCGGCGCGTTGACCCGCAGGGTGCCTCCCGCCACCTCGTACACGCCCGCAGGACACATCCGCGCGTAGAACCCCGCCGCCGCCGCCGGCACGTCGCTCCCCACCACGAGGTGCATCGGGATGGTGTCGCGCGTGGCGTTTCCTGACTTGAACACCCCGTCGACCTTGGAGAACGTGAGTTGGCCGTCGGGCACGAACGAGAAGCTGGCGGTCGGGCGCCGGGCGATCGCCGCATCAGGCTCCATCGCGATTCGCCGACCCGGGAACCGCCCGCCCGTGAGCGTCATCAGGCCGGCCTTGAGACCGCCGGCGTAGAAGCCCGCCTTGAAGGCGAGGCGCATGTTCCGGGTGCGGTACAGGTCGCGCATGATGAACGACTCGTTCACGAGCCGGTCATACTCGGCGAGCCGGGAGGCGGACGGGTCCCTGGCCCGGAGCGCCCCGAAGATGGCGCGTGCGGCGAAAATCCCCGACTGGATCGCGTAGTGGATGCCCTTGAGTGACGGCACGTCCACGAAACCGGCCGAGTCGCCCAGGATCACCACGCCGTCACCCGAGCGGCGCGACGGGACGGAATAGAAGCCGCCTTCGGGGATGGTCTTGGCGCCCCACTCCACCATTTCGCCGCCCTCGAGAAACCGCCGGAACAGCGGGTGCAGCTTCATCCGCTGAAACAGCTCCTGCACGTCGAGCGCCGCGTCCCGGTAGTCGAGCCCCACCACGAGGCCGAGCGCGACGACGGTCGGCTCGAGCGGATACATGAAGCTGCCGCCGAACGCGGTGGTGGGGAGCGGCCAGCCGAGGGTGTGGATGATCCTATCCAGCGGCCGCTCGGTCTCCCAGATCTCCTTCACGCCGAGCGCGAAGATCTGCGGGTTTGCCGACGTCACGTTTTCACGCTCCAGCCACGCCTGGGCCAACATTCCCCGGGTGCCCTCGGCGAGCACCGTGACCTTCGCCACGAGATCGTTCGCTGCCATGAAGTTGGCGAGAGGCTGCCCATCGCGTCCCAGCCCCGTCGGCGCCGTCCGTACCCCCGCCACCCGGCTTCCCGCGACCAGCAGGCTCGCCGCGGGAAACCCGGTGAACAGGTTCACCCCCAGCGCCTCCGCCTTCCCGCCGAGCCAGCGCACGATCTCGCATAGCGAGGCGACGTAATGGCCGGCGTTGTGCATCGTGGGGGGCGTGGGCAGGCGCAGCGCGCGTCGCGCCATCAGCAGGTACACGGCCTCTTTCCCCACGGGCGCCCGGAACGGGAACTCAGCGTCGGGTAAGTCGGGGAAGAGGTCGCGCAGGGCGCGGGCGTTCACGACGGCACCCGAGAGCGAGTGCTCGCCCAGCGCCTCCGCCTTCTCGAGCACGCCGATGTTCAGTTCAGGGCCGTCGCGTCGCGCGAGCTGCGCGAGCTCGATCGCGCAAGCGAGCCCAGCGGGACCGGCGCCCACGATCAGCACGTCGAGGTCCATCCGGTCGCCCGCACCCTGGGAGCCGTCCTCCAAGATCAGCCGGTCGAGCGGCAGCGTCGGCTGGTACTGCGCCGGAACGAACTGCTCCCTGCTCCCTGCTCCCTCAGCCATGGAGCTTCTTGATCTCCTCGGTCAGTTTGGGAACGACGGCGAAGAGATCACCGACAATCCCGTAATCGGCCACCTTGAAGATCGGCGCGTCTTTGTCCTTGTTGATCGCCACGATGACCTTCGCCGTGCGCATCCCGGCGAGGTGCTGGATCGCGCCCGAGATGCCGACCGCGACGTAGAGCGTGGGGCTGACGGTCTTCCCGGTCTGGCCCACCTGGTCGGCATGCGGCCGCCACCCTGCATCCACCACGGCGCGCGACGCCCCGACCGCCGCCGTGCCTCCGAAGGCGCGCGCCAGCTCTTCCAAAATCTGGAAGTTGGCCGGCTCCTTGAGCCCCCGGCCGCCCGACACGATAATCGGCGCCTCGGCCACATCGAGCGTGCCCGCCGGTGCCGGCTTGATCTGCGTGACGACCACGCGACCCGCGGAGCCTGCCACGCTGGCGCTTTCCTGAGCGCCGGCCTTGGGACGCTGCACCGGAGTGAACACGTTGGGCCGGAGCGACAGCACGGCAGGGCTGCCTGCGACCCTGACCTTGAGGAGCGCCTTGCCGGCGTAGACGGGCCGAATCGCGACCACTGCACCGCCGATGACGCTCAGGTCCGTGACGTCCTGGACCAGCGGCCGCCCGAGCCGGGCGGCGACGCGCGGAGCGAGATCCTTCCCCGTGGCGCTCGCCGCGAACACGACGGCCCCGTAGCCGCCACTGGTCACCCGCTCGGCGAGCGCGCGCGCGTAGCCCTCCGGCGCGTAACTGCCGAAGCCGGGATTGGTCAGGGTGACCACCCGATCCGCGCCGAACCCCCCCAGCTGATCCGCGCCGCGCACAGGACCGGCCGAGAGCACGACGGCGTCCACCCCGGCGCTCCCGCCGAGCGCGTCCGCCAAGCGCCGGGCGCCGGTCACCACCTCATGGGACACCTTGCGGATGGCCCCGTCCCGCTGTTCTAGCACGGCGAGGACGTTGCTCACAGCACCTTCGCCTCTTCGCGCAGCAGCCGCACCAGCTCGGGCACCGCCGCGGCGCCCTCGCCGACGATCTTGCCCGCCTGTCGCTCGGGGGGCAGCGTGAGAGAGAGAATCTCGAGCGCTCCGGGGCCGGGCGCGGTGGGTTTGACCTCGAGCGGCTTCTTTTTCGCCGCCATGATCCCTTTGAGCGCCGGATAGCGCGGCTCGTTCAATCCCTTGTCGGTCGTGAGCACGGCCGGCAGCGGGAACTCCACGACCTCGACGCCGCCTTCGATCTCTCGTTCCGCCGTCCCCTTACCACCG